>Ga0302213_1000237_pt1 | contig 34349 bp, 31 predicted proteins | sample II_Fen_N1_2_FD_194583 | JGI IMG/M metagenome (GOLD analysis project Ga0302213, IMG submission 194583) | Peat permafrost microbial communities from Stordalen Mire near Abisko, Sweden - II_Fen_N1_1 | ecosystem: Environmental > Terrestrial > Soil > Wetlands > Permafrost | place: Sweden: Abisko...
AGTAATATATCCCTTATTTCAATGCTTTTAGTCCTTTTTTTATATCAATCATTCCTTTGATATATTCAATTTCACTGCAAAATTCCGGATAGGTCATTTCTTTGATATACAAGGCACCGTATGAACGTTTTAACAGGGGTGAATTGCTGTTGTAAAAGAAATCTTTGCCCAACAGGGTGATCAGTTGCTGATGTTGTTCCACCCAGATCCGTCGTGCCAGGTCGCTGAAGGGGCCTTCGTATTCGTAACTTGGGAATGATGCTGACTTCTGACTCGTATAGCAGGTCGTGAACATATTATCCAACACGGCAAAAGAGTTTAATGAAACAGGTACCAGCATGTTGACATCAGCAATATGGAATTTCGACCAGATATTGCGGTATCCCCATATTTTGATGGAGTGACCGGGATGTTTTGCGACATATTTTTCCAACGCGTTGGATAACGCAATCAATGTTTTGAAATGGGTATCGGGACCACTGCCTTCGGGATCCAATGCCAGTGAAACAATATCCGGGTTTACCTTTTCCAGCAAATTCAGGATCGGTTGTACATCACGTTCAGGATCGGGGTATTCCACAAAAATATCGCCTGTATAAAATTGCAGGTCCAAATGGGATACATGATCAAGTCCAATGCCAAAGTGTGCCCATACCAACTCAGCTTCGAACTCACGCGTCCAGCCTTTGATCTTTTGTACTATTTCAATTTCTTTTATACCGGGATCGATCGTATTGAGGTATTGAATGGTTTCGTCCAGCGTGGGGAGTAATGCCATGATATCAGCGGCTTTCAACCAGTGTACCAGTTGTCTGGCCATGCGGCAGGAGATATAAATGTCCTGTTCCTCTTTGTTCTTACGGGCAATGGCGTTGAGTGTCCCTGTTATATCGTCCCAGAAACCATCCCGTTGAAAAAGTCGGTTGACATGTAAATAATTGTTTATCTTTCCGTTGGCAATCAGAGCTCGCAGGGCGATCAGGTTACCGCAGATATAATCGTTGGTAACAGAGGTAAACCCACTGGTGCAATATACAAAATGGTTGTCGTTATTTGCCGAGCGCACCAGATGATGCAGAAGAGGAAAATAAGCCAGCTCGATATCATCGTGATGGGGTGCGGTATGCAGTATCCGGCTTTCGACGGGTGGATTAAGTCCTCTGTCTATTTTCTCAACAATGCGGTTGTGTGTTGCCTGTGCCAGGGTTGATAACGATTGGTTGCTCACCTGTTGGGCAAGCAGCAGATAGCGATTCGTCGTGACAAAGTTTTTATCGGTAATATCCTTGAGTGAAACTCCTTCTTCCAATGCACCATCGATGATCAGGCGATCGAGAGTTTTTATATCGGCAACGGGTGCTTCAATAATCTGTAATCGTTTACGTTCTTCTAGTTTAATGGCAGCACCGAAGGTCAGGTAAAAACGGGAGTTAGGCAGTTTCTGCAATGCACTGCCGGGATACTCGAGCGAAGGTTCGGACTCGATAGCCGATGCCAGTACCTGTGACTTGGATTCACCGGCAGCAATAATGATCGCTACTACATCAGGATTGTAGGTAATGGTATTCAGGCCGATGGTTATGACTGCTTTTTTACGAACCGTCTCAATGCCACCCAGGTCGACTGCTGCGGCTGCCTGTGTTTCGTAATTGATATTTGTCAGACGGGTAGGGGAGTGGTGACTTGAGCCTTTTATATCAAAAGCAATGTGACCATCGGGGCCAATACCTCCTATAAAGAAGCCGATACCGCCCATATTCCGTATTTTCTCTTCGTAGTTTTCACAGAACTGATCGAAATACTTGATCGCTTTTTTCTGCAGGGTTTGTCTGACGGTGATGGTATGTTTAAAACGAAGATTTAAATCGATCGCTTGATCAAGAAAAATTTCAACCATATTTTTGTTGCCGTCCAACAGTGGTTGATCCTCTTCGGGAATATTAAACGTGTCGATAAACAACGCTTTTTTTTCATCGAAGCCAAAGCCTTCGATATAGAACCGCTTTACAAAATAGTTGAAAGAACGTTCGTGTAAGGGGTCGAGTGGAAAGAACTCGTCTATCATTACGAAACGGAGCGATTTCATATCCGGCTTGAGGGTACTATCCAGTCCGATTTCATGAAGTATTCCGCTTTTGATTTCCGTATCCCAGTTCTCGAGATAGTATTTCGTCCATTTAATGAAAAATTCAGGTGTTTTTCCGGTCGGTAAGGCGATAACTCCTCCGGGATTGAGCGATACCCACTCCAGAAAACGAAGGGCTGTAAATTGCCCTAAATGGATATAATTGTCAATGGCAATTACTTTGACTTTCTCGTGTATCTTAGATATATCGGGATTGTGATACTGTTTTATAAACCAGGGTTCTACTTTACTATTCGAATTGTATTTTAGATATTCCATAATTGCGTTCTTTAGTTTATATTTTATAGTAGGTAAGAGGTGAGAGGTGAGGAATGAGTAGTAGTCTTGATAACAAATATTTACTCGCTTAACACCATTCTTTTATCCAATCTACCAACTTTATATTACTCTCCCGATTGCTATCGGAACAACCAATCAACCAATCAACCAATCAACCAATCTACCAATCAACCAATCAACTAATCAACCAATCAACCAATTAACCAATTAACCAATTAACCAATTAACCAATTAACCAATCAACCAATTAACACCTACTTCCCGATACAGAATTTTCCAAAGATATTTCCCAGTATTTCGTCGTTCGAAATGGTGCCTGTAATCTCACCCAGAAAGTGCATGCATTCGCGGATGTCCTGAGATAGAAAGTCACCGCTAATGCGACTGTCAAGACCCTCAATTACCCTGCGAATGGCAGTAAGTGCATTCTGAAGAGCTTCATAGTGGCGGATGTTATTGACTACAACATCTCCGGGATGTATGTCAGGAAGCTGAGCGGCAGCAACCAGTGCTTTTTGCAGTCCTTCCGTATTGATACGTTCGCGGGCTGAAATATAGATACGTTCCCCCTCAAATTGCTGAAACAGTTGATCGAGGACTTCACGTTCTTCTTCAGCGATCTTATCTATCTTGTTGAAAACGAGTATCACCTTTTTACCAATAGCCCGTTTGGCAATCTGCTCGGTTAACCATTCGATGTGCTCTGTGAGTTGGGTGCAATCAACAATCCAGAGGATAATGGAAGCCTGTTCAATCTTTTTATAAGTACGTTCTATTCCCATACTTTCAATTTTATCCTTGGTATCACGTATGCCGGCGGTGTCAATAAAGCGGAACGTGATGCCGTTGAAATTAACCAGATCTTCAATGCTATCGCGGGTTGTTCCATGAATGTCGGATACAATGGCTTTGTCTTCATTCAACAGCACATTCAGCAAGGTTGATTTCCCTACATTGGTTTCACCGACCAGTGCTACCGGAATACCGTTTTTAAGGGCATTGCCTACTCTGAATGAATCGGAAAGCCTTTTAATAAGTTGCTCAATCTCTACTGCCAGTATTTTAAGTTTGCTGCGATCGACAAATTCGACATCTTCTTCGTTAAAGTCAAGCTCAAGTTCAATGAAAGAAACAAAATTAAGTAGTTGGGCACGGAGTTTCTGAAGTTCATTTGAAAATCCTCCCCGCATTTGATTCATGGCCATGCGGTGGGAAGCTTCGGTCGTGGAAGCAATTAAATCAGCTACAGCTTCTGCCTGTGACAGGTCCATTTTGCCATTCAGAAATGCACGCTGGGTAAATTCACCGGGTTTAGCCAGCTTACAACCTTGTTCGATCAACAATTGCAATATTTTCTGCTGTACATACAGTGAACCATGGCAGGATATTTCTACCACATCTTCACCCGTAAACGAATGCGGGTCACGGAATACGGTCAGAATTACTTCATCGATCTCTTCATTCTGTTTGTTTATGATACTTCCGAAACTTGCCGTGTTGGCTTCCTGCTGCATCATGGTAAAGAATTTCTTCTTTGGAACAAATATCGCATTGCAGTATTTTCGGGCATCGATACCCGATACCCTGATTACAGCAATTCCTCCAATACCGGGAGCGGTTGATATGGCTGTTATAGTGGTTGATTTCATATTGTTTATTTTATTAAGCCTTCCGGAAATACATCATTTTCAAGTGATGATTTATCCGAAATCATTTTAGCAGGAACACCTCCCACTGTTATATTGTTTGGAAAGCTACGGTTAACGACTGCATTTGCACCGATCGTAACATTGTCGCCAATAGTAATCTTTCCAAAAAGCTTGGCACCGGGTCCAATATAGACATTATTTCCAATCGTCGGTGCTCCATTGTAGTCACCAATGGATGTTGAAGGATGTATCCGGCAATTTTCGCCAATATTTGCGCCCGGACTTACAACAATTGTACCATAGTGAACGATGCAAAGTCCGGGTCCAAAAACATTTTTTGGAATGGATAAACCTAATTTAATGGCTAACCGATGATTAATAATTTCGAGCACTACCAGATAGATTTTGCAAAACAGGTTTCCACGCTTCACATTATTTAGAAATTCTATTTTGCGCAACCGGCGTTGAAACCGAAAGCAATCCATCCAGCAATATTTAAACAACGTGATTTTCTCGATCTGGTAGGCCTTTAAATCGCGCTGAAGGTAGTATTTATAGGTAGCTCTGTCAGTAATCATAGGAATTATATTGAAATTATATTCTATCCAGTACCGTTTTAACCAATTTCTCGATAAATGGTTTATAATCGGTTGTGGCAGCTTCTACCCGGCGGTTGGCAATGATACAGCATACCGTCATGGCTTTGTGTCCCATAAGTTTTGATAATCCGGCAATGGCAGAACCTTCCATTTCGTAATTGGTAATCCTGTATTTACCATACCGGAAACTTTCAATTTTGTCATTCAGGTGCATATCGGCCAGGTTGATCCGTAATACACGGCCTTGCGGACCATAGAATCCATTGGCGGAAATCGTTACTCCGCGTAACATGTCCTCTTTTCCGATACGGTTTACCAATTCAGAATCAGCATCAACAACATAAGGTGCAGCAAACTGAGGGTTCCAGGTGAGATGTTTTTTCATTGATTCTTCAAATTCAAGATCACTTACTGAATCGCGTCCGGCATAGAAGTTTAGCACACCATCAAATCCAATTGATTTTTCGGATATCAAAAAACTACCCAGTGGAATTTCAGGTTGCATACCTCCCGAAGTTCCTATCCTGATAATGGTCAGTTGACGGAAATTAGCTTTCTCAGTCCTTGTTTCAAGATCTATATTGGATAATGCATCCAATTCGTTCATGACAATATCGATATTATCAGTCCCAATCCCTGTCGATATGACAGAAATACGTTTGCCCTTGTAAATTCCTGTAATGGTATTGAATTCACGACTGGAAACCGAACATTCCTGTGTATCAAAATAGGCAGCTACCAATGCTACACGACCGGGATCACCTACCAGGATGACATTATCGGCCAGTTGCTCCGGTTTTAGGTGTAAGTGGAAAATGCTGCCATCGCTGTTAATAATTAACTCAGATTCAGGGAAATGTTTCATACTATTTTTCTTGTTAAATATATGTTCGTGTTATGTTGAATAACCACAAATATACTCATTTATTAATTAATAAAACGAATTACAGAAATAACATAACACGATAATAAACACGAATTAAACGAATTTAGAAAGAATTACATGAATTTAGATTTTCTGTAATCTTTTTTGTGTCCTGTAATACAACACCTAATTTTCGTAACAGCAATTCATCACATCATCTCATCATTTAATTTCATTTATGCAATTTCTCACATACTCATACCGGTTGTAATCTTTGTGGACCAGTTTGTTATTCCAGAAAATAAGATCAATATCCATAGGAATCAGCCCTGACAGTTTACTATCAGACTTACGACCCATTTCAATCTCAATACTTTTGAAAATTACGATAGTCTCATCCTGTGTTTTAATCGTTCTGAATTTGATAGCAACATTATGAAAGTCAGATGAAAACTGATCTCCATAAGGTTCTGTGATGACAGGTAAACTCTCACTGATTATTTCAAAGCAATTGACCAGTTTAGAAACCGCAAGTTCCATATTTATTTGTGGGTTGGTATTGCTACCCAACATGATCATGGCTGTATTCATAGGAAACAAAATGAAATTATATTTTTTTTTTATGAAATAGAGAGCCAGGAACAAAGATTCAAGATCCAAGAACAAAGATCCATGAACAAAGAACAAAGAGCAAAGAACAAAGAACAAAGATCCAAGAACAAAGATCCAAGAACAAAGAGCAAAGAACAAAGAACAAAGAATAAAACAGCTGTTATACCAGCGTCTTGCAATTTAGAATGTCAGATGAATCTGTTTATTGAGTAAAAGAATGTATTATTTTTTCCACCTTCCTTTGTAAGGCAATTAATATTCTGTGATTATGATTTACTTAGTGCAATATGTTGTAAATTCTGTTTCAAAAATGGCTTAGTCTTTTTCATCTGTTTCAGGAATCAAAAATAAACAAAAAAAGCCGAAGTAAAGTACTTCGGCTTTTTTTGAAATTTATTATGTTTTAGTAACGGTAGTCTTTTAGTTGTTCCTGAAGTCTTTTACGAGCTAAAAAGATTCTGCTTTTAACTGTACCAATCGGCAAACTCATTGATTGAGCTATCTCTTCGTATTTGAATCCCTGAATGTGCATTGAAAACGGAACCCGATATTCATCAGCGAATGAAGCAATATTGTTTGTTATTTCCCCAATTGCATAAGATCCTTCAGGACTATCAAAACCTGAGTTTTGAGGTAAGTTTAGATGGTGTAAATCTTCAGTTTTATCTACTACTGTCTGGTTCCGGACAATTTTCCGGTAATTATTAATGAAAATATTTTTCATTATTGTCAGTACCCACCCCTTGAAATTTACATTGTCGGTGAATTTCTCCTGATTATCCAATACTTTAAGAGTAGTGTCTTGTAATAAATCTTCTGCATCATCACGGTTTAAGGTTAGAGAGAAGGCGAAATTTCGCATATTACTTTGTAAAGCAACTAATTCATTTTCAAATTCAACGTTTTTCATAATGTTGTAGTTTATGTTTGAATAAAAAAAACTTAGGGATTAAATATCTTACTAAGATCTAGAATTATTATCTATCGAATTCTTTTTTTGAATAAAAGTTCTGAAAAGGAAACGTATAAATGATTGTCAGTTGTCTATACTGAATAATTTAAAAAAAGAGCTCTTTTTAAATCAACTGTTGTTGATTACGTCGCAAATATATGTATAATATTTTATTTCCAATTACTTTTAAAAGAATATTATTGACCTTATATGATAATAATATAAAGATTATATTATTGTAACAATTACAAATATATGTGATGAAATGCTATTCCCGTAGACTATTCACATAATCAGTTATTTAAAGTATTTCTGGAAGGATATGTGAAAAATAAAATAATTATATTAAATAATAATTTTCAGGTTGCTTTATTTCAAAAATATGAATGAATTTATAGGACATGTTTTTCTGCACAATAAGAAGATCGTACCAGAGGAGCACTCTCAACATGTCGAAATCCTTTTTGAAGTCCGATTTGTTTGTATTCTTCGAATTTCTGTGGTGTAATGTATTCGCTGACTTCAATGTTTTGACGGGAAGGTTGCATATATTGTCCAATAGTGAGGATGGAACAGCCAACAGCAAGGGCATCATCCATAAGGGTTAATACTTCTTCTTCCTTTTCACCCAGGCCCAACATGATACCGGTTTTTGCAACAATATTTTTAGAGGCTATATAACCCAGAACTTTCAGGCTGGTTTCATATTTGGCTTTTGTCCGTATCGAAGAAGTAAGCCGACTGACCGTTTCAAGGTTATGTGAAATGATATCCGGCTTTTCAGCAATGATCAGGTCTATCAAATCAGTTTTTCCATCAAAGTCAGGAATTAATACTTCGAGCGTGGTCGATGGATTTACTGACTTCATCACTCTGATTGTTTCCGCCCAATGAGCTGCACCACCATCCGGCAGATCATCCCGGTCAACAGAAGTGATGACCGCATGATGTAACTTCATTAGTTTTATTGATTCTGCCAGTTTCTCTGGTTCATTTGGATCGAGTGGGAGAGGACGGCCGGTAATTGTGTTACAAAACTTGCACGACCGGGTACATATTTCACCCAGAATCATGAAGGTTGCAGTCCCTTTATTCCAGCATTCACTCATGTTCGGGCAACGTCCGCTTGAGCAAATGGTGTGAAGATCATGTTGTTTTACAATATTATTTACTAGAGCAAATTGAGCATTACTTTGTAATTTGGTTTTCAGCCAGTCAGGCTTCCGTAGGTAAGTCATAAAAAATCATTTAGTTTTCAGTAACAAAGGTACAATAATTCTGATAAAAAATAATAATGGAAGTCTGTCTCATCTGAACTCACTATCGTCTGATAAAAGAGCAGATATTCGGATTTGTCATTTAGTGATATGTGATATTTTAAATGCGGTTTGATTTAATACCATTTAAATATTTTCAGTCCAATGATATAAGTGACCAGACCCATACCTGAAAGGATCAGTGCTTCTTTCCATATTTGCATGAAACCGGCCCCTTCATTGAAAATACTTCTGAAACCATCAGCCAGCATGGTCAACGGCAGATGCCTGATGATTGGAATGGTCCATTCAGGAAAATGCTGGTAGCTGAAAAAGATGCCCGAAAGTACCATCATAGGTGTAACAACGGCATTAATCAGTCCATTCCCGATTTCAGGGTTAGAGGTATGTGAAGATATTAAAACAGAAATACCTGCAAATGCTATGTTTCCTGCAATAAAAAGGGCGATCAATGCAGGAATGCTTCCTTGTATTTGAATGCCAAAGTAGAGCCAGGCAAAGAAGAACAACAATACGGCTTCGATAATGTTCATACAAAAACGTGCTGTTATCAATGCTGTCAGGAGATTTGTTTTTTTCATTGGGGTGGCGACCATTCTACGAAGAAGTTTCTTTGACCGGCGATCAATCAATGTATAACTGATCCCCCAAGATGAAGACATCATGATTCCCATAGCAATCAATCCCGGAATAAGGAAATCAATATAGCGTGTACCTGATACTGTCAGGGGTTTGATTTCATCCTGATGGGACGAATAATACCCGGGACCATTATATACAAGACCTTTCACAAGTTCATACTGCAATTGAGCCTCTGCATTTGCAGGATCAAACAAGTAATAAATTCGTGTGTCAATCACTTCAATAATCAGGCTGATAGTGCCTTTTTTCAATAAAATATGGGCATCTGCTTTTGAGCATTCGTGGAACGTAAGATGGATATCACCTGTTTTTTTATTTTTAAGCGTCAGGTAATAGTCTCCTTTTTGTTTACCGGGATAATGTTCTAAAACATCCGACAAAGCCGATTTTTGAATGGAAGATGTTCCTGTATGCTGAATAACTGCAATTTCACGGTTCATTTCTTTTTTTGACGAAAAAGCGATCCCCAGTCCCCAGGCCATAAGAATCGGAAAGCCGATGCCCCAGAACAATACGGCCGGTTCACGTATGATTTCTTTGATATGAGCTACAATGAGCCTGTATAATTGGTTGTTCATTATTTAGTAATTGTTGGTTGATCGGTTAATTGGTGATTGGTTGATTGGTTGATTGGTTAATTGGTGATTGGTTAATTGGTTAATTGGTGATTGGTTAATTGGTTGATCGGTTAATTGGTGATTGGTTGATTGGTTAATTGGTGATTGGTTAATTGGTGATTGGTTAATTGGTGATTGGTTAATTGGTTAATTGGTGATTGGTTAATTGGTTAATTGGTGATTGGTTAATTGGTGATTGGTTAATTGGTTAATTGGTGATTGGTTAATTGGTGATTGGTTAATTGGTGATTGGTTAATTGGTTAATTGGTGATTGGTTAATTGGTTAATTGGTTAATTGGTTAATTGGTTGATTGGTTGATTGGTTAATTGGTGATTGGTTAATTGGTGATTGGTTAATTGGTGATTGGTTAATTGGTTAATTGGTGATTGGTTAATTGGTGATTGGTTAATTGGTGATTGGTTAATTAATGTTCATTACTAAATACTAATCGTTAATCGTTAATCACTAATCGTTAATCGTTAATCGTTAATCACTAATCACTAATCGTTAATCACTAATCGTTAATCACTAATCGTTAATCACTAATCGTTAATCACTAATCGTTAATCACTATTCATACAGATGTCTTCCTGTCATATTAATAAACAGTTCATCCAGGTTATGAGCCCTGCTATATTTTTGAAGCAAATTATCAAGTGTATTGTCAGCCAGAATGTTTCCCTGATCCATGATGATGATCCGGTCACACAGGAATTCTGCTTCATCCATGTAATGTGTTGTCAGAATCAAGGATGTTTGTTTCTCGCTTTTCAGGTTCTTCAATAATGTCCAAATGCCGCGCCGTGCATGTGGATCAAGGCCTGTAGTGGGTTCATCCAGCAGGAGTATCAACGGTTTATTCAGTAGCGCGATACCCATAGCCAGGCGTTGTCGTTGACCGCCCGAAAGATTATTTACATATGCTTTTTTTTTCTCCTGCAAATCAACCAACTCTATCACTTCATTCACTCTGTTCGTTCCCAGATGATAGAAACTGGCAAAAAGCTGTGTCGTTTCAAATACAGTAAGGCGGTCCATAAACTTAGTTTCCTGCAACGAAAGTCCGATTAACTTGTGAAGCTCGGTTTGATTGGATTTCCATGTTTTACCGGCAATCTTAATCACTCCTTCGTCGGGAAGCTGAAGACCTTCAATCATTTCAACCAGGGTTGTTTTTCCTGCTCCATTGGGGCCAAGTAACGCTACAAATTCTCCGGGGCGGATAGACAAATCGACCCCCTTCACTGCATGCACATCTTTAAATGATTTCCTGACACCGCTTACTTCAACTATAAAATCCATAGAGTATAGGTTTAGATATTTAATTTTAAACCTGAGAAATTTATTTTACCTGTTCAGACAGAATGTATAATTCAAAAGATCTTCTTTTTAAAACCAATAGAAAATCAATTTGTTCAACTATCCGGGGTCAGGAAATTAAAAAAAACAAAGAAACGGCGATAGTTTTACTGTTTTAGAGCTTATTTCAGAGCTCAACTTTACAAATATATGTTAAATATATTGTCCGAAAGTACCAACTTTTAAACATTCACGGTCAAAAGAGCTGAAATAAATGTCTATCTTTGTATCCGATTTTAACCAACGTGAAAAGAGAAAAATTAATAACAGCATCACCTTGGTAGTAGCTTGAAAATGAATATCTTCAATAAATATAGACATAATTCCCAATTTATAGCTTCTGTAGGCACGTTAGGATTTTTTGGATTGTTCGTCCTGTTGCTTTTCATGAAACCTTTCGGTAATTCTACGGACGCTGATCCGAACGTAGCGGCAGATTTTGAAATGCCGATTGAATTTCAGAAAGATTTAATGGCTGATGTTCCTATGCCTGCTCCCTCCAATACGCAAACTTCTGACGAAGAAACAGCTCCTGAAAAACAATCTGCTGAAGTGGCCAGTTCGGAGGATGTAGATCCGGAACCTCAGAGTGAACAGGTATCTACATTGTCGGCAGTAAAACAGGATTCGGCATTAATAGCCGATTTTAAAAAGGTTATGGCTGATATTAAAAAATCCGCTCCGGCTGATACGTTACCTAAAGATATCATTCAACCAAAAATAATAGAGGATAATAAGAAAAAATTGGCTGATAATGTTCAAAATCAATTCGAAGAAAGAAAATTTTACTACGATAATTACAGAGCAATTCTTAGCTTAAGAAAGGTTTATCCTTATGTTCTCAGGACCAAGGAGATTGTTGCCCGAATGAATAAACAACTGGCTACCATAAAAGATAAAAAGCAAAAGAAGGAACTGATTAAGAAAGCGGAGAAAGAATTGTTTACTCAATTCGAAAAAGATGTTCGCAACATGTCGACTTCGCAAGGTAAACTTCTCCTTAAATTGATTGCCCGTGAAACCGATCAGACTGCATTCGGACTTATTAAAACCTATAAGGGAGCAATACCCGCTACCTTCTGGTACGGCGTAGGATTAATCTTTCATGAAAATTTAAAACAACAGTACGATTCGATCGGTGAGGATGCTCAACTCGAAAAAATCGTTCAAAAGTATAAACTCGGAAAACTGTAAGACAGGAGTGAGAGATGAGAGATGAGAAATGAGAAAGTAAGAGGTAAGAGGTAAGAGGTAAGAAGGTAAGAGGTAAGAACATGCGGGTAGAATTACTTGACTTCAGTTCTTAACTCTTTTTTTTTTTATATATATCTTTAAATAGTGTATCGTCCTGAATTTTGTTTACTTTTCTGTAAACCTATTTCAGGACAAGACATTCCTCATTTCTCATTTCTCACTCCTCATTTCTTACTCCTTTATTTTATTTCGCCCTTACATTTTATAACCATTTCCTCATTTTGTTTTTCTCCCCAGTAAGGTTTATATATATCATCATTTGATTCGTTTTCAAATAATGATTCTGCCTTTTCAAACAGAGGCAACGCATTCTTTGCACCTCCGCCGAACATTTTTGGAGTATAATACACACTGTTTCCCTTCAAATAATAAATCCTTGGATTATCCGGTTGTAATGATTTTGCCTTTTCGATGTTTTCATTGAACAGATCACCATACTTTTTGTAACGGGCTGCGGGTTGGACTGCTAACCGTGCATTTGCAAACATTGCTTTCAACACATACAATTCATCATTGTCAGATTTGAAATCACTAAATGCATTGTTTAAAAAGACTTCTGCATCATCGAGATAAGCATCTTTTTTCTTTGCCTCTTTTTCAATGTAAGAAAGTGTTGTCAGACTATAACACGCGTAATAATTTGCAGCCCACTGTTCTGGATATTTCTTTGCAATCAGACTCAGGTGATTGCTGGCAGAAATACATTCATTCACGTTTTTAGATGAATCAAAATCATCAACACTTGCTTTTAAGTCTTCTTTAAATTGATCTGTTGAAATTGAAGAACTCCTGATGGTGTCCGTTTTACTTTCCTGCGAACGGGCTGGCATTGCAAATAGCAGGCTACCTGCAACAACGAGAAATGTTACTTTTTTCATGTTTCTTATTGTTTTAAATTGATGAATTATTTTTTTTTCCTGTATAGAAAAAACTATTTAAAATTGCAATTTACGGATTGAAAGTTATTTTACACTTACGTAATAAGCCAATAAGGCTGAAATCCGGTCGACTGTTTTCATACTTACAAATAAAAATTTCAAATATAGTTTCAACCGATACATTCAATAACATTCAGGTGTACTGTAATTATTATGACTCTGTGTTTTTTAATTAAAGTTCATCTTTTGAAAATTTACTCAGTGATATTGTGAATCCAATGTAAACAGTCCGGTACAGGGCCGGTAGAACAGTGTGTGAAGTCCCATCCGGTGAAAATTGATATCCGTAGATGTTTTTCCGGTTTAAAAGATTATCAATTCCCATATAGGCTACTCCGAAAAGCTTACCGATGGTTGTCAGATAACTCAGATTAACTGAGAGATCATGGTAATCAGGCGACTTTTTCATATTAAAATCAGGAGTATAAAAAGGCCGTCCACTTGCGTAAACATACGATGCACCTATATTTACCTGCATGGGTTCAATAAAATATTTCACCAGCAGGTTTAAATTATTCTTAGCCACAAAGCTTGGTGTAACACGTGACTTAAAGTTCTGATAAAGTCGTTTTGTATCGATATAACTATACGAAATCCAGTAATCTAAATTATGAATCGTCGCTTTATCCCGCCAGAATATTTCCAAACCCTGAGCATATCCCGAACCTGAATTATCAATATTCTCACCCGGAGGTACGAATCTGTAAGAATTTGCATCGTATTTTACAGTACCGGCAAGGTTTTCGAATACAAGTTGATTGTAGGATTTATAATAGGTTTCAATTCTAAAGGTTCTGTCGTTTCGTACCCACTGGTAATTGGCAATATAATGAATCGCGTTTTGAAAATCGGGGCGGTACCCTGAAAAAAGATACTTCTTATCCGGATCCTCGTAGAATAATCCCCCCGCCAATGATATCTGGCTGTAATTTCCTGTTCCTATTGCCAGTGCCAGTCTTGGGCCCAGATTATCTTTGTTCAGTAGGTTGCTGTGCTCGTACCGTATGCCGGGTTTAAATGCAAGCCAGCGTAAAGGCTTCCATTCAAGTTCAGCGTACCCTGCAGCCAGAAATTCATTGAACCCTGACGTATAGCCTGAAAATGTCTGATTGAATTGATATCGTTGAAGTTCGCTTCCGATCAGTAAATTTATCCGATCATTGATGTAATATAATCCTTCCCCTCTCCATTGTACCCTCCAGTCATTGTTGCTTCCGAATACCTTACCCCAATTGATATTATCCTTGTTATTACTGGCAGAGACTGCTGTACGCAAAATTAATCTGTCGTATGTATGACGGTAAGTACTATTGAAATAAAGTGTTGAATTTTTCAGACCAAATCCTATAATCGAATCCTCCGGATCAGGGTAATTAATAATATCCGATGAAAAGGGATTCGACACATCTGTACCACTTGAACTTCTATCGTATTTGAAGAAAACTTTCAATAAATCTTTATCTGTTGCTGCCAGTACATATTTGCCTGAAAAACCACTGCCGACAGGAACCTTAAAGAAATGAATATTTGTATTAGCCAGACTAAGAAATGGAGACAGATTATCGTAATGCGCTGTTATTTCGGCAGAAGATTTTTTCCACCTGACCGATCCCGATAATTCAATGCCTGTGAGACCTGCCGAAAAGTTGATGGTCGTTTTTTCCGGTAGATCCATGGTGTTAAGTTCCAGCACCGATGACAGTGCCTGGCCGTATTTCACACTGTACCCTCCGCTACTAAACGAAATCCCTTTGAACTGGAACGGCATAAACCGGCTTCGCTGTGACACTCCGGGTACATTACTCGAAAAAGGATTCTGTACAATCATTCCATCAATCACAAAATTACTTTCTCCGGCGTCACCTCCACGAACAAATAACCCTGTCTGGTCGGTTTGAGCCTGAGTGCCCGGTAATGTCCGGATAGCGCCTGCAATATCCCCTCCTGAACCTGCATTTGTATAGATATCCAACGGCTTGAGTAGTGCCACTTTGGAATCGTCATTTGCTTCGAATGCGCCGGCCGTTACCACCACTTCACGAATGTTAACCGGCTTCTCCCTGATGATCATGTTATGAACCAGACTGCTTTTGTTTATAAATATGGTGTCCTTTTTTGTCTCATAACCGATATACGTCCCTACTAATAAATGTTTGCCCTGTTCGCGGGTTTTGAATGAATATCTGCCCAACGAATCGGTGGTTGCCCCGTCGATGGTATTCTCAATGGAAATACTTGCAAAGGGCAAGGGTTGGTTTCTTGTATCTATCAACTGTCCGCTTATTCTGGTTTGAGCAGCTATATAAACGCTTCCAATTAAAAAAGAACAGAGAAAAGCAATTGTCTTTAAAATTTTCATTTTTCCAGTCATTCGGTATTGATTTGATAGATTGAAATTATAATCCCATTTGTTTTCCTTTTATCAATCTCAATTATTGAATCTATTGATAATTATAAAAACAATAACAGTTAAACCTGAAATATGTTTGCTTAACAATTACTCCCCTGAATTATGCATGGAATTTTGTCACTTTGACAGTTTAGTAAAACTAAATGTGACTCACCTACTTATTCTGCGACTAAAATCCGGAAATAAAATATTTTTTACCCGTTTGAACCTGTGAATGTTGCAATTAATTTATAATAATGTGTAACAGGTCGAAAATGATTGATATTACCTTTGGAATTTGAAAGCTAAATATAAATTAAGCTTACACTGTGAATGTTTCGAATAAAGTAATACGGTATTTTTTTTGTTTTTACACTTAAACATTTCAATAGAAGATAAATTATTTATTTAAAATTTTAGAATATGTCTATTCAAACTGTCAATCCAACAACAAATAATCTTGTAAAGTCATTTGAAGAAATGACTATCCCGGAAGTTGATGCTGCCATTTCAAAATCAGATTATGCATTTCAAAACTGGAAAAAAACTTCCTATGGGGTGAGAGCCGAATTGTTATACAAAGTAGCTGCTTTAATGCGGAAAAGGAAAACTTCATTAGCCGGGATGATTACCCTGGAGATGGGTAAAATTATATCGCAGGCTGAGGGTGAAATAGATCTGAGTGCTGATATTTTTGAATATTATGCTAAAAATGGTGCACGGTTTCTTGCCGATAAATCCTTTAACCCCGAATACGGAACAGCCATTGTGCGATATGCACCAATGGGGGTACTGCTGGGTGTAGAGCCCTGGAATTTCCCTTTCTACCAGGTTGCACGGTTTGTTGCTCCGAATATTATGGTAGGAAATTCAATCCTGTTAAAACATGCTTCCATGGTACCGCAATGTGCCATCGCCATTGAAAATTTATTTAAAGAAGCTAAAGCACCGGATGGCCTATATACCAATCTGTTCATTTCAGGAAAACGGGCATCAGCGCTGGTGTCCGATTCCCGGATAAAAGGAGTGTCACTGACTGGAAGTGAGCTGGCAGGTGCCTCTATTGCGGCAGAAGCCGGAAAGTATTTAAAAAAGTCAGTACTCGAATTAGGAGGGAGTGATGCATTTATAATTCTCGATGATGCGGATATGGATAAAACCGTTGAATGGGCTGTTATAGGTAGGATGAACAATAACGGTCAATGTTGTGTCGCTTCTAAACGATTTATTGCTGTTGAAGCTGTTGCCGATGAATTTCTTAGAAAGTTCAAAGATAAACTCTCAAAACTGAAAGTGGGCGACCCGATGGATCCCACAATTGAACTTGGACCTTTAAGTAGTGAAGAGGCTTTGTTGCATTTGTTGGATCAGATCAAAAGATCGGTTGATGCCGGTGCAAAAGTAGAGTTAGGGGGGCATCGGGTGAATTGCCCCGGAGCATTTATGGAACCTACCATTTTAAGTGGGATTACTTCTGAAATGCCTTGCTATCATGAAGAATTATTTGGACCGGTTGCTTCATTTTACCGCGTGGAAGATGAAAATGCAGCCATTGTACTGGCAAATGATTCTCCATACGGATTAGGGGGTTCCATTTTTACACGTGATATCGAACGGGGAATGCGGGTTGCCAACCTTATTGATTCAGGAATGGTATATATTAATCATCCTACCTGGACTCAGGCGGATTTACCTTTTGGAGGATCAAAAGGATCGGGTTACGGAAGAGAGCTCTCTGAATTTGGCATTGAGGAGTTTGCCATTAAAAAACTAATACGGGTAAGTATTTTAACCGATCCTTTTTAATGAACAGTTGCAATAAAGTGAAATAATTTTCAATGTTGTTTAATTAATGATTTTAATTCGATTCAAACATGGGGTCCGTCATCTGACGTATTTTCTTCTGGTGGCTATTCTTGTCGTGCCACAAATGGAACATCCCGAATTCCTGAATACTCTAAATTGCAAATTTTCTCATAGAAGTTTCCGGTATACCTGAGAAGAAACATACTAAACTAACTGCATTGAATAATAGATATAAACTAAAACAATTAAATGAATATTCAACAAATCGTATTGGCTTCAAGACCCAAAGGTAGTCCACAACTGACTGATTTTAAATTTAAACATGCTGCCTTGCCTGGAATAAACCGGGAAGAAGTACTATTAAAGCCTGTTTATTTTTCAGTTGATCCTTATCTCAGAGGGCGAATGAATGATGACAAATCGTCTATCCACGCTTTCCAGATAGATAGACCAATTGAAAGTAACGCACTGGCAACAGTTATTGAGAGCAAATCAGATAATTTTATTCCCGGAGATGTTGTGATGGGTATGTTGCCCTGGAGCGAAAGGTGTGTAGTTTCGGATAAAGGATTGCAAAAAGTGGATACTTCGCAGGGACACATGAGCTATTATCTGGGTGTCTGGGGAATGACTGGTCTGACAGCCTATATTGGATTGATGCACATATGCAAACCTCTTGCCGGTGAAACGGTTGTAGTCTCAGGAGCTGCAGGAGCAGTAGGGCTGGTCGTCGGTCAGATTGCTAAAATAATGGGTTGCCGTGTTGTGGGTATTACCGGATCGGACGAGAAAGTAAAATTACTGGTTAATCAATATGGATTTGATGAAGCCATTAATTATAAAACCACTGCCTATCTGAGTAATGCCATCGGCACGGTCTGTACGGATGGTGTGGATATCTATTTTGATAATGTAGGAGGTGAAATATCCGATACGGTGATCAATAACTTAAACTCCCATGCACGAATCGCCATCTGTGGACAGATATCATTGTACAATAGTACCGCAGTTCCTGTAGGACCCCGGTTACAACAAACCCTTCTTACCAAAAGTGCAACGATGAGAGGCTTTCTGGTCAATAATTTTAAAAGTGAATTCCCGGATGCAATCGAATATCTGACAAAGTGGGTCTACGAAGGAAAATTGAAATTTACTGAAACAACATTTCAGGGATTTGCACAATTGCCTGCAGCCTTCATCGGCTTATTCAATGGCGAAAATACAGGAAAGATGATCGTGAAAATATAAATCATGCTCCATAATTATATGAGCAACAATAAACTTAGAATCCCGTATCTGTCATTAACAAATACGGGATTCTAAATTTATTTTAGGTACTGTTTATTCAATAATTATTTTAGAGATCTAATTATTTAACCTGTTTATTCTCCATTTTTTTAATGCTGTATATGAACATGATATCATTGAAGTCATTGTATTTATTCTCCGACTGATCCAGCACTTCAAATGTATACTTTCCGGCATATTCCTGTCTGATCTGTTCAATCATTTTGGAGCCGGCGATGATATAACCTTTCGAAGGCTGTTCCTTTTCAAAGTTTTTGAAGTGGTTTCCGGTATAAAAGTTTAATCCGTACAGGTTGGGAAATCTGGACAGATCATTGATTACATAGGTATGATCTTTCAGGTCATATTTAGCCATAATTTTTTCGGCAAAGGGACGTGATGAATACGAATCTTTGAATGAAGGAAACACAGATGCTTCCAGAAATACCTGAAAGAATATAAATAAGATGAGTATACCAAAGAGTGTAGTAGCGGTTGTTTTTCTTTTCAAAAGATTCAGACAGGCTATAAATACTCCGAGCAGTAAAAACCACATGATGACTGTGAGGACAGTCGGATTGGTAAATGCTGTAGAAATCACTTTGAAGTCGTGAATTGTTCTCAGATCATGAATATAACTCGCTGACAGATCGGATAGATTTACAAACCGGAATATGAATTGTAATAAGAGCACAATACCCGATAATGTCAGAACGATATAGCCTGTGATTTTTATTAATTTAGGTTTTATACTCAACGCCCATTCATACAACAAAGTGAGCAGATAGGCTGCAAAGGGATAGGCCGGCATAATATATACACTTCTTTTGGAGGTCGGAATAGCATAAAATGCCAGTATGACCACAACGCTGATCACACTGAACAACGTGAATTTATCCATTGAAGCTACCTTTTGCCAATACGTATGTTTTAACGGTCTGAAGTTCATAACTATCCGATTGTACGAAACGGCAAATGCACTGAATATAAGTAGAAATGACCAGGGTAAAAAGCCTGTAATAATTGCCGGGAAATAATACCACCAGGGTCCTTCGTGTCCCAATTCGTATGTGATCCCCAGTGATTTTTTGTCACCGCCCAGAAAACGACCGAAGTTTTCGGCATAGACAATATTCAGAAAATGGGAACCGCCCTGTTGATAAGCCAGCACGTACCAGACAGAAAGTATCAAAAGCGCCGGCAATGCAACAAACAGATTCTTATAGATGATTTTCCACAGGGAGTAACGTTGCAGAGTAAGCAAATAAATCCCAAATACCAGGCAGGGCAGGATAATGCCTACCGGTCCTTTTACCAGTGCTGCTCCTCCCAGAAAGAGCGGAATCCATAACGGATATCCCTTCAATCCTTTCTCTTCCCACCTGAACATACTAAACAATCCACCGATCATAAAAAAGGCAAGGGTCATATCAACCCGTGCTTCTATTCCTGAGCGGTGCATTTCAAAGCTGGTCAATACGATCAGGGCGGCCAGTAGAGCCTGCCGGTTGGATTTTCGTTTATAAAGAAGTACAAAAAACATCATGGTTATTCCGATCAATCCCAGTGCAGAAGGAAGGCGGGCTGTCGTTTCGGTGACATGACCGGCCGGCAGGGAGAAGGCTGCAATAAACCAATGCATAAAAGGAGGCTTATAGGCCACTTCGTCGGCATAATCAGCCGGCAGTACCCAATTGCCCGTATTCAGGATATACGAAGCTACAGTGGCTTCACGCGGTTCCCCTTTGGTGTAGAATTCCCCCATGGTGATCCAGGGTAGGGTTAGTGATATACTGACAAACAGGACAACCAGATAAGGATGGCGAAGAAAGATGGCTTTGAGAGTGTCGATAAGTTTATTCATCATTTTTACAGATTTTGAACAAAGATAATATTATTAATTTAATGAAAATATCATTTGAAGAAAGTTGAGAAAAAGAGACTGTTATTTCAAAGACAGGAAATTATAGAGTTCTTAGAAAGTTTTAATTAATTTATTTAACAATATCAATTTATTTAATTATTACACTTAATTTATTATTGAATATTAGCTTATATTTGACAAATTAATCTATCTTTGTTCCAACGTTATATAATTTTTATCTAATACAAAATTTAAAATATCTTTATGAAAAAATCATTGTTCATTCTCGTTTCAGTTCTCATGTTATCATTTCTGGCTTGTTCTAAAACAGATGATGTAAAGCAGTCATGGGTTTTTACTTTTACTACAGTTCAATCAGTTAATCCCGCTATGACAGGTTATCCTATCACAACTACTATGACCATGGATCAAAGTAATTTGACGCCGGCTGAAGCTGATGCCGTCATAAAGGGAATGAGTCTGACAACAAGTATTTCCAGTAATGGACATACATTTACTTCAACTACTATAGGTACAAAAGCAGTAAAGAAATAAATTTTCATACATGAATTAATAGCCCATTGTAAGTTCGTCTTGCAGCGGGTTTTTCGTTTTCCTATTCTGTAATGTCCATATATCTTCATAACGAATAAAGCAACTGCTGAATAATGTATCCTTAAAATTGGCCATGAGATGTTTCAGCAATTAAATATTTAAATTCATAAAATCTGTATTTTATTTTTTTTTTGAAACACCGGTCTAAAAAGATTAACTGCTTAGTTTATTCATGCAGGCATAAAAGGCACCCCGCTTTTTTGTACCTTTGCACCCGAATCATTTATTGAAAGGAAGTACATGGAATCAAAAGACCTGCCTATTGCGTTGAGCACTGAAAAAGCAGGAAAAAATCTCATTTGATAAAAATTGAGAAAAAGAGCCTGTTATTTCAAAGATAGGGAATCGTGTGGTGAATAGAATACTCCAATTTGTTTGTTTGACAATGTAAATTTGTTTGTTCATTACGCTTAATTAATTGTTGAATATTGGCTTAAATTTAATAAATTAATCTATCTTTGTGCCTGCATAATAAAATCTTTAATAAAAAAAGTAAAACGTTTTTATGAAAAAATCATTGTTTATTCTCGTTTCAGTTCTCATGTTATCATTTCTGGCTTGTTCTAAAACAGATGATGTAAAGCAGTCATGGGTTTTTACTTTTACTACAGTTCAATCAGTTAATCCCGCTATGACAGGCTATCCTTTCACTACAACAATGTTCATGGATTTAAGTGATTTAACACCGTCTGAAGCTGATGCCGTCATAAAAAGAATTAGTCTCACTACAAGTGTATCTGATAATGGACATACATTTACTTCAACTATTATAGGTACAAAAGCAGTCAAGAAATAAATTTTCATACAAGAATTAATAGCCCGTTGTAAGTATGACTTGCAACGGGTTTTTCGTTTTCCTATTCTGCAATGTCCATATATCTTCATAACGAATAAAGCAACTGCTGAATAATGTATCCTTAAAATTGGCCATGAGATGTTTCAGCAATTAAATATTTAAATTCATAAAATCTGTATTTTATTTTTTTTTGAAACACCGGTCTAAAAAGATTAACTGCTTAGTTTATTCATGCAGGCATAAAAGGCACCCCGCTTTTTTGTACCTTTGTACACGAATCATTTATTGAAAGGAAGTACATGGAATCAAAAGACCTGCCTATTGCGTTAGGGACAGAAAAAGTAGGAAAATTACTCATACAATATGCCATTCCGGCGATTATTGCCATGACGGCATCGTCGTTGTACAACATTACCGATAGCATCTTTATCGGCCATGGGGTAGGAGCACTGGCTATTTCGGGTCTGGCACTCTCGTTTCCGTTGATGAACCTGGCAGCTGCTTTCGGTTCGTTGGTCGGGGTGGGGGCTTCTACGCTGATGTCCATGCGCCTTGGACAGAAGGATTATGATACTGCCAACAAGATCCTGGGAAATGTGTTTATCCTGAACATTATTCTTGGGCTGGCCTATACGGTGGTGATGCTGTGCTTTCTTGATCCGATACTCTACTTTTTCGGGGCAAGTGCTGCCACCCTTCCGTATGCCCACCAGTACATGGAGGTGATATTACTCGGGAATGTCGTTACGCATATGTATTTCGGACTGAATGCCATGTTGCGTTCGACAGGGCGTCCCGAAAAAGCCATGTATGCCACTCTTTTCTCGGTGCTGATCAATGTGCTGTTAAATCCACTCTTTATTTTTGTCTTTAAATGGGGTATCCAGGGAAGTGCTTTTGCCACGGTGATCTCTCAGACCGTTATGCTGGTATGGCAAATCAGGATCTTCAGCAACAAGAAACATTTTATTCACCTGAAAAAAGGAGCATTTAAACTACAACGCAAAATAGTAAACGACTCACTTGCAATCGGCCTTTCCCCCTTTTTAATGAATGCCGCCTCGTGCCTGATCGTCGTGATCATCAACCAGGGACTTATTCGTCACGGGGGAGACCTGGCAGTGGGTGCCTACGGTATTGTGAACAGGGTGATCTTTCTGTTTGCCATGATCGTGATGGGATTTAATCAGGGAATGCAGCCCATTGCCGGTTATAATTACGGGGCAGGGCAATATGACCGGGTAACCGCAGTATTGAAAACCACCATTTACATGGGTACTGCTGTTATGACCCTGGGTTTCATTATTGGAGAACTCTTTCCGCATGCCGTAGCATCGATTTTTACCACCGATATAACCCTGATTAACATGGCTGCCGAAGGATTACGCATTGTGACGATTTTTTTTCCCATAGTGGGCTTCCAAATGGTTACAACCAACTTCTTTCAGAGCATTGGTATGGCTGGAAAAGCAATCTTCCTGTCATTAACCCGGCAGTTGTTATTCTTACTGCCCTGTCTGCTGATTCTTCCACAACTGTTCGGGGTAAAAGGAGTCTGGTACAGCATGCCAACTGCCGATCTGGCGGCAAGTGTGGTGTCGGCATTTATGCTCTTTTCGCAGTACAGGAAATTTAAGGTCAGAGAGGCCGGAAAGGTTGTTTGAAGAGTTTGAAGAGTTTGAAGAGTTTGAAGAGTTTGAAGAGTTTGAAGAGTTCCACGTTCCACGTTCCGCGTTTCGCATTACACGTTCCACGTTTTGATGAATTGATTCTATAAAAACACGTAACTTCATTCAAATTGTTTGATTTAATATTTTGTCTGTTATCTTTGTTCATTAATTCTTATCTTTAATCTTTAATCTTTTGTCTTGGCTCTTGGCTCTTGGTTCTTTTATCTTTAATCTTTTGTCTTGACTGTAATGTCTATTAAATATTCTAACACATGAATGAAAAGTTAATTATAAATATCGGTCGCCAATTGGGTAGTGGTGGCCGGCAAATTGGAGAGATGCTTGCTAAGCAGTTTGGTATCTCTTTTTACGATAAGGAACTTATCCAGATTGCTTCAAAAGAAAGTGGGCTGGGGAAGGAATTCTTTGAACAGGCTGATGAAAAGAAAAGTCACAGTATCATTGGCGGCTTATTGGGATTGCGGACGAACATCAACAATGAAGTGTATGGCAATAACTACCTCTCGAACGAGACTTTCTTTAAGATACAGAGTGATGTGATCCGTAAACTGGCGGACGAAAAGTCATGCTTATTCGTAGGACGTTGTGCCGACTATATCTTGCGCGACCATCCCTTGTGCTTCAATCTGTTTATCACGGCCGATACCGATGACCGTATCAGGCGGGTGGCTCATGATCAATCACTGACTTTAGAGAAGGCACAGGAGAAGATTGAAAAGATGGATAAGAAACGGGCAGAATATTATAACTATTTCAGTAATAAAGTATGGGGAGCCGCTGAATCGTATCATCTTTGCATCAATTCATCGGTGCTGGGCATTGATGAAACGGTGGCATTTATAAGCCGGTTTATCGAACAGAAACGGATCATTAAATAAGTTGTTGTAGAAAGAATTCAAAAGACAAAACCCGCTGCAAATCATGCTTACAGCGGGTTTTTCTTATTTCCCCGCCATTTATCCCGATTTATCGGGAGGGGTTAGGGGTTATAATATCCGGTTCCCCTATTGGCTTATTTTTCTTGCAATAAAAGGTGATTTTTTGTAATCGGTTCTGTCTGTTAGTTGTCCAGTCATGAAAGTGGCTATGCTGTTGGCACTTATTCTGTTTCCATGACAATCTTCCAGGCTGACTGTTAACTCATCATCGGAATCAGTAAACTCAATAAACGGAACCCTGACTAATGTCCAGTCAACATCACTTGTTGTCAACAAGGAATAAGATTTCTGTCTGTCAGCATGAATCAATGGAAAGTTAGTTTTCATCCATTCGGTTGCCATGCTTGTTTCAGTACCCTTTTTATCAAAGGGAGTATCGACATTCATCCCGGCAAGCAATACAAAACGTTGAATCCCGAAGAAAGCCATAAACCTCAGGATATTTACAGTCGACTGACCTGATACCAGCGGTTCATTGTTGCGTTGCCCTACAGTGCTGATGATGGCACTGCACCCTTCGAGCAATAAACGGATTGCTTCAGGATCAATGGCATCACCTTTAATAATTTCGATGGACTGATGTTGAATTGTGAAGTCTTCAGGATGCCGAAGGAGTAGTTTTAATGAATATCCCTGAAGTAATAATTGGGTAACAAGATATTTTCCTGTTCTGCCACCACCACCCAATACGGCAATTTTTGTATGTTGTTTCATTTTTTTTCTTTATAAAATATGAGTATGTCATTCCATTTCGTTTTTATCCGATCAGATAAAACGAAAACAACAAAAGAAGTATCTCTTTTGTCTATGCAGTAATCAATATTTTATAAAGATATTTTAATGATACAAAAGTACAAAAAAAATCGAAAAACCAAACTTTTCAGATTATTTTGTAAGTTACTGCTTATTAGTTTAATTTAAAAACCCGCTGCAAGTCATACTTACAGCGGGTTTTTTTATCCCCCTTCAGGGGTTAGGGGTCATCTTACATTCCAAAGCTCATTAATGAGATTTGATTATAAATGGTACTGAACAATCCAACCAGTAGAATACCGAGTGTGCAAAGTACAAAACTTATTTTTACAGGAAAATCGCTTTTTACTGTTTCTATCGGATTCTCGCTTTTGTTTAGGAACATGGCTTTGATCACCAACAGGTAGTAATACAACGATATGATCGTGTTCAGCAGTGCAATAAATACAAGGACATAAAATCCTTGTTGGGCTGCTGCCGAGAATACAAAGAACTTACTGAAAAATCCTGCAAAGGGAGGAATACCTGCCAGAGAGAACAAAGCAATCATCATTACGAAACTCAACCGTGGGTTGGTTTGATACAGACCGTTATAGTCGCTCATCAATACTTTCTTGGTTTGTGTTTCAATGACCGAAATTACACCGAATGCAGCCAGGTTGGAGAACATATACACCAGAACGTAATATACCAGGGATGTCATCCCAATTGATGTTCCGCTGATAATCGCGAGTAAAATATAACCTGCCTGTGATATGGACGAGAATGCCATGAAGCGTTTCAGGTTTTGTTGACGAATCGCAAATACATTGGCTACCGTGATACTTGCTACAGCCAGACCGTAAAGTACCGGTTGCCATTGGGTGATCATGTTTCCAAACACTTTCACCAGTAAGGTGAATAATACAAATACGGCAGCTCCTTTAGAGATCACAGAAAGGTATGAAGTGACATTTGTCTGAGCACCTTCGTATACATCCGGAGTCCAGAGGTGGAAAGGTACGAGTGATATTTTGAAGAACAACCCTACCGAGAAGAACACAAATGCCATAACCTGAAGTGGAGTGCCGGTGATAAGCGTTGCCAGGTCACTGAAGTAAAGTGTTCCCGTGGATCCGTAAATCAGTGACATTCCGAAGAGTGAAATGCTGGAGGCAAAAACTGCTGACAATATGTATTTGGCACCTGCTTCAGCCGATTTATGATTGTATTTATCAAAAGCCACCAGGGTAGCCATAGGGATAGAAGCTGTTTCGAGTCCGATAAAGAACATCAGGAAGTTACCCGACGAAATCATAAAGTACATTCCCAGCAAGGTGGATAAAGTCAGAAAGTAGAATTCACCCCGTTTAACACGGTTGGCTTCTTCATTCAGAAATTTATGAGCCTGAAGGAAAACGATCAGTGTTCCAACGTTCAGGATTGTTTTCACATACGTCTGCATCGGTACATACTGGTACATGCCTCCTGCAATATGGAACGCATCACGTGGAATACAATTTAGCAATGTATGTGCTGCAAAAAGTACCAGTGCCACCGGTTGAAAATATTTTAATCCCTTTTCGCCTGCAAATATATCGTAAACCAAAAGGATAACCATCACCGCCAGCAGTGAAAATTCTTCGCTCATTTGTAAAAAACTACTGTAATCCATATAATATCGAATTGTTGAATCCCTTTATATCCGGGAGTTTATTTTTATAACTGTGAAAAGGCTTAATTACTTACCTCTTACCTCTTACTTCTTACTTCTTACTTCTTAATTCTTAATTCTTAATTAACCAATTAACCAATTAACCAATCAACCAATCAACCAATCAACCAACCAATCAACCAATTAACTATTTAACCAACTGACCGATTACCGGAAGAACACTCTGGTGAATCATATCTGAAATCCAGAATGGTGCTGAACCAAGTGCAAACATAAAGATCAACAGGGTAACTACTGAGATTCGTTCAAACCAGGTGGCATCTTTCAAGTGTTCGAAGTGCTCATTATTGATTTTTCCCAATAAGAATTTACCGACCATACGTAAAATATATACGGCTGTAATAACAATTGAACTACAAGCCAGAACGGTCAATACACGGTGGAACATATCAGTGTGCTGGAATGCTCCAACGAAGATTGTCATTTCAGCAACGAACCCGCTTAAACCAGGTAACCCTAATGAACCTAACCCTGCAATAACAAAACATACCCCCAGGAAAGGAATCACTTTCATTAAACCACTCATTTCGGTAATTAACCTGGTATGTGTCCTTCCGTAAATCATACCGATCAACGCAAAGAACAGGGCTGTTGTTAAACCGTGTGAAAGCATTTGTAATACAGCACCGGTAGCAGCTGTTTCGTTCATCATTAAAATAGCGAAAAGCACCAGTCCACAGTGACTCACCGAAGAATAGGCGTTGATATATTTCAGGTCGGTTTGGTGAATGGCAGCAAAAGCACCGTAAACTACACTGATACCTGTTAAAATTAAGAAGATCCATGCCATTTCGTGTGCAGCCTGTGGCATTAAGTACATGGCTACACGGAAACAACCGTAACCTCCAAGTTTCATAAGTACGCCGGCATGTAACATTGATACGGCAGTAGGAGCGGAGGCATGACCATCAGGCGACCATGTATGAAAAGGAAACATTGCACCCAACACACCAAAACCTGTAAAGGTAAGTGGAAAGAAATAATACTGCATTTCAACAGGGATATGCATTTTTGCAATTTCCAGTATATTCATGCTCGTAGCACCCGAAGTATAATAAATTCCTAAGATTCCCACCAGTAATAAGGCCGAACCGCCCATCAACATCAATGTCAACTTCATGGCAGCATATTCCTTCTTTCCTGTTCCCCAGATACCAATCAACAGGTACATTGGAATCAAAGCGATTTCGTAATACATGAACATGGTAAATAAATCGGTTGAAATAAAGAATCCGTAAACTCCAATCGATAACAGACTGTACCATAAGAAGAATTCTTTAGGAAGCGGGTCAATTTTCCACGAAGCAAACACTCCAGTGAATACGATGATCGATGTCAGGATAAGCATAGCAACCGAAATGCCATCCACACCCACTGAATAATGGATATTGAAGGCGGAATACCAAACGGTGTCGGCTGTAAAAAGCATGGTGGCAGTATCTCCTGCTGCACGGGCTGTGAAGTAGAGGTAAGTCAATACACCCGATAAAGTCATCAATAGAATGGCTCCGGTAGTCATGACGGCTAATAGTTGCTTGCGGTTGTTCGAAAGGAACAGACCCATCATCATTAAAGCCGGAATAAGTACGAATAAGGATAAAAAGTTCATATCTTGTAAAATTACCCCCAACCCCTAAAGGGGAGTGAGATGTTAGTATTGTTTTGATACCTGATTTAAATTCCCCTTTAGGGGTTCGGGGTCTTAAATAAATAAAACCAATAACGTAATGATCAGTGTTCCCAGTAAAAATACATAAGCATATTGCTGTACTTGTCCCGACTGGAATCCTTTAATTTTATATGAAACCCATTGAGTAGTAGCTGCCATTCCATTCATGGAGGCGTCAATCACATGACGGTCGAACCAGGCAAGGGGTCTGGATATACTGTTAAACACAATTTTCTTAGTAATGAACAGGTATACTTCATCAATATAAAAGCGGTGGCTCGCGGCTGTATGCAGTCCCGAAAAGGTAGTAGCCAGTTTCTTTGGTACGTTACTTTCTTTGCGATACATGATCATGGCCAGGGCAATTGAAATTACTGCAATAATCACAGAGATCGAAGCAACGGTGAAATCCAAATGTATATCATAATTGGCACGATCGCTTGTTACAAAATGACCGAATGGAATAAATCCTGCAAATACGGTTACTGTTGCCAGGAAAACCAGTGGAAATGCCATTGTAAAAGGCGATTCGTGAGGCGTATGTTCGTGCTTGTGTTCTTTTCCCCAGAAAATGTTGAAATACAGGCGGAACATATAAAAAGCAGTCAATCCTGCAATGAAAGTCATGGTAGCTCCCATAAACGGACTGTATTCGTAACAGGCAGAGAGAATTTCATCTTTACTGAAGAATCCCGAGAAAGGAGGAATTCCTGCAATAGCCAGACATGCAATCAGGAATGTAATGTTGGTGATTGGCATATATTTCCGTAGACCGCCCATATGGTTCATTTCATTGCTGTGAACAGCATGAATGACCGAACCTGCACCCAGGAACAACAATGCTTTGAACATGGCATGTGTGAACAGGTGGAACATGGAAGCCATGTAACCAAGACCTTCATGACCACCATTGCCCGAAACACCCAGTCCTACCATCATAAAACCAATCTGTGATATGGTCGAGAAGGCAAGCACGCGTTTGATATCGGTCTGTACGCAAGCGATTACAGCTGCAAACAAAGACGTAAAGGCTCCTACATAAGCAATGCCGTGTAATACTTCCGGAGTATAAACAATATATATCGGGAATAACCTGGCAACCAGGAATACCCCTGCAACAACCATCGTAGCTGCATGTATCAGTGCCGAAACGGGAGTAGGACCTTCCATAGCATCCGGCAACCATATTTGTAACGGGAACATAGCCGATTTACCGGCACCACCGATAAAGATACCGGCCATTGCCCAGCTTAATACCGAGAAACCCATAAATGTAGCACCTGCAGCTCCTGCAAATACTTTGGGATCACCGGAAGTCAATATTCCAAAATCGAATGTCTTTGTATAGAATGAAAGGATCAGAATACCAATAAGGAAAAATAAATCAGCAAAACGTGTTACAATAAATGCTTTTTTTGCCGCTGCAACAGCCGAAGGCTTTGTATAATAGAATCCGATTAATAAGTAGGATGATACACCCACTAATTCCCAGAAAATATACATTTGAAAGATATTGGTTGCTATAACCAGTCCCAACATGGAGAATGTAAAAAGCGACAGGAAAGCATAATAGCGTTCAAATCCCTTTTCGTTGGCCATGTACCCAAGGCTGTAAATGTTGACCATGAACGATACAGTGGTGATCACTACCAACATCATTACCGAAATCGGATCCAACAGAATACCTAAATTAATATGCAGGAATTCGGTAAAACGAAGCCATTCAATGTTGTAAGGAATAAGCTTTTCATAAACTCCGGCAACCTGGTGCATGGAGAAGTATTCCCATGCTGTGTAATACGAGAGTGCTGTAATGATTCCTAAAACAACGGTTCCTATCGTACCGGCAACTTTGGGGCTCCATTTTGAATCTACAAGTCCCAAAATGATGAAACTTAGAAGCGGAAGGAGTAAAATTAATAAGGTATACTGCATATTAATTGTAAATTGAGAATTGAAAATTGTAAATGATTAAATGTCTTAGTTTTTCATTTGGTCCAGGTTGGTCACTTCAACACTACTCAAATTCCGGTAGATATTGATGATAATAGCAATGGCCACGGCTGTCTCGCAAGCTGCAATAGCAATCGCGAAAAGTGCAAAGTAAAAACCTTCCAAATGACCCGGGAACAAATAACGGTTAAAAACCACAAAGTTGATATCGGCAGCATTCAGCATCAGTTCAATGGAGATTAAGATCATCAGTAAACTCTTGCGTGACAGGAATCCGTAAATCCCCGCAAAGAACATAACTAAACTTAATCCTAAATAAGCTTCTATTGGTATTGGACCGGATAGAAAATTTGTTAATAAATCACCCATGAATTTTATGTTTGATGTTTGTTGTTTAATGTTTGATGTTGTTAGAAGTTAGAAGTTAGAAGTTTGATGTTTGTAGTTTGATGTTTGTAGTTGGTTCTTTTAAGTTTCAGGTAACTTGATAATCTCAAACCCTTCAAACCCTTCAAACTTTCAAACCCTTCAAACCCTTCAAACTTTCAAACCGCAAACCCTTCAAACTTTCTTATCTTTTTCTTGCAATCATAATAGCACCCACGATACATGCCAGCAATAAAACACTGATGGTTTCGAAAGGCAATAAATACTGATATTTATCGGTACCCATCATGGTATGTCCGATTTGTTGAGGGGTCAGTTCTCCAATGGCAACATAGTTATAAATTTTATTGACATTGTAATAAATGACATGTGCACAAAATGCCAGTCCTGCCACGGCTGTAATACCGGCTACAATTCTTCTGACCGGTAATTCGGATTTTACATTTTCACCCGGTCTGTTGGTAAGCAAAATTGCGAAAATAAATAATACCATCACACCACCGGCATAAACGGCAACCTGTACGGCAAATAAGTAATTATATCCCAACAGCAGGTATAGGCCGGCAGTAGATAATAATACAAATAATAAATAAGTTGCTGAGCGAATGATTTGTTTCGAAGTAACTGCCAGGATTGAGAAAATTGCAATTACTGCTGCTAAAATGTAAAATATAATTTGTTCTGCCATAATCGATTGATTATCCTATATTGTTTCTGTTAGTATTAATTCTCAGTTGTTTCAGCTTCTGCTGCTGGTGCTTTTGGTTCTACTGCTCCGGTTTTCGATTCCTTAACCGCTGCCAGTACAGCTGCGATCGGTGTTTCTGCTTTCACTTCCGGTGTTGCAACAGGTGCTTTTACTTCTACAGCAGGTGTTTCAGCTTTTGCAGGAGTAACAGGAACTACCGGTTTTACTTCTTTTTTCTTTTCACGAAGTTTGGATCCTTCATGATTTAGCTGTTGAACAAGTTTACTACGAGTAAATACAGCATTTTCATAAGAGTTATTAAACTTAATGGCACCCGAAGGACAAGTCAGAACGCAAAGGTTGCAGAAAGTACACATGCCTAAATCCCAGATGTAGGTGTCAAGAATCTTTTTCTTTTTGCCATCTTCTGTCTCAATCATTTTACTGTTTACTGTGATTGTTCCGTTTGGACAGTTCATCTCACAGATACCGCAGGCAGTACAGGCATGTTCGTTGTTTTCATCATGCGGCATGGTCAACTCACAACGGAAACGGTCTGAAATAACCAGGGTGTCCCTGTTCTCAGGATATTGTTGCGTCACCTTTTTTGTCCACAACTCTTTCCAGGTTACAGCCATACCTCCAAGTAACGACCCTATGCCGATAAATAACCCTGAAAAATATTTTGATATTGAACTCATCTTTTTTATTTACTATTTAGTAATTTACTATTTACTATTGTTTAACACGGAACATTGAACGCTTAGCGTGTTAGAACAGTCCCGGAAATAAATCCGTCAATGTCAATCCAGTCAGAACAATGATCACCATGACAACAATATTTACAAGATTGATAGGCAACAGGTATTTCCATTCCAGGTTCAGTAACTGGTCGATACGTAAACGAGGGAATGACCAGCGAACCCATAAACTCAGGAATATCAGTACGGCTGTTTTTCCGAAGAACCAGATGTACGTAGGGATATAAGTCATGATTTGATTGAAGCCATCCCAACCATGAACCTGTATAGGTAAATATCCTCCTAAAAATACGGTGGTGGCGATCGAGGCAATGATAAACATATTCAGGTATTCGGCCAGGTAATAGAACCCGAACTGAAGTCCCGAATATTCTGTGTGATATCCTGCTGTTAATTCCGATTCTGCTTCCGGTAAGTCAAATGGACCACGGTTTGTTTCGGCATGTCCTGAAATCAGGTACAGGACAAAGGCAACCATGGAAGAAATATGTCCGTTAAATAAATTCCAGCAATAGCGTTGTCCTTCGATCATCGACGAGAACTGCATAGTTCCTGCCAATACCACGATAGTCATTAATGCAAATCCTGCGGATAGTTCATAACTTACAAACTGAGCACCGCTTCGCATGGCACCAATCATTGAATACTTGTTGTTACTCGACCATCCTGCCAGCAAAATACCGATAATTCCTAATGATGAAACTGCAGAAACATACAACACCCCGATGTTAAAATCGATTGCATGAAGTCCCTGTCCGAAAGGAATAGCACCAAAGGTAAGCATGGAGGCTATAATCATAAAGAACGGTGCTGCAAAGAATAAAAACCTGTCAACACGATTGATCTTGACGATTTCTTTCAGCAAAATCTTGATCATGTCGGCAACACTCTGGAGGATCCCGTATTTCCCAACACGGTTGGGACCGAAACGAGCCTGGAAGAATGCTGTTATCTTGCGTTCTGCATAAATAAGGATCAAAGCTATTACCGCGTAAGCAACTAACAGGGCTACACCGACCAAGACACATTCAATCAGGATGACCCAAACCGAGGGCATGCTGCTTCGCAGTGTTGTGTCTAACCAGGTTGTTACGTTTGAAATTTCTAATGGTTGTTGCATATATAAATTGTACGATTGTTAATTGGTTGATTAGTTAATTGGTTAATTGGTTAATTGGTTGATTGGTTGATTAGTTGATTGGTTGATAGGTTAATTGATTAGTTAATTGTTAGATTTCTAACTGCCTATTACCTACTACTTTTTCCCGACTACCTACTTCTTACTCCCAACTCCCGACTACCTACTACTTACTCCCTATTCCCTATTATAAACTATAAACTAAAACTTGAGCTATTGCAGGTACAAATTACCTACTTCTTATTTCCTACTATTTACGACTACTAACTTCCTTCTTCTAACTAATTAACCAATTAACCAATCAACCAGTTAACCAATTAACTACCTGTCGATATCCGGAATTACATAGTCCATAGAACCACCGATACCGATAAAGTCGGATATTTTTTCGTTCTTACAAATCAACGGCATAGCCGAAACCAGCGCCATAGAAGGTGAACGGAATTTAAGGCGGTATGGGGTCTTATCACCACGGCTTTCGATAAATACACCAAACTCACCACGACAGGCTTCCACACGTTGGTAATATTCACCTTCCGGAATGCGTATAATGGGTTTCGGTTTGTTGATGATATCTCCGGCCGGAATGTTATCGATTAATTGTTCAATGATGTGCAGGGATTCTTCGATCTCGTCCAGACGGTTCATATAACGGGCATATGAATCACCTTCGGTGCGGATCACTTCTTTGAATTCCACTTTATCGTAT
>Ga0302213_1000241_pt1 | contig 34198 bp, 21 predicted proteins | sample II_Fen_N1_2_FD_194583 | JGI IMG/M metagenome (GOLD analysis project Ga0302213, IMG submission 194583) | Peat permafrost microbial communities from Stordalen Mire near Abisko, Sweden - II_Fen_N1_1 | ecosystem: Environmental > Terrestrial > Soil > Wetlands > Permafrost | place: Sweden: Abisko...
CTGAGAGTATCTTCAATCGAACCAACAGAACCCCTTCAGGCTACTACCAACTACCTACTACCTACTACTTTCTACCTACTAGAATTCTGTCACTACAGCTTTGTTATCCAGCCATGCCGCCATATTAAGCACAAGGAAGTTCCAGTTTTGAAATCCTTTGTTAAGTACCGGTTCGCCATTATCAGGCAGGTAGTATTCGTGCAGGGCACCAAAGCGTTCAAAGTCGCGGCCCAGGAGTAAGATGGTTTTTTCAGCCAGTTCTTTGGCTTCTTTGGTATATCCGTAATTGATTAGTCCGCGGAATACCAGGTAGTTCACGTTTATCCATACAGGTCCCTGCCAGGAAGAAGGGTTGCCGCTTGCCCGTGTATCATACATCTTTTCAAGGGGTGACAAAGTACGGATACCTGCCGGTGCGTTGTAGGAAGTCGTGTCGCGGTAATGGCGTTCCACCATTTGCTTTGCCTCTTTAGGGGTGGCTACATTACCCCACATGGCCATAAAACCGCTCCATACGCTCAGGCGCTGTATCAGGCAATCGTAGGTGCGGGGTTGTCCTAAGTGGAAAAATAACTGTCCTGGCTTTAAACCGGTGACATCCGGTTTTACTACGGGCAGTAAATTTAAATCAACACTATAGTAAAACCCGTCACGTCGGTCCCAGCAATGTTCCCTGATTTTTTCAAGCAATTTGTCAGCTTCTTTGTCGTAGAATTTAGCAATGTCAGTCTGCTTCAGGCAATCGGCAAGGTATGAGGTGGCTTTTAGTTCTTTGTACATAAGCACATTCAGGAATATGGACCCTGAACTTCCGTGTGGGCGGTAAAAAGTACTCGGGTCATTATCCACTCCTATGGCTTCATCATTCTCCCAGTACATAAGTCCGGTAGCCAGTTGGCGGTGGAAATTGAGGTAGCTGCTTACAAAGGCCTGCAAGGTATAAAAATCATCGCGAAGCCATTCGGCATCACCGTGCATGTTTTTTACAATAAATGCTGCATGCTGTGCCAGGGTTGGCTTGTGCATATTGCTTTTCCATGGGTTGCGGGTACTCAACATTTCCTGTCGTGTAGGTGCATTACGTTCTATCCAGATCGGTATCCACCCGTCCATACCTCCGTAGCTCAGCGAATTAAGCACACATCCCTGTTCATACTTCAACGCCTGCTCGCGGTCCTTGTTGTTGCCATGTTCGAGCAGTATCTGACGCAGGGCAACATTGCTCAGCCACGAGTCCCAGTCCCAGAGCATATCCAGGTACTGGCTGCTTCCCGGTGCCAGGAATGGATATTTCAACGCTCCTCCCGGCTCCCTGTACATGCCTCTCATCTCCTTGTAGATATTTTCCCGGCAAATGGAAGTGTATTTTTTGATATTCTGAGGTGTATTGGCAGGCATCTGGGCAAAAGAAGTACCTATGATTCCCGAAATAATGAAGATAGTCAGCATTCTTTTCATAAAAAGGTATTTTTGTGTTTTTTGGTACCGGATTTATTCGTTCCAAAAGTACGAACTCTTCTTAACACCTCCAAGATAATGTAGTTTTATTTTAAGATTGTAAAAGAAATTGGGTGTAAGTAATGGGAACAATTAAATGTCGCATTTTAAATTCAATAAAATAGAACGCGGATTTACGCGGATTTGGCGGATTTAAAGCGGATCTAATTCCAACAAGTTGGAATTGATTTGTGTACTTTGATCTACTCCAACTTGTTGGAGTTAAATCCGAGTAAAATCATAGGTATTAAAAGAATCCGCTTTAATCCGCTCGATCAGCGAAAATCAGCGTTCTAATCTTTATTTAATACGACAATATATCTTTTTCCCTACTTATGTAGACTCAAATAAATAAAAAACCGTCATAACCCTATGGTCCTGACGGTTTAAACAAGGATAAAGATATGCTTGCCCTTTATCTTTACTTCACTGCAGCTGTTATTTTAGGTAAGTCCTTATTATCGGGTACTAAAGCCAGGTTTGCAAAATCGACCATCCAACGGTTATCTGTTTTAACCAGGTGCATGGTGCTGCGTACTTCAATCGGTTTACTCCATTTGGTAACAAATTGTCGCAGGACATTTGCCGAGTTTCCTTCTTTATTAAACAGAATTTCCCGTTTGGTATCTATCATAGGAGAAGCCTTGGTGGTATCAGCCAACATGGAGGTAATCTCTTTCGTGAAACCTGCTTTGTCCCACAGTTCTTTAGGGTCGGTTCCACAATAAAGGCCATCCTCTGTGAGAAAGGATAAAAATGTTTTGGCGTCTTTCGTTGTGAGTGCCGTCTCAATGCTATCCAGTGTTTTTGTTACTTCAGCTTTTGCAGCTACCGGATCAAAAGGACCTGTCTTTGTTTTCATCTGGCATGAAGTGACAAGTATCATTGCCACAAGCATAGGAAAATAATTTTTTTTCATGTTGAATTTGTTTTTAAATCATTAGAATTACTCATTAAGTTAGAAAAATATAACTATCGAAAAAAATTCAATAATAAAATCAAAATCAATTTATTTTCATTGTAACAACATGATGAATCAAATGTTTACAAATGACTGAATATGATACGTTAAAACAAAATATTTACTATGTAGGTTGTACATGATATGTTGTAGAATCAAGTCTTGGTAAGAGTAGCACTCCTGCTTTTCAAAGCATAATTGGGAGTGGGATTTTCAATCTTGTAATATTCAACTTGATGTCTTCATTATGTTATAGATGTAATATAGATATAACTTAGATGTAATATAGATATAACTTAGATATCATATATCATTATTGGTATATAATATCTAAGTTATATCCGTATTAAATTTAAGGAATAGCTTAGTTAACAGAGTAACAGGATAGTAATATGAAGATGATATTACTCCTGAATAAATTGAAAAAAGAATCGAAAATGGAAGACTGCAGAAAAGTGTGTCGGTAGGATATTTTGTAGTTCAACTCATTTAAGTAATGAAACAATTAAATGTCGCATTTCAAATTCAAAAGTATAGAACACGGATTTACGCTGATTTGGCGGATTTAATTCCAACAAGTTGGAATTGATTTGTGTACCATAATCAACTCGCACTTGTTGGAGTTAGATCCGAATAAAATCATACAATATTAAAAGAATCCGCTTTTATCCGTTTGATCGGTGTAAATCAACGTTCTTCTATGTTGTAATCCAAATATCAAGAGTATTATTATATTTTGATTGCTTCTTAGTTCAAACAATTCTACATAAACAAAATAAGTTCTAACATGATTTTTTCATTCACTCCGGGAAGTAAAGCATCCTAATAACACCAAACCCTTATACTGAGGAGTAGCAGGATATGCCGTGATAAGAATAATATAAATGAAAAAACCTGAAAACGGCTTATACTGCTATTTGATTGTCTTTTCGGTATTTTGCCGGAGTGACTCCAAATACTTCCCTGAAACATTTGGTGAAGTAACTTGGTGACGAAAAGCCCAATTGGTAGCATACATCGGTGATGCTCAGGTTCATGTCGTCGCTAAGTAGTTTGAGGCTCTTTTTAAGACGTATATTGGTAATAAATTCGTTTGGGGTCTGGCCGGTAATGCCTTTTAGCTTTTGGAAAAAGGCTGTTCGACCCATCATCATTTCAGATGCAAAGACGTTTACATCAAAATCGGACTTATCCAGGGTTTTTTCAATGATTTCAACTGCCCGGGCAAGGAATTTCTGGTCGAGGCTGTTGGTGGCAATAATGTTTACATCGGCATCGGCCTGTTTGCTGAATTTAGCCTGCAGTTGTTTGCGGGTATTCACCAGGTTATTGCAGCGGGCTATCAACAGACGGGTGTCGAAAGGTTTGGTCAGGTAATCATCTGCCCCGGTACGGAATCCTTCGATCGTATACTCAATGGCTGTCCGGGCAGTAAGCAGCACTACCGGTATGTGGCAGGTTTCGAGGTTCGACTTGATCTTGCTGCACATTTCAATTCCCGACATAACAGGCATCATTACATCACTCACAATGATGTCAGGTTGTTTTGTACGGGCCTTATCGAGAGCCTCTTTGCCATTCACTGAAGTAGCAACATCATAGATCGGACTAAAAATATGTACCAGCAAATCAAGCAATTCAGGATTATCTTCCACCAATAGGATGGAGTATTTCTTATCACTGACGAGCTTTTGTGATTCGATAATTTCATTTACAAAATCTTCATCATGGGTTGAATAGGCTGATTCGGCATTGCTGGTTAATTGCTGGATAGTTGTTTTTTGTTCCATTGTAAAATGATCATCTCCCAATAGCATTAAAACACTGAAATTGCTGCCACCTTCGGGTTTGTTTTCGAATGAAATAGTGCCATGATGCAATTCTATAATCCCTTTAGCCAGTGCCAGCCCGATGCCGGTACCGGCTGTTGTTGTGTTGGAGCTATACCCGTTTTCGGCCTGATAAAAGCGGTCGAAGATCTTCTCACGATCCTTATCTTCAATGCCCGGTCCACTGTCGGATACAGCGATTTTAACCCTGTTATTCAGTACGTTTACCGAGATAGAAATTTCGCCTCCGTCGGGAGTAAATTTAAATGCATTTGATAACAGGTTATAGAATACTTTTTCCAGTTGGTTCATATCAAACCACATAGGTATTCCGGGTTCATCGTAATTGAATATTAATATAATCCGGCGATGATCGGCATATTCTTTAAAGGTCAGAACAATTTCATTCAGGAATTTGATAATATCCTGGTTTGAAACTTTAATCTGGAGGAATCCCTGTTCCTGTTTACGGAAATCAAGCAGTTCGTTGATAAGCTTGCCCATGCGGTGTGCATTTTTATGGATGCTCAGCATTCGGCTGTACAACGAATTTTGCAGGGAAGTGGATTGCAACAACGATTCAATCTGACTGATAATTAAAGTCAACGGAGTACGGAATTCGTGAGATATATTGGTAAAGAACCTGAGCTTAGATTGATTGAGCCATTCGATATGTTCTTTTTCCTTCTTCTCATAATCCAGCGATACCTTTAAGCGGATACTGGAGGTATAAACTCTGACGATGGTATAAGCAATGGAAATGACCAGTAAAAAATAGAACAGGTAGGCAAACCAGGTAGCGTAAAAGGGAGGACGGATACGGATATCCAATGCTGATTCTGCTATCACTTCTCCTTTTTGTATTGCCCTGATACGGAGCGTATATTTACCCGGATTCAGGTTTGTATACGTGATTATGTGCCTGTTATTGGATTTAATCCATGTTTTATCAAATCCGGTGAGCATATATTCTACATCTTCCTGAATGGCTTTGATATAATTGGTACAGGAGTATTCTATGGAAATAGCATTTTGATCGTGTTTCAGGCTGATTTTATCGGTAAATGAAATGGCTTTATTCAAAATGCCTTTTTCAGTAGGTTCAATCCGTTGGTTGTTGATGTACAGGTCGGTGATAATGATATTGAATGGCTTTGGTTGGATGTTAAGCATGTTTTCATGGAAAGAAAACAGCCCGTTTGTGCCTCCGATATAAATTTCACCATCTTTCGTCACATAAAGGCCTCCTTCATTGATAGCCGTTATCGGGAAAACAGATTGGTTTACAAAGTTATAAAACTTATTGTTTTCGATATCAAAATAGGAGAAGCCTTTGTTGGTGGCAATAAGCAGATAGCCAGACATGGATTCCTTAATATCGAGAATGTAATCGTCAATAATAGCCGAATTGCTTGAATTATAGGATCTGAAATTGTCTGTCTTAGGATTATATACATCAAGTCCGCTACCTGCAGAACCAATCCATATCCTTCCTTTACTATCCTGAAAGAACGTATTGAGGTAGGTGGAGCTTATACTTTGTGAATCGGTATCAGTATGCTGGTATTTTTTCAACAGATTCTTTTTGAAATCGTACCGGAATACAGCCGAAGAAGTAGAGAACCAGAGTTTTTCGTTCCTATCGAGCATAATGTCCCATATTTGCTTATTCTCAAGCCCGTATTTGCTGTTATCAACCAAAAAACTGCTTTTCAGGGTTGCTAAGTCAAAAATAACCACCGAATTATGGGTGGCCAGGTATAATTTATTATTATATGGGATAATGCCACGAATATAATCGTTTTTCAGGGACGAGGGGTTGGAGGGTTCGTTGCGGAATAACGTTGTTTTCTTATTCTTCAGGTTCATACAGTACAAGCCCTCAATATGGGTGCCAATCCAAAGGTTGTTGGTTTTATTATCCAGCCACAGGGCTTTTATGTTGTTGGCTGACACGCCGTTATTCTTTGGTAGGTTATTGTAAACAGTCACAATACCTGTATTGCGATTCAGGCAATTCAACCCACCACCTTCGGTACAAATCCAAAGGTTATGCAGGTTATCCTCTAACATTTTCCCGGCAATTGGATTGCTCAGGCTCCTGTTTATCCCGTTATCGACACTGTAGAATTTGAAAAAAGAATATTCAGGATTAAAATAATCGATTCCTCCAAAGTACGAACCTATCCAGATAGTTCCCTGTTTATCTTTCAACAGGCACCATACCGAGGAGCTACCCAGGGAATAAGGTCGGCTTTCGGAATGATTGTACAGCGTGAATTTGTTTTGAGAGACATTGTACTCGCACAACCCGTTGTATGTTCCTATCCAGTAATTACCGAAATCGTCCTCACAGACTGACCGTACAAAATTGAAGGGCAAAGAATTGGGATTGGATGGGTTATTCACCAAATGGGTGATATGATTGTTCCTTTCAATGATGTAAAGCCCATTCTGTCGGGTTGCAACCCATATGCTTTGTTTGCTGTCTTCAAACAGGCTGACTACATCGACTGATGGAATGCCAGTCACAACCCTTTTGTTTTTATCCATGATCAGTAACCCATATATCCGGGTGCCAATAAAAAGTTGTCCGGTTGTAGATTCTTTTATACAGCTGATTCGATCGTTATGGATATTTAATTTAGCATAGGTTTTGAGCTTATTCTGAGTTTTGTCGTATACAAAAATACCTGTATTGGAACAAACCCAAAGTGAATTTTTACCGTAGGATATGGTAGAGACATCATTTTGGCAAACGGTAGTCATCTTCCGGTAAAGCAGGTTGTAAACGACTAACCCGGAACGACATTGGAGGTAGATGCTCCCTTTCTTATCACCACAGACCGTTTGGATATTATTGCCAAACAATGAGTTCTTATCGTGGGTAACATGTTTGAAAACTTCTATTTTATTCCCGTCATATTTGTTCAGTCCATAACGGGTGCCAATCCATATGATACCAAACTCATCCTGATAAATGGAATTGACAGACAACTGTGAAAGGCTGTTTTTACCTTCGAGATGATCGAAAAAAATGGTTTGAGCTGATGAATAAAAGCAAAAGAAGAACAAGAATATAATCAGGATGATTCGGGTGTGTTTCATGGTATAAATTGAACAGTGATCAGAAGCAAAAGTAATAAAACATTTCGGATATGAATGGTCTAATTATACTACTTACTATCAAAATTGTACGGATTCTTTAATTTATATATTCTTATAATATAGGATTCCTGAACTTATTTTGCTTTAAAAATGCAGCTCTTTTCTACGATAAATGGATGAATAAATGGTCATATTATTTCCTGTGCAATATCAGGCAAATTCCCACTCTGTAAGTTTTATCCAGCAAAAAGTCAGAATCAGAAAATTAGCTATCTGTCATAACCGCTATTCAAAGTGATGTATCTGTTGGTTTTTTATTTAGTGGAAAAGAGTATCTGAAAATGAGAGCTAAATGGATTTTCGATTATAAGAACTTTTAAGTTTTATGTAACCTGTTCTAAACTAGTAATATTAAATACCTACATCTTTCGGGACAATGCAATTCGGATTAAATTGATTAAAATGCGTACGATAATTATAATTTGGGCTTTCATTAAAGTATATATTTGCACAATCATAAATTAATACAAAACAATGAAAGAATTATGAAAGTTAAACTTCCACCTACAACGAAGCAATGCCATCCAATACATTGGAGGTTAATATTGCTAAGCATTTCATTTCTAATTTCAATATCCGTAGTAGCACAGTCACAAACATTAAACGGTACCATTGTTGACAAAACCGGAGAACCCATGATTGGGGTAAGCGTCATCATAAAAGGGACTACAGTAGGTACCGTATCGGATGTGAATGGCAATTTTTCTATTAAAACAACCAGTCCGAAAGACCAACTTCAATTCAGTTACATTGGATATATCAATCAAACCATACTAGTTGGAAGTCAAAAAACACTGAAAATCATCCTGAATGATAAATCGAAAGACCTCAATGAAGTGATTGTGGTGGGTTATGGTACGCAAAAGAAGTCAGATCTTACCGGATCGGTGGTATCTGTAAAGGCGGATGATATGAATGCCATACCAACCAGCAGTGTCGCAGAAATGCTACGAGGCCAGGCAGCCGGTGTAGTGGTGACACAGAATTCTTCCCGTCCGGGTGGAGGCTCGGATATCGTAATCAGAGGAACTAAATCATTGACCGGAGGGAACGGTCCACTCTATATTGTGGATGGAGTTCCTGTTACTAATATCGATGACTACAACTCACAGGACATTCAATCGGTTGAAGTACTGAAAGATGCATCTTCTGAAGCCATTTATGGTGCACGTGCCTCGAATGGCGTTATTTTAATCACAACCAAAAAAGGAAAAGAGAATAAGACTACGGTTGATTTTTCAACGTATGTGGGTACACAGATTATGAAACGGAACTTTAGTTTCTATAACGGTAGCGAATATGCCCAATTGTTCCGGGAAGCGAACAGGGGAGTGGATGGGACTTATTTAAGTGGAACGCCTGATGCAAACGGTGTATACCCAAATGATGCTTCGGTTTTCGGAAATATGTACCAGAATATGGTCAATAAGAATTATACCGATTGGGAAAGCCTGGCCATTAAACCTGCCTTGCAACAGAAATACGACCTGAGTGTCCGAACAGGAAACAAGGATACCAGGATATCAGCTTCACTGGGATATTACGACCAAAAAGGGATGATTGCCCCGGCCGCTTACCAACGTGCTAATTTCAGATTTAATGCTGAACAAAAGATTACAAAAAACCTCACATTCGGGTTAAATACAAACTATACATATTCTACCCGTTCACAGGAAGATGATACGTTTAATAAGTTTATCACGGAACCACCCTTGTTAAGTCCCGCTTATGCCGATGCAAACAAAGGGCTCCTTGAAAACGGGAAATACAGCCCAATATGGAATAATGCCAACCAAAGCAATAAAACAATATCCGGTAATTTTCTGCTCAACGGAACTGTTGAATGGGAGATCCTGAAAGGGTTAAAATACAAGTTGAATGCCAGTTTAAATAACCGGAATTCAGAACAAAATATCTACGTGAATTCTCTTCACGAAAAAGGAACACCTGTTACCGGGCTTGCAACAATCGGAATCACCAATTATACCGATTACCTGTTGGAAAATATTTTCACGTACGATAAAATACTAAATAAGGATAATAAGGTTGACTTGACCTTTGTTCAAAGTACCGACCAGCAAAAAACAGAAGTCAATCAGATGCAGGGCTCAGGATTTGTTTCGGATGAGTTGGGTTCTGATTTTATAGGTTCTGCTGCCAAATTATACCCGATAGTTCATACCATTAGGCCCATCAATTTGGTTTCATATATGGGACGTATCCGCTATAACCTGAAAGAACGGTATTTATTTTCAGTATCTGCCCGAATGGATGGTTCCTCTGTTTTTGGTGTAAACAACAAATGGGGATCATTCCCGGCAGCTTCGTTTGGTTGGCGAGCATCAGAAGAAGAATTTCTGAAAGACAATCAATGGTTGTCAAATTTGAAACTACGTGTGAGCTATGGTTCGGTAGGGAATACCGGGATAGCACCTTATCAGTCACAGGTACTGGCAACCCCTTACACCTTTCAATTCGGCACAGGTGATGCACTAATAGGTTATCTTCCGGGCACACAGCTTCCCAATCCGGATTTAAAATGGGAAACAACAACGACCCTGAATACCGGAATTGATTTCAGTTTTTTAAACGACCGTATTGGTGGAACACTGGAATATTACAATGCAAAGACTTCCGATTTGCTGGAGCTTAAATCAATCAATCAAACTACCGGTTATAATAACCAACTGGTCAATATCGGGAAAGTGCAGAATCAGGGTGTCGAGCTAACTTTAAATTTCGTCCCTGTAAAAACAACGGATTTCAGCTGGACAGTCGGGATGAATTTCTCAGCAAACAGGAATAAAATCATTGCATTGAACGGGGCAGTGGATGCAAAAGGCAATCCGGTGAATGATATTGCCAACGGATGGTTTATAGGACATAATATCAATTCGTATTACGATTATCAATTTTTGAAAATCATGCAAAAAGGCGATACCCAAAATGCCGTTTATACAAATGCCCCTATACCGGGAGATATTCTGGTAAAGGACGTGTCTAAAAATGATACAATCAACGATAGTGACAAGGCTATTATGGATCGTGATCCAACATGGACTGGAGCTTTCTCTTCAACATTTAAATGGAAGGGCATTGATTTCTCGTTTGACATTTATACTGTTCAGGGAGCACTTCGTCTGAACCCATATTTGTATGATTCGAATTCAGGTGGAAGTTTAACCGGAGCATTGAATGGTATCAAGGTGGATTACTGGACCCTTGAAAACCCATCCACCACAGCACCACGTCCAAGAAACGGCACCATCAATTACCTATCCAGTCTGGCTTACCAGGATGCATCGTATGTTCGTTTGCGGAATGTTTCGATCGGATATACGTTCCCCAAGAAAATAATGTCTGCATTAAAAATGAGCAACCTGCGGGTTTATGCTTCGGGTACCAATATCTGGACATTGACCAAATACCTTTCTTACAGTCCAGAGGCTAGTGCTTCGGCTTATCCGGAACCCCAGACATTTGTGATTGGTTTAAATGCTTCATTTTAAAACACCAACAGTTAGTTACAAGAAAAAATAAAAATCATGAAAAAGATACTATTTACAATCATCATGGCTGTTGTACTTTTAGCAAGTACCGCTTGTAGTGATTTATTAGATGAAAAAGTATATTCCCAGGTAACGACGGATTTCATCACATCAACTCCATCGGGAATGGCAAGTGCCGTATTGGGCATGTATGAAAGAGACAGGGAGATTTTCAGGAACAATTCAGACACTGAAACTACGTTATGGACCAATATGCTGATTGGGGACGATATCAGTTACCCGCGAGCAGGGACAGGCATTCCCCAGTTCGGCAGATATACGCTACTTCCTTCAACAGGAAATGTAGGAGCTTTATGGCAACAGGAATATGCCATGATCGGGTATGCAAACCTGGTAATCTCTACTGCCTCAAAAGTGGATATGACTGATCCTGTTGCTATTCAGGCATTATCAGAAGCTAAGGTATTCAGGGCACATGCCTATTTTTGGTTGCTGCGTAAGTTCGACCGTATTTTCCTGACCACCCGGGTAACCACTCCTCAGAATATAAATGATTCTATCAAATATATACCTGCTGTACCAGATTCGGTATATAAATTAATCAATTCAGATTTGGATTATGCGATAGCCAATTTATCGTGGAAAACATCTCAACCCGGACGATTTACCCAGGGAGTAGCCCGACATATTAAGGCAAAAGTAGCTGCTTGTCAGCAAAACTGGCAGGAAGTGGCCAACCAGGTGAATGCAATTGACAAAAGCGGTCAATACAGCTTACTTGCCAGTACGTCCGATGTATTTACCGGTGCAGACCTGAATCATTCGGAAGCTATCCTGGTTTCACAATGGAGCAAAGGAAATGGTGGCTGGTATGTAAATGGGAATGTAAATCCGAACACCTATAATGGACACAGGATGTCTCTGCATTTCGCACCGTTATACAACCAGGAAGCTGGCATGATGATGGATTTTGCATCAGGAGGGTATCCATGGGGCAGGGTATTCCCGAATAACTACCTTTTGGGATTATATGATAAAACAAAAGATACACGCTACAAAAACTATTATAAACTGGCATGGACTTATAACAATACTGCAGTAATCAGCGGAATTCCACGTGGAAAGAAATTAGGAGATACCATTGTTGCTGCAAATAGTGCCCAATACCTGAATGTGCATCCTGCCTGTATTAAATTCAATGACTCATGGACGCGTATTTCTCCAACAGAACAACAATCTTTTAAGGATATCATTATTTATCGTTTGGCCGAAACCTATTTAATGGGAGCAGAGGCATACCTCCATCTTGGAAAAGCTGACAGTACGGCATATTATTATAACAAAACCTGGGTGCGGGCAGGTAACACAGCTGTTGCAACTGGAACAGTAACCCTGGATATGATTACCGATGAACATGCAAGGGAATTGGCTTTCGAGGGAGATCGCTGGTTTTACCTGAAACGAAATAGTATATTAATCGACCGGGTAAAAAAATACGGAGGTGAATATTATAAGAAAGGCGCTGTAGTGATGATTGCAGATACTGTAGTGAGGACTACTATTCAACCGTTCCATGTGCGGTGGCCAATCCCACAAACACAGATTAATCAAATGGGAGCTGCCAATTTCCCTCAAAACACAGGGTATTGATACAGTTTTAAAATAAGTTCTTATTGCCATCAATATGATGACAATAAGAATTTATTGTTTTTGTTCAATATAATAATTTCTATCTATATGTCTAATTAATGAATGATTTAAGTCATGAAAAAGAGTAGCTTAATCCTGATAACTTTACTGAGTTTTTCACTGCCATCCTTTGCACAAAAGAAGCAACTGAAAGATAGTATTCAATATGAATATCGAACGGAGAAATCAATACCATACAGGGATGCCCGGGCAGAAAAATTAGACGAGTACGCAATTAAAAACTGCCAGTTGGATTTCTATTATCCCACCAATAAAAAAGCATTTGCAACAGTTATCTGGATGCATGGAGGCGGATTAAGCGGAGGAAAGAAAGAAATACCTGAAAAATTAATAAATCAGGGATTTGCCGTTATCGGGATTGAATACCGCAGGAGCCCTGAAGTGTTATGTAAGTTAATCATTGAAGATGCTGCAGCTGCAGTGGCCTGGAGCTTCAGGAATATCTCAAAGTACGGGGGAGATACCACTCAGATATTTCTATCAGGGCATTCGGCGGGAGGATATCTCGATCTAATGATATCGATGGATAAAAGATGGCTGGCAGCATACAACATAGATGCAAACCGTATTGCTGGAATCCTTCCTTTAAGTCCACAGACAATTACCCATTTTAAGATCCGAAAAGAAATGGGCATTCCCGATACACAACCTGTAATTGATGGGTATGCACCCTTGTTTCATGTACGGAAAGATCTGCCACCCCTGGTTTTAATTACAGGTGACCGTGAACTGGAAATGTTGGGACGCTACGAGGAAAATGCATACCTGATGCGCATGATGAAACTGAACGGCCATAAACAAACTACCTTGTATGAATTGGATGGTTTTGGTCATTCCGCCATGATGCAACCTGGGCTGTATTTGTTGGTTGATCAGTTGAAGAAGCTTATGAAGCATTAAGCAAAGAGGAGTGAGTATAGAGAAAAGTAAGACCATAAAAAAATAAATAGTAAAAAATCATGATCAATTTACATAAAGCAATGATGCCAAGAATAAGAATAAGAATAATAAAAATAAATACAGTCATTCTACTTTCTTTAATTTTATCGTTGGGAGTCCATGCAAAGAATTACTATGTAGATGCAGTGGGAGGGAATGATGCCAATAACGGAACAACACTGGTAACACCGTGGAAAACGCTTTCAAAAATAACAGCAACAACTTTCACATCCGGCGATTCAATCCTTTTAAAGGCTGGATGTGCCTGGATTGGTCAATTGTATCCAAAAGGATCGGGAAGCGCTGCTAAGCCTATTGTAATCGGCAAATACGGGACAGGAAACCTGCCTTATATTGACGGAAACGGCATGACAGGTACAGGAGTGGTTTACCTTTATAACCAGCAATACTGGGAAATAAACAACCTGGAGATTGTAAACAATGCATTATCGGGTGGTGACAGGAGGGGAGTAAGAATAGAAGTCAGCAATTTCGGAACAGCTAACCACATTTACCTTAAAAATCTGAATATCCATAATATCAAAGGATCTGCCGGACAAGCACGTTCAAATAAACGAACCGGAGGCATTGGATTTGCCATAGTCAGTGTTTCAAGTGTCAATTCCCACTTTAATGATATCCTTGTGGATGGATGTACAATCCAGACCTGTGATAATCAGGGAATCATTACCGAATGTGTATCAGGGGATGGTTTTCAACCCGGATCAACCGAATGGAACAGCATGAAAATAACAAATGCTGCAATTCGTAACAATACCATTTACAATATTTCCAAAAACGCCATGATTATCAGGTTGTTTGATAATGGTGTAATTGAACATAATGTATGTTACAATACAGCAAACGGAATGTCAGGAAATACAATATTTACTGCAGGGTGCCTGAATACAGTTTTCCAGTTTAACGAATGCTACCAGAACAATTCACCGGACGTAGACGGGAGTATGTACGATGCAGATTTACGTTCACCCGGCACTATATGGCAGTATAGTTACAGCCATGATAATGCACACGGACTTTTCTGGAATTGTACGGTGCAAGCTGATGACAGTATTATTTGCCGTTATAACATCAGCCAGAACGATCATGGAATTATTTTTTGTATTAATTATCCGGTTACCAACATAAATATTTATAATAACTCGGTATATATTCCATCAAATCTCTCTCCAACAATTATATCCGAACGAAATAACGGTGGTGCAGGATCACGATCATATAATTTTAACAATAACCTGATTTCCAACAATAGTGCAAGTGCTTCTTACCTTTTCACGAATGGATATAACCGGAATATCGATTATAATTGCTTTTATGGAAATCATCCTTCCAACGAGCCAACCGACAATCATAAAGTTACAACCGATCCGATGTTTGTAAATCCGGGAAGCGGGGGTACAGGATTGAATACTGTTGATGGATATAAACTTAAGATAGGCTCACCATGCAGAAACGCAGGAATTTTTATTCCATGTAACGGAGGTAGAGATTATTGGGGAAATGCATTATCGAATGGGAAACCAACCATAGGAGCCTTTGAATTTCCGATTGTTTCAAGTTCATTATCCATTCCATCATTGTATAATGAGATGATGGTATATCCAAATCCACTGGACTCCGGCATGTTGAAGATAAATTTATCCGGATTGAATCTCAAAACAAAAATACAGCTTGATATCCTGAGTTTTTCCGGGGAAAAAGTATTAAGCAAATCGTTTCAACCGTCAAATGAACTATTGATAAAGACAGATTCCTTTCTTAAGAAGGGCACCTACCTGGTTACACTAAAATCAGGCGATATCTGCCAATCAAAAAAGATAATAATATCACAGGATTAACCACTGAAGACTATTTTTTAAATTATTCTGCGGTTTTGTTTGTGTAAATATTATTTCACTTACCTGCTAGCAATGTTTCTTACCTGAATTCTTCAGTAATATGCGAAATATATTTCTTATTTTATTTCTAATTCAGTTTTACCAGGTTTTTGCACAACATTCCCCTGTTGATTCGCTTATTGCAACTGTTGACTCAGATGGTATAACTGCGCAAGAATTGAAACTGTGTGAACAAAAATTCAAAACATCAGTAATACTGGAATATAAAACTATGTTTAACCTGAATTACGATGAAAATTTCTGGGATAATACTTCGGTGGGTGAATCACCTGCTCAACTTTTAAGAAAGAAAGCACTTAATGAAGCTATCGAAATTAAAATCCAACAACAACTTGCCCGGGAAATAGGATTAATCAAGGATATAAGCTATAAAGCTTTTCTGGAAGATTATAAAAATGAAAATCAACGGCGTAAAGTGGATATAATAAACCATAAAGTCATTTATGGACCGACACAATTATCTGAAGAAAACTATTTTAATTACCTTTTCAGCAATGTTGTTCTAAGACTAAAACAAGAACTTTACAGGAGAAAGTTTAATCATTCTGAAGCACAATTACGATTATTATACGAAAATGAAAAGGACAGCCTGTATAAATTGCCTGATTTATTGGTTGTTCGACGAATTACTATCAGCACTGACAGAATGCATGCAGATAAGTGGCAAAAAAACCTGACAGAAAAGAATAGGTTAGTTCAAAAGATTCAAGACCATTATTCAAAATACGTTCATGATTCCAATGATTTTGTTGATCGGGATTGGCGCATTACACCAGAAATACTAACTCTTGACCCAACGGTAAATCAGGTACTTGAAGGAGAGGAGCAAGCTGAAATATACAGCCTGTTTGAACAGCTGGAAACAGGCAAATTCAGCAAGGTATCAGTTATCCCCGAAGGTTACAGATTTTATCAGTTACTGCAACGTAAAATCGTGGGATATAAGAACTTTAATACAGTCCGGAATTCTATTGAAACACGATATATTAGCGCGTGCTATAGCAAATACATTCACATCCTCCGCCAAAACAGCATTATTGTACAATATTGACAAATACCCCCATAAATCTGTACAAATTCGCTATATCCATTACAAATCAAAGCATATTTTTGTCCTTGAATAGGTTCTGATACCTACTGATACTTCAACATAATTAAAACAATAAATTCAACATCCCATCATGCAATTTAAAAAATATATTTATTTCCCTTTCCTGATACTGTTTGTGATAACTGAAGCTATTACAGGACAAAACCAACAACTTTTATCAGGTACTATTAAGGTTGAAGCCCGTCGTTGGGTAAAAGATAAACCGAACCAACCCTGGACATTATTTGACACACAGATTATAGATAGTATTAAAGGTTTTAGACCTGTTAAAAACGGAATCAATGCTTATGGTAGTTCTGAAAACTTAAAACTCAAATCGAACGGTTTCTATAGGGTTGAGAAAGTAAAAAACAGATGGTGGATAGTTGATCCTGAAGGGCATTTAAATATTCAACGTGTAGTTAATGGTTTTCGGCAGGGAACTTCTGAGAAAAACAGGATAGCTTTTAATTCAATTTACAAGGATACCAATTACTGGACAAAAAAGACGTACAACGAATTTACAGGCTTTGGATTTAACGGGATTGGTTCCTGGAGCGATACAGAAGCCGTATCATCAGAAAGCAAGAGGAATATTTCAAAGCTATCTTATTCTATTATGCTTAATTTTATGAGCAGCTATGGAAAAAAGAGAGGTGGAACATATCAGCTTTCTGGAAATATCGGGTACCCGAATCAATGCATTTTTGTCTTTGATAAAGCATTTGAAGTGTTTTGCGATGAATATGCCAAAACAATAATACCCTATAAAAATGATTCAAATCTGATTGGATATTTCTCTGACAATGAACTTCCATTTGGAATGACGAATTTGCAAGGCTACCTGACATTAAAGGATAGTGTTGACGCAGGAAGATTATTTGCAGAGAACTGGTTAAAAATGAAAAAGATTAAATCAACTGAAATCACTGTAGCTAATCGGGAAGAATTTGCAGGAGTAGTAGCTGAGTATTATTACAGGACAGTTTCAAAAGCAATACGTCAAAATGATCCGAATCATTTGTATTTAGGCAGTAGGCTACATGGTTCGCCTAAGAATATAGAAAGTATTGTCCGGGCAGCAGGAAAATATTGTGATATCGTTTCTATAAATTATTACGGATCATGGACACCGGATAAAACGTTGATGAAAAATTGGGGGAATTGGTCGGGAAAACCATTTATGATAACTGAATTCTATACCAAAGCCATGGATTCAGGACTAGCCAACACAACAGGAGCCGGGTATACTGTTCATACGCAACAGGACCGAGGATATGCATACCAGAATTTTTGTCTTGGATTGTTGCAATCAACCAATTGTGTTGGATGGCATTGGTTTAAATACCAGGATAACGATCCGACGGCAAGCGGAGTAGACCCTTCAAATATTGATTCAAATAAAGGGTTGTTAAATACCGATTATAAATGGTATATGCCCATGATAAAATATATGAAACAATTGAATGAGAATGTATATTCACTTGTAGATTACTTTGACAAAAACTAAATTATTCACTTCCAAAATTTAATATTATGAAACTAAAAACTTTTACTCTAATGGCACTTTGTGCTTTAATGAATTTAGGAGTTACTCATGCCCAGTTAATCTGGCAAGAGAACTTTAATCAACCGGTTGGAGCTCTGATTCCAAGTCCAATTGCTTCTTCAGATAATGCCCCAATTAGTAATCCATTAAATCTATCTGGCTGGAAAACGCAAAGTGGCGCTTCAGGGACTATTGATTGTTTCGATGTTGTCAGCCCCGGTTTAACATACAATGGGTATGCTTCTTCAGGAGTAGGAAAAGCATTGAAATTCGTGGCAGTATCCGGACAAAGCATTTATAAACAATGGACTAAAACCGTTAAAAATGATTCATCCGTGTATGTCTCGTTTATGATTAACATCCCAAATGTTCTGGCAACCGGTGGTGATTTCTTCTTTGGATTACGCATGGATTCAACGGCTGCCAATACAAACTGGGGGTCGTGTATTTATGCATCTGTAGATCCGACATACCCGGGTCAGGAAATTACATTCAGTATTAAAAAATCAAGTACTGCAACAGCCTTTCCTGCTACGAAATTTTATCCGGCCAACACGACACTTTTGGTCGTTTTGAATTATCATGTCGGTATTTTAAATGGACTGAGTCAAACAGCCGAAACAGGGAATTATGATGATAAAATGTCTTTGTATGTGAATCCTCCAACTACAGGAGGTGAACCCTCCACTCCAACCATTGTATGTGCCGATGCAACTCAAAAAGATCTTTACAGATGGGGAGCTACATCTGTGATTGGTGGAGCTAAAGCTGTTTATCTGAGATCATCAACTACCACCGTTGGTGCAACACCTGCTTATACCATTGATGGCATCCGGGTTGGTTTAACATGGGCTGATGTTATGCCTATTCAAACAGGTTTAAAACAAACCACTGCAGATAATTTCAGCTATTACCTTGATTTAAAAAAACAACTGACAGTAAATACATCCTCCACTTTTTATAGCGGTTATAACATTGTTTCCTTATCCGGTCAACAAGTATTAAATGGCTCTTTAAACGGACAATCCAATAAAATTGATGCTTCTGGTCTACATTCAGGAATTTACATCCTTAATTTGAATGGAAATCAACATGCTTCCGCAAAAATATTAGTACTATAATATCAACTTGCTCTTTAAAACCTTCCCGGGATTTGAACGGGAGGGTTTTAAATATAAAATGATTATTTACTCGAATAAAATGAATATCTCAAAATATATCCTGCTCGTATTCCTTACAGTTGTTTCATTAAAACTATGTGCCCAGATAGATTATGTATCCATACAGGCCAAAAGCACATATACGGGTGGCTGGGGAAACCAACAAACAAAACTGGTAACTTTAATACCCGGGTTTTCAATGGTTACCGATGGCAAAGATGATTATACCCGATATGGAACCAACAAATACCTGCGGACCGATTCAACAGGATTTTTTTATGTAAAAAAGATTGATGATCGTTGGTGGATGGTGGATCCGAATGGTTATGCAGGCATAAATATTGGAGTTTGCAGCTTTGCATCCGGGAATGTTCAGAACGATTATGATTTGGTAAAACAAAATGGTTTTAATGGATCCGGGAATTTCCTTTCCAGCGAAGGACAGACATCCACCATATATAACCCTTATAACTATAATCTTTTTTCGTATACCCGAAGATTAAACTTCTTTCTGAATTATAAAAATGTACGGAATACCTACTATCCAAATACGCCTTCAACCGTACTTGGAAACCTGGATTATGTTACTGTATTCGATCCTGCATTTGCCACTTATTGCGACCAAACTGCAAAAAGTATGGCTTTGCCAGCAATGAACGAACGGGATTTACTGGGCTATTTTACCGATAACGAAATTAATTTCAACCAGGACCAACTTCAAAACTTAGTACGGGATTTACCTGCCGGTGATGCCTGCCGTGATTCAGCTTTAGTATTCGCTGCTTCAAGAGGGTTGACTGCAACTGATTGTATCAATTATTCTTCCAATGTCACTGAAACCATTAAACAGGATTTTGCCATTCTGCTTGCCACGAAATACTTTAAAACAGTATCTGCAGCCATTCGTAAGTATGACCCAAATCATCTCATTCTAGGTAGCCGGTTAAACGGCCGTCCACGAGCAATCCAGGGAGTTGTAAATGCTTCCGAAAAATATATGGATGTGACGTCAGTCAACTTTTATGACAAGTTTTCACCGAATGACCAGATTGCATTAAGTACCTGGACTAATGATAAGCCCTGTATTGTAACAGAATTTTATATTAAGGATATCAATATTTTACCTACAACCCAATCAGGTGCCGGCTGGTATGTAAATAATCAGGCTGCCCGTGGAGATTTTTATCAAAACACCTGCCTGCAATTATTGAAAAATAAATGTTTTATTGGCTGGCAATATTTTAAATACCAGGATGATTCGGATTCAAATAAAGGAATGGTCAATGGTTCAGGGACAGAATATACAGGAATGACATCGTTGATGAATGAACTAAATAGCCAGGTTTATCATTTGTGTGATTTCTACGATAGTAAAAATCGTAGGCCGGGAATAAATACCCGGACAAAAGTATTACCTGCCTCAGCGGATACCTATCTTATTCCCGGTGCAACCAGTGTAACAAATTATGGTACTGAAACTGAATTAGCAGTTCGCAACAATGCCCGGGAATCAAATATTCAGGAAGCATTTTTGAAATTTGATTTTTCTGCTATGAAAGATTCGTTGAAATATTTGAAACATGCACAGCTTGATCTTTACTGTACCCAAACCGATGCAAGTGTACGATCCATCTTTGTTTCCGGAATACTTGATGCCAGTTGGCAAGAATTGACTCTTACGGGTGCATTACGGAACGCTAATGCCCTTTGGAATACTACGAATAACAGGCTAGATTATCAAAAATCAGCTATAGCAACAGGGAATTTGTCCTTTGATGTCAGTACATGGGTTAACGAAAAAAGTATTAATGGGGTAGTTTCATTTAAAATTGAAGATTTGACTTTGACAAATACCTCAATAAAAATTGCTTCAAAAGAATATCCGGATCAAACCCACCAACCAAAACTTACCCTTACGTTTTACAACTCAAATCCTACGGATGTAAATCCTGCGAAAAATGATATTCAACACAGGATATCACCCAATCCGGCAACAGACAATGTGACTATTGTTGGAAATGATGTTACAGAAACCGAATTATTGAATTTAAACGGTCAGTTACTCTTTAAAACCAACTTGATGAGAATAGATTTGAGCAATTTGAAAAAGGGATTATACCTGGTCAGGATGAAAACAGATTCAGGTAAATCGATTATTGATAAACTACTAGTCAATTAATATATCAAGCAAATGAGCAATGGATGATTAAACAACGTCATCAATTGATGTTTCTGGAAAACTATTGATGCAAATGACTTTGAAAACAGGCGAAACAAAAGAAATATGTCTTTCAAAGGGAATGTATTTTCTTTCGAGTACTTATTGTAATAATTATGCCCCGACGCAGAAAATTATGATTCCCTGAATTAATCTGACGCCCCGATGCGGCTTTTGGTCCTGAATTATTCAATTATACTACTATACACTCGGTGTAAAGTACCAATATTGGGAACATACCGGTGATAGTTTGGTGAAAAGCAGTTCCAGCAAAATTATTTCAAGCCGCATTTGGAATATTCCGGCTTGACCAAACGGCGATTGACAGCAAAAAACAGTTACTAATAAATAAGACATTTAATTGCTCCAGTTCCTTAATTGTCGAAAATATTAGATTAATAAAATCAATTGCGGGCAGAATAACATTTCCGCTTTTAAAAACTACCGGGTGGGCTTTGGCACGTGTTTGGCATCTCTTTATCCTTTTCTTTCCGGTAACCTACCCATTACCTATCCATAACCCACCTATATCCCACATCATTATATGATATGGGATATAGGTGGGTTATGGGTGGGATATCTATGGGATAACTAAGAAACACTCTCAATAGGGTGACAGACAGGCGATGAACCCTTCGCACAAGTCGCTCAGCAACTTTTCGTTTCGCTACTCAATTCTGTTCAAGTATTAGTGGGAGGTCGACTATTAATAGAAGTTATTACACCAGTTGCACCCGCGCTTTTCGTATACCAACTTATTTCTGTTTAAGTAGAAGTGATTGGGCTACTATACATTAGTTATAAAAAGATATTTATGAACAATTATGGATGAAATAGATCTGGAAAATGGATGTATATATCTGTAATATAATTAATTATGTATTAATGTTTTCGCAGGGCATGTTCCGTGTCCGCACACGAAAGCAAAATATATTTTGTTTATTCAAAATAATTCGTATTTTTGTGTGAAATATATTCTGTGTACGAACACGGAATACCGATTTTTCAAAAGACATGCAAGAAACAAATCAAAAAATACGCATAAAAGATATCGCGGTTCTGGCTGGAGTGTCGGAAGGAACAGTGGACAGGGTACTGCACAACCGGGGAGATGTATCGATCAAGAGCCAGGAGGCAGTTACCAGGGTGTTGGAGGAGATGAATTATTCGCCCAACCTGTTCGCACGTTCACTGGCTTCCAAAAAGCACTACCGCTTTGTATGCCTGTTTCCCGCACATCAGGCGGGTAATTACTGGGAGGAAATTGAAAGGGGTTTTGATACTGCAGCAATCGACTTTTTGCATCACAATGTCCAGATTGAAAAACAGTATTTTAATCAGTATGATACCCGGTCGTATATCGAAGTGTGGAATGCCATCCTGTTGAATGAGCCGGATGCCGTATTTATTGCCCCGATATTCAGGGACGAAACACTGGTATTCACCAACGAATTAAGCACCCGTCATATTCCATTTTCATTTATTGATTCGTTGATTGAAGAAGCCGGTTTTGTAACGTATTACGGGCAGAATTCATTCAAAAGCGGATATATTGCGGCTAAATTGTTGTTGAGTTCGATGACCGAAGGGACTCAGATTATTATAGGACGGACACAACGAAAAGGATCGGTATCAAACCAGACCGTTATCCGCCATAAAGGTTTCATGGAATATATCCGTGAAAATAATCTGGATGGGCATCTTGAAATCATTAATGTGGAATTTAATAATGAGGATGAGGACGCAAACCGGGAGATCCTGCGTGATGTATTTTCAACACATTCGAATATAAAGGCAGCAATCACGTTTAATTCAAAGGTATACCGGCTGGCAATGCACCTTGATGCGTTAAAACATACTAATGTTCGTTTAATTGGCTACGATTTGCTGGAACAGAATGTTACATACCTGCAACAAGGTGTTATCAACTATCTCATTGCTCAGCGTCCGGATAAACAAGCCTATTATTCTGTCAGGGATATGTGCCGGGAGCTAATCTTCAGGCAGGAAATCAAGAAAATAAATTATGTCCCGATTGATATATTATTGAAAGAGAATATAGAAGACTATCTGGAATTTACTATTTAAAACATTTACTATTTAGTCATTTACTATTTAGTCATTTACTATTTACTATTTAAGATGAGAAGGTTTTGATTGTAATTCAATTATTTAAGATGAAATCAACTAATTAACTAATTAACCAATCAACCAATTAACGAATTAACGAATCAACGAATTAACAAATTAACAAAAAAAATCTCAATAACCAACATACAATATATTAAACCATTAAATTTTATTTATCATGAAATTAGGAAAATTTAGTATTGGTACAGGTGACCGTTTTTCGCATCAGGGTGAAGCTCAGCTTAGGGCTATCATTAAAGCGAATCAATCAGGTTTGGACATTAGTCCGGTTTGGAATAAGTCGAATCGTGAACATCAGTATGTTCATTCACAACCGACAGATGTGCGAATAGAAGCTGATGCAGCGGTTAAAGCACTGGGATTTAAAGGTAAATACTTTGTAGATGCCGATCATATTAATCTGGGAAATGTAGGCCCATTTGTTGAAACAGCCAATTTCTTCACATTGGATGTTGCCGCATTTATTGGAAAAGAAAGCAAAGAAGAAGATATTACTGCTTTTGTTGCATCGTGCGAAAAATATGTAGGAAAACTGGCTATTCCAGGTTTTGACCAACCGCTGGAAGTTACGGTAGACTTATTGAAAAAGATAGCTGCTAAATTCTTAGCTGCCACCCAGCAGGCTGCTGAGATCTACAACTTCCTGAAAACAGCAAAAGGAGCAGATAATTTTATTACCGAAGTTTCGATGGATGAAGTTGAAAGCCCACAAACACCAGTTGAATTATTATTTATTTTAAAAATGCTGGCCACAAAAGGGGTTCCGGTTCAAACCATTGCACCTAAATTTACAGGCCGATTTAATAAAGGAGTGGATTATACCGGTAATGTAGACCAGTTTGCCAAAGAATTTGAAGAAGATGTGCTGGTACTGGATTTTGCTGTGAAAGAATTTGGTCTTCCGGAAGAAATCAAGCTGAGTATCCATTCAGGAAGTGATAAATTCTCAATTTATCCCGTAATGGCACATGTTATAAAAAAATATAACAAAGGGCTTCATGTAAAAACTGCCGGTACCACCTGGCTTGAAGAAGTGATCGGATTGGCTGTTGCCGGTGGCGAAGGACTTGTGGCTGCTAAATATATCTATGCCCATTCGTTGGGACGTAAAGATGAACTGTGTGCACCATATGCCGATGTAATTGATATTGACGACAAAAAACTTCCTTCGGTAGAAGAAGTGAATACCTGGACAAGTGAAAAATTTGCCAATACGCTTCGTCATATTCCGGGACATCCCGATTATAATCCTAATTTCCGTCAACTGGTACATGTAGCTTATAAAGTGGCAGCTGAAATGGGTGATAATTATACCAACCTGCTAGTAAAATATTCAGATGTGATTGGTAATTGTGTAGAAGAAAATATTTACGAACGCCACCTGAAACGGTTGTTCAATTTATAGGATTGCAGGCTTGTAATTTGAAGAGACAACAGGGATTCGCAAATTGAAAAGGATCGCTGATAAGCACTAAAAGATTGATTCAACTGAAACAGCAGAACAGAATAATAATACCTGTTTTCGTTGAATCAATTTATTAACAACCAATTATATAGCCTGGTTATAAACAAAATAAAAAATCATTCACCTCATAATTCGTGTAATTCGTATTAATTCGTGTAATTAGTAAATAGCATATGAAAAACTTATTTGATATAAAAAACAAAGTAGTGATAATCACCGGGGGAACCGGTGTTTTAGGAAGTTGCATGGCTGAATACCTGGCAGAACAGGGTGCAAAAGTGGTGATACTGGCCCGTAATGCCGAAAATGGGAAAAAGGTGGTTGACAGCATTGTTTCAAAAGGCTATGAAGCAATGTTTTTACATTCGGATGTAAACGACAAGGAAGTACTGGAACAAAATGCGAAAGATATCCTGGCCAAATATAAACGTATTGACGTACTGATCAACGGAGCAGGTGGCAATATGCCGGGGGCAACCATCGGACCTGACAAGACTATCTTCGACCTGGATGTGGAAGCATTTCGTAAAGTGGTTGATTTGAACCTGTTTGGAACAGTTATTCCAACCATGGTATTTGCAAAGGTAATGACAGAACAAAAGCAGGGAAATATTATCAATATCTCCTCTGAATCGGCCCTGCGTCCTTTAACACGGGTAGTAGGGTATGGTGCTGCAAAAGCGGCTGTCACCAACTTTACAAAATACCTGGCCATTGAACTGGCAACTAAATATGGTGAAGGGTTACGTGTTAATGCAATGGCACCGGGATTCTTTATTTCCGAACAAAACCGTGCGTTGTTGACAAACGCTGATGGTTCATTTACAGCCCGTGGAAATACGATCCTTGCACATACACCCTTTGGCCGCTTTGGTGAACCGGAAGAACTGCTTGGGACATTGCATTGGTTAGCCAGTGATGCTTCAAAATTCGTCACCGGTACACTTACCGTGATCGATGGTGGCTTTGATGCATTCTGTATTTAAAAATAACCCCTAACCCCTAAAGGGGAATTAAAAACCCCTTTGAGGTTAGGGATACTTTCTTTCCCCTTTAGGGGTTAGGGGTTCTATAAAAAAGATAAATGATTAATTAACCAGGTTGCTGACTTGCTTTTCCCTTTTGGTATGGGGATGGATGCAGGCTCACTTCAAAATTCAAATTCAACATGTATTTATGTAAACAATCCTGGAGATGGTATGGTCCGAATGACCCTGTATCACTCTCCGACATTCGTCAGGCCGGTGCAACAGATATTGTAACAGCATTACACCAGATTCCCAATGGAGAAGTATGGCCGGTAGAGGCAATTAAAGAGCGTCAGAAAATAGTGGCTGATGCAGGGCTTGTATGGTCGGTTGTGGAAAGCGTTCCGGTACACGAAGATATCAAAAAACGTAGCGGAGATTATAAGTTGTATATTGAAAATTACAAGCAATCAATCCGTAATCTGGCAGCGTGCGGAATTTTTATCGTGACGTACAATTTTATGCCTATCCTTGACTGGACACGAACAGATCTGGCTTATACTATGCCTGATGGTTCGAAAGCATTGCGTTTTGAGATGGCTGCATTTGTAGCTTTTGACCTTTATCTCCTGAAACGTCCCAATGCGGAGAAAGACTATACTTCTGAGCAAATTGCCAAAGCCAAAGCACGCTTTGATGGCATGAGCAATCAGGAGAAAGAAATACTTACACGTAATATTATTGCCGGATTACCCGGTGCTGAGGAGAGTTTTACCCTACAACAGTTTCAGGCCGCACTGGATACCTATGCGAATGTAAATGAAAATCAATTACGGAATAATTTGTTTTATTTTATCAACGAAATAGCTTTTGTGGCCGATGAAACAGGAGTAAAAATGTCCATTCATCCGGATGATCCTCCACGTGCAATACTGGGGCTGCCGCGTATTCTCAGTACGGCAGAAGATGTACGAAAACTTTTTGCAGCTGTCCCAAGCTTATCAAACGGAATATGTTTATGTACAGGATCCTTTGGTGTATCGTCGGTCAATGATTTGACTTCTATGTTACGCGAATTTGGAGAACGCTTGTACTATGTTCACTTTCGGAGCACTAAACGTGATGCTGAAGGTGATTTTTATGAAGATAACCACCTGGAAGGCGATGTGGATATGTATGAAGCCATGAAAGCCTTGCTGGTAGTGGAATATACCTTTAAACGGAATATTCCCATGCGTCCCGACCACGGACATCAGATGATTGACGATTTGCATAAGAAGACCAACCCGGGGTATTCCTGTATCGGAATGCTTCGTGGAATGGCCGAATTAAGGGGATTGGAAATGGGTATTTCAAGAACATTATTCTAATTTACTATTTTTTCATTTACTATTTACTATTTAACTGATTACTATTAAACTAATTAACCAATTAACTAATCAACCAGTTAACTAATTAACCAATCAACCAATTAACTAATCAACCAGTTAACCAATTAACAGATCAACCAGAAAACTAACACACAAGATCATGAGCATAGAACTAAAAAAAGATTGCGCATACTCGCTATTGGTAGCAACCAGTATGGGAGTACGCATTACACCGGTGAACGGACAACCTGTTCATAGCAGTAAATTATTTGAAATGGAGGTATCGAGCGCTGAAACAAATGTAGCGAGCATTTCTTCCTATTTAGGTCTGCCGGTAAAGGTGCTGACAACTTTTGTTAAGGACAGCCCGATAGCACAAATGATAAAAAGTAACCTGAAAAGCCGGAATATGGATTTTGAAGGTCCGGAAGTACCACAGGGAGATCCTTGGGGATACCGTCACCAATTCAACATAGCCGATAGCGGTTTCGGATCAAGGGGACCACGTGTGCTCAACGATCGTGCAGGAGAAGTAGGACGTACCCTGAATGTAAAAGATTTTGATTTAGATCGTATCTTTGCCAAAGAGGGTGTACAAATTCTGCACTTATCTGGATTGATAGGGGCATTGTCGCCTGAAACAAGTGACTTCTGCCTGCAACTGGCACGGTTTGCCAAGAAGAATGGCACACGCATTTCATTTGACTTAAACTACAGGGCTTCGTTCTGGAAAGGTCGTGACAGTGAATTGCGTGACATATTTACTGAAATAGCTTCTGTATCTGATATCCTGATCGGCAACGAAGAAGATTTTCAGCTTTGCCTGGGTATTGAAGGTCCGGAAGCAGGTGGTAAAGGTATCGATGCTCAGATTGAAGGATTTAAAGGCATGATTGGCCGGGTGAAAAAAGCATTCCCGAATGCTTCGGTATATGCTACCACGTTGCGACAGGTAATCAGTACCAACGAACACCTGTGGGGTGCTATCATGCTTGATGGAGAAACATGGAACGTGATCGAACCACGTAAAATCAATGTACTCGACCGAATTGGCGGTGGTGATGGTTTTGTTGGAGGTATGCTCTATGCCATTCTGAAAGGCTGGGACTCTGAAAAATGGGCACAGTTTGGATGGGCTTCAGGAGCATTGGCCACCACATTCCTGACAGATTATGCACAACCGGCTGATGAGGAAATGATCTGGAGTATCTGGGGTGGAAATGCACGGGTTAAAAGATAAAAAAAATCACTATTTTTTCATTTACTATTTACTATTTAATTCAGTTACTATTAATTCATTTACTATTTATTTACATTTAAATATTAAAGAAGATGAATGCTATAGAATTAAAGAAAAGACTGCAATCTTTTGCATTAAGAATTATCAAGCTTACTGAAAGTTTGCCAAATACAGTAACGGGAAGAACTATAGGGAATCAGATTATTAGATCAGGCACTTCACCAGGGGCAAATTACAGGGCAGCTTGTTTGGGTAAATCGGATAAAGATTTTCTGAATAAATTAAAAATGGTAGAAGAAGAATTAGATGAAACACTTTATTGGATGGAATTGATTGTTCAGTCTGATCTTATCAAAGAGAATTTGTTATCTGATTTGATTGTAGAAAATAATGAGCTATTGAAGATTATTGTCAGTTCAATAACCACCATGAAAAAGAAAATCAATTAAGACATTTACTATTTTTTCATTTGCTATTTACTATTTTTGTGATGATAGGGTATAGGTATGAAGAAAAAAGTAAAATAAAAAAACAGATTCAAATTTATAAGTACTTGTTCATAAGCTGTCTTAAATAGTAAATTGTAAATGAATAAATAGTAAATAAATATTATGCTATACTATGAGATTGGTTCAACAGACCTGGAGCTCAATGCCGCTGACCTGAAAAAAGGATTATTTGAAGCATTGGGAAAAATAGGAAAGAAACATAAGGTTCTTGCTATACCACCCGATTATACTCGCTTACCAAGTTGTGCAGGTGAGCTAACCGAATTTACCTGGGAGTATTATGGCGATGCTTTGACGGATGTATTGCCTGCCCTGGGAACGCATTCACCCATGACCAGCCATCAGATCAGTCATATGTTCGGGCACATGCCAGCTTCCCTGATCAGAGAACATGACTGGCGGAATGATGTAGTGACGGTGGGCATTGTGCCTGCTGAGTTCGTAAAGGAAGTGTCGGAAGGTGCAGTGGAGTTTCCATGGCCTGCCCAGGTGAACAAGCTGTTAATTGAAGGAAACTTTGACCTGATATTATCCATTGGCCAGGTTGTTCCTCACGAAGTGGTGGGAATGGCCAACTACAACAAAAACATCTTTGTGGGTACCGGTGGTGTAGAAGGCATCAATAAAAGTCATTTTGTAGGAGCAGCCTATGGCATGGAACGAATGATGGGACATGCCGACACACCTGTCCGCAGGATATTTAATTATGCATCGGAAAACTTTACCAACAATTTGCCCATTTTGTATGTACAGACGGTAGTTGGCCTGGATAAGACAGATGGTAAGATTAAAACCAGGGGATTATTTATCGGTGATGACTTCGAAGTATTCGATAAAGCTGCCAAACTGGCTCTGCTGGTTAATTTTGAAATGCTGGATAAACCGCTGAAAAAAGTAGTGGTATATCTTGATCCTACAGAATTTAAAAGTACCTGGTTAGGGAATAAATCCATCTACCGTACCCGCATGGCAATTGATGATGACGGAGAATTGATTGTACTGGCTCCTGCATTGAAAGAATTCGGGGAAGACAAAGAAATAGACAGGTTGATACGTAAATACGGTTACTTTGGTACACCGGCTACATTGAAAGCCTGTGATGAAAATGTGGAATTACGGAATAACCTGAGTGCAGCTGCCCACCTGATTCACGGATCGTCGGAGGGAAGGTTCAGCATAACCTATTGCCCGGGTAAAGGTTCTGAAAACCTGACTCAGCAAGAAATAGAAAGTGTGGGGTTCAGATATGCCGATATTGATGAAATAACAGCTAAATATAATACCGGCAACCTGCGCGATGGATTCAATACTACAGCTGATGGGGAAGAAATTTTCTATATCTCCAATCCGGCATTGGGTTTATGGGCATTTAAGGACAGGTTTGAGTATTAACTACCCCTAACCCCTAAAGGGGGATAAAAAATTCTATGAAAATAATAATCGACGATAAAATACCATATATTAAAGGTGCATTTGAAGATGTAGCCGAGGTAATCTATTTACCGGGACCTAAAACGACACAGGACATTGTAAAAGATGCAGATGCCATTGTAACACGTACACGTACAAATTGCAACGAGAAGTTATTAAGCGGTTCAAGCGTGAAGTTTATCGCTACAGCCACTATCGGGTACGACCATATAGATACGGATTACTGCGATAAAGCAGGTATTAACTGGACCAATGCACCGGGTTGCAATTCCAAATCCGTGGAGCAATACATTGCTTCTGCACTCATGGTATTGGCTGAACGTAAAAATCTTCAGCTGAAGGATGTATGTATTGGTATAGTAGGAGTAGGCAATGTGGGAAGCAAAGTGGCTGCCGTATGCAACCTGCTTGGCATGAAAGTATTGCTAAATGACCCTCCCCGCAAACGTGCAGAAGGATCTGACGCTTTTGTTAGCTTACAACAGATTGTCGATGAAGCTGATATCATTACGCTTCATGTACCGTTGAATCAAAAAGGCGAAGACGCCACTTTTCATCTTGGTAACACTACATTCTTAGCATCATTAAAAAGAAAACCTGTGCTGATTAATTCTTGCAGAGGTGAAGTAATTGAAACCAATGCTGTGAAGACTGCCCTGAAAACCGGTCAACTATCAGGTTTTGTTTGTGATTGCTGGGAAAACGAACCTGACATAGACCTGGAATTATTAGGGATGACTGATCTGGCAACTCCACATATAGCAGGCTATTCAAAAGACGGAAAAGCAACCGGAACACGAATGAGTGTTCAGGCAATAAGTAATTATTTTAATCTTGGACTGAACAACTGGCAGCCAAAAGGAGTTGAATTACCGGGTAATCCTTTCATTGAACTTGATGGAACAGGAAAGAATGAACAGGAAATCATTTCAACAGCTATCCTGTCGACCTATGATATTAGAAACGATGATCAGCTTTTAAGGAACAACCCCGCTCTTTTTGAGCAACTTCGGGGTGATTATCCAACACGTCGTGAATTTCCGGCATTTACCGTTATTCCTATGCATATTGAAAATAATGTGTTAGGTATACTTAGAAACCTTGGCTTTAAAATTAAAGAATAAAATATAGAATCATACATTATAAACTTTATATTACACTCATTTATTTATGAAAAAACTGGCAGATATTGGTTTGATAGGGTTGGCCGTTATGGGCGAAAACCTCGTACTTAACATGGAAAGCAAAGGATTTACTGTAGGTGTGTTCAACCGTACAGTAGCTCGTGTTGACGAGTTTATGGCTGGTCGTGGTGCAGGTAAAAATTTCATAGGAGCCCATTCAATAGAAGAGCTTTGTGCTTCGCTCGAAAAGCCCCGCAAAGTAATGATGCTTGTCAAAGCAGGAAAACCTGTTGATGATTTTATCGAAAAGATTATTCCTCATTTGGAAGCAGGTGATATTATTATTGATGGTGGAAACTCACATTATCCGGATACAATCCGTCGTACTAAATATGTTGAGAGCAAGGGATTGCTTTTCATTGGAACCGGTGTATCAGGTGGTGAAGAAGGTGCACTGCTCGGACCTTCGTTAATGCCGGGTGGATCACCTGCAGCATGGCCCGAGGTGAAAGAAATCTTCCAGGCTGTAGCGGCTAAAGTTGAAGATGGAACTCCTTGCTGCGATTGGGTTGGTGAAGGTGGTGCCGGTCATTTCGTTAAAATGGTGCATAATGGTATTGAATATGGTGATATGCAGATTATCTGCGAAGCCTACCAATTAATGAAAGAATTATTGGGACTTAGTGCTGACGAGATGCATGATGTATTCGAAGAATGGAATAAAGGTGATCTGGATTCGTACCTTATTGAAATTACCCGGGATATTCTGGGCTTCAAAGACGAAAAGGGTGATCCATTGGTTGAAAAGATTCTTGACACGGCAGGTCAGAAAGGAACCGGTAAATGGACAGCTGTTACTGCTCTTGATTTTGGTATCCCATTGACGTTAATCGGGGAATCTGTATTTGCCCGTTGCCTGTCTGCTCAAAAGGATATGCGTGTCCTTGCTTCAAAAGCACTACATGGACCTGAAGCCAAATTTACCGGTGATAAAGCACAAATGATATCGGACCTGAAAGATGCACTTTTCGGAGCAAAGATCATCTCGTATGCACAGGGTTATAACCTGATGATGGAAGCTGCCAACGAATATAAATGGAACCTGAACTATGGTGGTATAGCCTTGATGTGGCGTGGAGGCTGTATTATCCGATCTATATTCCTGGCTGATATCAAAAAAGCTTTTGATACGAATCCTGCTTTGGAAAACCTGTTACTTGATCCACATTTCAAAGATATCGTTGAAAAAGCTCAGGCAGGATGGCGTCGTGTCTGCGCAACAGCTCTGACAAATGGTGTTCCTGTTCCTGCATTGACGTCAGCACTTTGCTACTTCGACGGATTACGCAGTGAACGGTTACCGGCTAATCTGTTACAGGCTCAACGTGATTACTTTGGTGCTCATACTTACGAACGTATTGACCAGCCCCGTGGTAAATTCTTCCATACAAACTGGACCGGTAGAGGCGGTGATACTGCTTCAACAACGTATGTAGTATAACAACCTCACCCCCGACCCCTCTCCTCAAGGAGAGGGGAGTAAGAGTGGGATGCAGAAAATTATATTGACAAAAAGACCTTCGTTTTTAACGAAGGTCTTTTTGTCAATATAATACTATAATCGATACTGAATCCGGATTTAACCAAGTTTACTCATGAATTTTTCAATATCAACTACCACCCGTTCATGAATGGCTTTGCCTACAATATCCATACTGCTATCGGTTGCAATAATCTCAAAGGTATATTTCCTGCCTTCGATGGACGTGACAGTGGCTGAGCATTCTATATGGGCTCCTACAGGGCTTGCTTTCAAATGTTGCATATTGATGGAAATGCCCACACTTGAAGAACCAGCAGGAAGGGTGATAAGCTGCATGGCTGTATTTTCCATAAGAGCAATTAACGCCGGAGTTGCAAAAACAGGTAGCAATCCGGAGCCGAATTGTGCTGCTGTTTGACTATCAGTGACTTGAATTGTTTGGGAAAAAGATGTATGTTGCATTTTAAAAATTTCTGAATTTAGATTGATCACATTTATACCAAGCCTTTCAGCGTATCTACAAATCCGTTGACTTCTTCTTCCGTAGTATCAAACGAACACATCCAACGTTGCTCATGCGTTTCAGCATCCCATTCGTAGAAAGGATATTGACTGCGTAAAGGTTGAATAGCCTTCTCCGGAATAATCACAAAAACAGCATTAGCATCGACACTTCGTGTAACCTGTACCCCCGGAAGTAGACTTACCTTTTTTACAAGCAATTGAGCCATTTTATTTGAATGGTTTGCCATTCTAAGCCATAAATCATTTGTCAGAAGGGCAGTAAATTGAGTCGCTATAAAACGGTTTTTAGAAAACAACTGAGCTGTTTGCTTATGAAAAAAAGG
>Ga0302213_1000246_pt1 | contig 33863 bp, 15 predicted proteins | sample II_Fen_N1_2_FD_194583 | JGI IMG/M metagenome (GOLD analysis project Ga0302213, IMG submission 194583) | Peat permafrost microbial communities from Stordalen Mire near Abisko, Sweden - II_Fen_N1_1 | ecosystem: Environmental > Terrestrial > Soil > Wetlands > Permafrost | place: Sweden: Abisko...
TCAGCAAATCAACATTAAATGGTTTAATCACATAAGCATCGGCTCCAATATCAAAACCCTGCGCTTTATCTTCATCTCCCGATTTGGCCGTAAGCAATATAATTGGGATATGATTCACATTAATGTTAGATTTTATTTTTTTACACAACGTAATTCCGTCCATCTCCGGCATCATCACATCACTTATCACTAGATTTGGTTTCTCTCTGAGAATAAAATCCAACGCTTCCTTTCCATTCCGGCATTCTGATATTTTATACATATCAGACAATTCGGTACGGATATATTGTCGGATTTCATCTTCATCATCCACCACTAGAATACGATATTTCGTTTTTGATTTTATTTTAGTTGTATTTTCAATTGTCATGTCATCATATAAAATTGCATCTGGCATCTGAATAGCCGATTTTTGACTTGGTTCAGAGCTATAGTTTTCTATTTCCCTATCATTCAGATGCGAATTTCCTAAAGGCATGCGTACAACAAACTCACTACCCTGCCCCTTTTGTTTATTTCTGGCACTGATAACTCCATGTTGCAGTTCTACCAACGAATGGGCAAGGTGAAGGCCAATTCCTGTTCCAAAATTTGATTTTGTCTGATCATTATCAATTTGATAAAAACGTTCGAATATCCGCTCAATCTTTTCTTCTTCCAGACCTATTCCGGTATCAGAAATGATAATTTCGAAATAATTTCTCAAAGCACTCTCTTCAGTTTCATCTGTTCCGGTACTAAGCAAAACCATAATTTCACCATTCTCGGGCGTATACTTAAATGCGTTCGATAGAATATTAAGTAATACCTTATCGAAGTTATTCAAATCTATCCATACATTAAGTTTTGGTTCGTTATGTTGAAATTCAAAATGAATATTACGTTTTTTTGCCTGATATTCGAATGTTTGTATCAGATCATCAATAAAACTAATAATATCAGTTTTTCTCATCTTTACAAACATCAGACCCTTATCAATTTTTCGGATATCCATCAACTGATTAATCAACCGCAAAATCCGCTGTCCGTTCCGGTACATCATTTGATACACCTTTTGATTTTCTATATCTGAATTCTCCGAAATTAGTTTTTCAAGCGGACTTATGATTAACGTCATTGGTGTCCGGATTTCATGCGAGATATTGATAAAAAACTGTAACTTGGCTTCATTAATTTGTTCTGCATGCTCACGACGCATTAATTCTTGTTTGTGTTCGATCTGACTCAGTATATATCTGGTAATACCGTATCCCAGCAACAGCAATAAAATAAAATAAAAAGTTTTTGCCCACCACGAAAGATACCATGGCGGAGAGATAATGATTACAAATTCCTTTTCAGGCGATCTATTATCCTGAATACAAGCCATCACCTTCAATTTATAAGTTCCGTAACTTATATTCGTAAAGTTGATGCGGCTTATGCCCTGCTGGGTATTAATCCATTCAGAATTTAATCCGTCCATTTTATAGCGATAGTAAACACGTTCCGAATTTCCAAAATCAAATGCTGAAAATTCAAGACTAAACATGTTGTCTTTATAGCTCAAATGAATGGTATCAACATCAGAGATAAATCGATTTATTATTCGTTTATTCCTATTCACCGACAGGTCACCTTTTTTTACGGGAATATCCAAAATATATAAATCGGTAAGATATACACGCAGTTTCTTTCTCAAATCATTAATTTCCTGAGGATAGAAATAACTCACACCACTTATACCTCCAAAGAACATTTCACCATTGCTTGCATGAAAAGTAGCTCCTCTTGAAAATTCATTTCCTTGTAAGCCATCGAAAGCATAGTGATTCACAAATTTATTTTCCGCAACAATTAATTTAGAGATTCCCATGTGTGTACTTAACCACATATTTCCTTTTTCATCTTCCAATATACCACAAATCACATTACTCGGCAATCCATCAGCCATTGTATATAATTTGGATCTATTCTTCTTTTTATCGTAACAAGCCAAACCTTCTGTCGTTCCAATCCAGATATTGCCTTTGTGATCTTCAGTCATTGTAAACACAATTGAACCGGGTAATATATTGTTTTTAGTTGTAAAATTTACAACTTTATTTGTTTGCGGATTTATTTTACAAACACCTCTAAATGTACCAATCCAGATAAACCCATCCTTATCATGTAAAACACAATTAATGCCATCATTAAGTATCTTTCCATTATGCCCACCATCAAGAGCATAATGTTGTTTATAAGTTTGTGTTTTTAAATCGAATGAATACAATCCTGCACCATTAGTTCCTATCCACAAATTTTTCTTCTTATCTTCGGTAATGCACATTACTTTATTACTCAAAGAATTATTGCCTATTGTTGGCGAAATTTGATTATAATAAATACAAGCACCATTATTTTTATTAAACTTCGACAGACCATTTAAATAGGATCCCAACCAAATATCATGATTGCTATCCTGAAAAATGCACATAATCGTATTGGGAACTGAATTTGGTGTGGTTCGTGAATAATGTTTCACTCTTCTCCCATTCTCAACGCCATAAATCCCATCATTGTCAGTTCCAACCCAAACGATATTGTCTTTATCTTTCAAAATAGACATTACACAATTTGAGCCTATTATGTTCTTATCGAATGATTTGTAACCGTAAATTTTGAATTTATTGGGATTGTTGGGTATAAAATATACTCCTTTCTGAAAAATGCCGGTCCAAAAGTTTCCTACTCCATCCTGCAAAATAGAATGCACCTTCATCTTAGAAAAATCAAATAAAGAGGATTGCATCTCAATATCTTCCAGACAATTCTTTTTGGGGTTATAAGTTTTCATCCCCATACCATCAGTCCCTACTAATAAATTCTTTTGTTTGTCAACAAGTAAACATTTTACAGGAAGTCTTTGCGACGATTTTGCATAAACAATCTGTTCAAACTTATCAGCCGTTCTATTCAACTTAAACAGTCCGGCTGTTAGTGTACCTACAAAGATATTGCCCCGGTGATCTTCGCAGATGGCCGAAGTTTGGTTGCTTCCAATCCTGGTTGGAGATTTATAAGTATAGAGTTTTTTAGTTTTTGGTGAGTATCTGTTCAGTCCCTGATCATCTGATAAAATCCAGAAATCTTTTCTCGAATCCTGAAATACGTGAACAAGAGAACTACTACATAATAATCTTGAAAATTTTGAATCGAAATGATACGAATCTTTATTGGAATTTATAATTAAAAGTCCCTGATCACTGGTAATCCAAATTTGGTGTGTATCACTTTCGATGATTGACGAAATACTAGGCTCAATACTTACTCCATTTTTGAAAAGTTTTACTTCTTCAAAAGTATCTTCAACTCTGTTATAGAGCATCAGTCCATTAATACAGCCAATCCAAAAGCGACCCGAAGAGTCTTCAAAAAGCGTCCGTACATAATTATTTTTAAGCGTTTTGGGATTTCCCTTTATATTTTTATAAGTAGTGAACTTAACTCCGTTGAACTTATTTAGTCCGTCTTCGGTAGCAATCCAGATATAATTACGTTTATCTTGATAAATAGCATTTATCAAACTGTTTGACAATTCTTTATCGGTGGAATAAAAAGTTCCTATCTGGGAAAAAACAGGACAAAGCTGTCCTAAAATAAAGAGGAAGAATAAGGCGAGATGACGCTTTTTCATGAATATCAAAAAATATAAGGTTGCATTTTGAAAGGCAAAGTTAGCAATATATGACAATACTCTCTAAATAAGTTGATATTTTTTATTACTGAAATGAAGAATGTTATGTGTACCAAAATTAATCTGGCAACAAAGAAGACTGTTATTTGGGATAAATAAAATTTTGGTTTGCTTACTTCCGTGTGGTTTTAACAAAAAAAAAGAAACGCAAAATAATGATTACTATTCATCGCTTTGCGTTTCCATACTTTTACTTTGCTCAACTCCTAAAGAAAATTACTCGTCTTTATTTCTTTTAATACTCTAACATTCAGAGCTAAGACTCATAATTCTTAGTAATTACTGACTGGTTTTATTATGAACCCGTAGCTATATTCTTTTGCTTTCAGCAGATATTGTTCGTGTGGATATGCACCCCAACTGTTGTCTCCTCCCACACCACGCTGAGCAAGATCCACAGATAAGATTACTTCATCCCTGTTAGGTGTAATATCGTTAGTGTGGCGGTATTTTTTCGACAACCCGGGATCAAAGTCTTCCGGCCAGTTTTGCAATGCACTGGCACAGATGGGTTGTAATCCCTCAATGCGGATACCTTTACCTTCGTTGTTGGTTAATGTCAACCAACGTAAATCGGTTTTATAACCATTCTCCTGTGGACGGGTGTAAGGAACATATTGATCGGAAACTTTGCTGCTGTAAATGCCCATTTGAGAAGCATAGTTACGATCTGCATAGTTTTCCCATGGACCGCGACCGTAGTATGTGAAGTTTTCAAACTCTTTATTCAGCGACATAATCATACCAAAACGAGGCAGCTCGGGCAATTCATTAACGCCTGCCTTGTATGATACGTTTATGGATAAATCACCATTTCCACTCAAAGTATAAACAATCTGATAATCGGAAGCTACATCTCTAAGATACAAGTCAGCAGTAACCATAGTTTTGCCATTTTCTTCTTTGGTTGCAATGTTTTTTATTGAAGTGTTGCTTCCTGCCACACGCCAGATATTACATTTGTGCTCCATTCCATTTCCAAAATCATTATCGGTTGGAGCCCGCCAGAAGTTAGGCGTTGGGTTTTGATTGAAATACCATTTACCGGCAAACTGATAACCATCCATGAGTCCTGATTTTTTGTTGATGCTTACATTTACGCCTCCGGCAGTCATGTTGATACGGTCTTTTTCATCAGTAAGTTTTACTGTACCGGTTGTAGCCGTTTTTTTCGCGAAGTAATTGCTTGCACCCAGTTTGAATTGTTCACGGGCAACTTCATGACCTTGCGGAATGACATCAGTACCTACACGTAAGGTGGCAAATACATTCAACAAATACTCTACACCATCAGCAGCAGGCATGTCTGGCAAAGCAAGTTTTACCTCTTTTTCCGATTCGGGAGCTAAATCCAAATCAAACCAACCGGTCTTAATCACTTCACCATTTTTCAACACCTGATAGCTGAATTCATAGTCTTGAAGATTGGTATAATGAAATTCGTTAGACACGGTAATCAATCCTGTTTCGGGATGATTGGCTTTAAAGTAGATATCCTGATAAAACTTCTTCACTTCCATTAATCCGGGATGCGGAATGCGATCTGGAAATACTAATCCGTTATGATCAAAATTTTCATCATTCGTATAGTTCTGACTACCCATATCTCCACCATAAGCCCAGTATTTACGTCCGGCTTCATCCGTAACTTCAAATCCCTGATCTACCCAATCCCAGATAAAACCACCCTGCATGTTTTTACTTCCACGGATAATGTCCCAGTATTCCTTGAAGTTTCCGGAACTATTGCCCATAGCGTGTGCATACTCGCACATAATAAACGGACGTTTCACGTTTTCGCGGCCTGCGTATTCTTTCATATAGCGTATGCTTGGATACATAGGGCAAACAATATCTGTATTTTCTTTCTCTGCAGCTTGTTCAAACTGTACCAGGCGCGATTTATCACGTTCTTTAATCCATTTATATGTTTTAAAAAATACATCACCGTTGCTACACTCATTTCCAAGCGACCAGAGAATCACTGACGGAGAATTTTTATCACGTTCTACCAAACTTACTGTTCTGGCCATATGTGCTCCATCCCAGGCTGGATCAAAAGCCATATTTTCGCGACTATACCCCATACCATGACTTTCGATATTAGCTTCATCAACCAAATAAATACCGTATTTATCACACAGTTTTACCCACTGTGTATTTTCAGGATAATGACTGCAACGTACTGCATTAATATTGTGTTGTTTCATCATTCTGATATCTTTCATCATCATGTCAAGAGTCTGATAATGCCCGGTTACAGGATGGTGTTCATGGATATTTACTCCATGAACCATGATACGTTTACCGTTTACCAAAAGCTGACCGTTCTTAAGTTCTACTTTGCGGAAACCTATTTTACTTGAAACCGCTTCGATGAACTTTCCATTTTCATCTTTCAACGTTAGTAGCAAGGTATAAAGATAAGGTGTTTCACTGCTCCACAGATTTGGATTAGCAACAGCATTACTCAGCGTGGCTTCCTTTTTTCCATCGCCGGGAGTCTTTACTTTCAATGTTTGATTGAATATCTCTTTTCCGGTGGCATCAAGCAACGAAGCTTCAACTTGTGCAGTGCCGGCTGATTTATTATAGTTACTCAGCGTTATATCTACAGCCAGATTACCGTTTTTGTAACTGTCATCTAAATCGGGATGAGCAAAGAAATCTGCAATACGCACATTTTGGGTACTATACAAATAAACATTGCGGTCTATACCGGAGATACGCCAAAAGTCCTGATCTTCCAGGTACGAACCATCACTCCAGCGATATGCTTCAACAGCAACAAGATTTTTCCCTGGTTTTACGTATTTGGTTATATCAAATTCGCAAGGGCTCTTGGTATTTTCGGAATAACCTACTTTTTGTCCGTTTACCCAGATATACATAGCCGATGTTCCCCCCTCAAAATGAAGATAAACACGACGACCATCCCAACTTGCAGGTAAGTCAACGTATCGACGATAAGAACCTACCGGATTATCCGAATGATCAATATAAGGAGGGTTTTTAGGGAAAGGATAAGTCATATTAGTATAAATTGGAATACCATAACCTTTCAGTTCCCAATTGGAAGGAACCTGTATTTCTTTCCAATTAACTACATTAAAGTCTGTTTTATAAAAATCTTTAGGACGTTGGTCGGGTGTTGGTGACCACTGGAACTTCCAGTTGCCATTCAGCGAATAAAACCAGGGAGAATTCTCGTAAACGTCGGCAATAGCTGATTGTTTGTCGGCAAAAGGCAGAAACGTGGCATGCGTCGGCTCACGGTTAATCTGAAAAACTGCCGGATTTTCCCAATCGTTTGGAGCTACTTTGTTTTCGGCTGTAACAGGCAAAAACATGGCTGCCAATAAACTGCCAATAATTAGTTCTTTTTTCATTTGTGTTTCAATTATGGATTTTAGTTGTTGTTCATTTTATATAGCCTGTCTTCAAATCAGGGCTCACTGCATCAACCCAGTTTAATTCCATGCTTGTATTATTTTTAAATGACAAAGGTAATAAAATATAGGTAGAGTTAGAATACTTTTTTCCGTCCCAACGATCTCCGACATAGAGATATGCGGTGGTTTTGGTTCCTTTTATTGGAAGAATAAAGGTAGATTGCGAATCGAAGGTGGTAGAGTTACCTATTAACATCAAATCAGACCAGGGACCTCTGATTGATTTTGCATACGCATATTTGCCCTGATTAGGAGCCCAGCCGGTACAAGCTGAAGTCATCAGAAAGTAATATTCACCACGTTTAAATAAAGCTGGGGCTTCGCGATGTCCTCCGGGCCAAAGCGTTGCTACTTGTTCTTTTGCATCCAGATAATCATCAGACAGTTTATACACCATCATATCGTAATTCTCTCGCGCAGAAGACAGAAAATAAGCTGTTCCATCGTCATCCTTATAAAGTGTACAGTCGCGCGACATATTATTAAACGGACGAAAGCTCTTCAGATACCTGAAAGGCTTCTCAATATTGTCCGAAACAGCTACTGCTGCACGGGCATAACTATAATCTTTACCATATTCGTAATGCATCCACATCACAAATTGCTTTGTTTTTTCGTTGTAAATAACTTTTGGGCGTTCTATATTGGCTTTGTCAAGTTCGGGATGTGATTGGCGGGTGAGCAAATCGCCCCGAAATTCCCAATTGATTAAATCGGTGGAACGATAGCACGAAACAAAAACATCGTTCTTGCGATTCTCACCCACCCAGTAATAATACTTTCCCACCTTTAGCATACCTCCGCCATGAGCATTAATACTATTACCTTGTACGTCGGTAAAATCGGCTCCATTAATAATCTTAGTTTTAGGTATCGATGATTGTGCACCGATAGTGTTGATGAAAAGAAAGAGACTACAGAATGTAATAAGCTGAACAAACAACTGTTTTGTGTGCTTTATCATTGTTGGAGGAATAATTATTAAAACTGACTTCAGAATTAAAATATCAAAGTGCAAAAATAACAGATTAATAAGTCCTCAAGGTGTATAATTCATTCAATATAGAGGATTATATCCGGAATTGAATAAATAGGTTAAGTAATCCGGGAGTTAAAACACGGGAATCTGAATTGTTCTTTTCTCTACCTTTTTGTTACTACACATTTTATCTTACGTTCCAAGTCACAGATAACCTTCATATCATCAAACAACCGATTTGTGGAAGTTGATCAAAATATGTAAAATGCTAAAGATTAAATCGCTATATTTATAAAACCGCTAATAACCAGCAGTTTGCATAACAGAAAGAAAAATCAATGTCAAACCAATTCATTCCCCATAAAACAATTGCAAATTTCTCTGATAAATAAATCATTACAGCAATAATTTCTTGCCTGCAATCCTCCAATAAATATCAACGACAGATACGAGTGATGTTTATAAAAAACTTTATCTGAATTTTATCAAATATTCATGTATAAATATCAAAAATTCAGTGCCTTCTTCTGTGATGAAAAATATCTTTGCATGCAGTTGTAAGATACTTAAAAGAAACAGTTTTTCCAGAAAAAAATCAGTATTGTCAGGTAAACTTTATAAATTGTTTTTTTGCTAGAGATTTGGCTAATGCAGATTTTCAATTCTCACTTCGTTCGAAATGACAGTCAACATTTTATGTTTATGATCTATCATTCTGAGTGAAGCGAAAAATCTAATATTTTTTATCGGACAACAATGAAAAAAGTTATACATTAAATGAGGTAAAACCAAATAATGTCGTATAACTTTCATCCTTGTGCTCGGGAGAGAAATTTAGGGAGATATAGAATTTAAAATTTGAATAGACAGATATTAGGCATTATACAAGTTATATGTATTTTATATATTGAATTTTACACTTAAAAAACAAAGAAATGGAACGCGGATTTGCGCTGATAAAATGTAAATACGGATTAATAAAAAGATTTTATACCCGATAAATCGGGTCTGATTTAAAGAACTAAGTTTTAATCATCTCGCCAAAGGCGAGATATAATCCGTTTCAAATCCGCTAAATCCGCGTATATCCGCATGCTATTATCAATAACAAACGAACTTATAGAATCTCTGTTATACTTACAGAAACCACTTCAAAGCCTGGAGAAATATTAATTCACGCAGTAGATAATTGCATCGATTCCACAATGGATTCTGGATTGCTTGAATTGGAGAAAAGCAAGAAACACGAACAACGATTCAATCATGTAGATACACAAAAAGTTAAAAAATGTATAAAAAAAAGCAACATATTCCAAACCGATAAAAGATTATAAACTCGACCAAAAACACTTGTTAATTTCAATTCAATGTATAATATTCTTAAAATTAAAATTTTACAACGAATTTATGAACTACATTTTCTATAGAGCAGTCAAACACGTTGGAACAATTAACATGGCAACTAACCCGGTCAGGAAAATAATCCTACTACCAAAAGATAACGGTAGTTTCAAAAGAAACGGCAAATGATTTTTTCACACACATGTCACCGTTTGTTTAGTGCCTTTGCTCGTAAATATTTTTCCAATTTTAAAGCAGTTGCATTCAAAACTCCAAATATCATTTTAGGATCTTACCAACTCTGTTTCAGCCTTACAACAGACTCCTTCTACGACACAAACAAAAGGCAAAAAAATATCAATACGAAAACAGCTTGAAAAGTTCAGCAATCCGGCAACATTACGGAACACACTACAGACTCCTTAAGAACGTCTCATTTATTTCCTGGATATATATTTTTTTTATATAGCCTCTTAAACCACTTTCATTTTTAAAATATATTTGGAAACTTAACACAGCATTAACATTTATTCTTCAGAAACAAAGATTTATTACGTACCCTATATGTACCTACAAGAAGAGAACCACTAGCATTATTATTTAGTATCTTGCGCTCAACAATTAAGCAATGTAACCATTTTCTAAGAAAAAAAACGGATACTCGATTTGCTAAAAAAACGTCACGTGGATAAATTCGTTATAGGAGTTGTCTTCAACGACATTTACATTATTTAGTTTTTGAACAATCATACATTTAACTATATGATTGTACTCAATACGACAAAATGAAGAAAGGCGTAGTTCTACTGTAGTATAAAAAGTCTAGAAGCGACAATATTCACCACGAGAAGATATGTGGTTCTCAGTCTTTACACTTAAACTATGGGATTAGCCAACAGCAGGAAACAGTATTTCAGCATTATAACCTTGAATGCAATGATTAATTTATTTAGACATATTCTTGAATTTACACAACGTGAATTTACGCAACGTGAATTTACACCATGCGAATGTGAAAATATCAAGGATGTTAAGAATAAACGTAAAAGAATAAAAAAACGTATTACCTTTTTTCAATTTGCATTCTCGTTTTCTGCATATTCAATAATTGCGCAGGGGTATCACAAGGCCGGTTATTACCCTCTTATGGCACTCTCTCTTTTTTCAATGCTTATTCTGACCATCGCTTTTGTGGTTACGCAGAAAAAGTTTTTATCCTCAAAGCTGTTGAGTATTATATATATATACATCCCAATTGCGAACATATTAACAAAAGACGCATTTTTTCTATTAAAAGAAAATTCAAATATTAACACATCTTTTTTGCATACTCATTTTATGCTTCTATTGTTTATTGCTTTTGGGGGCATAATTAGCAATCGTCGTAATATACTTTACATAGGACTTATTTCAGTTGTCTGGATATGGTTATTTACGATTTATATAAACGACACATACTTATGGAGCTTAGTTTTTCTTGACAGCGTGTTTTTTATGGGCATCACAATAATAACATATACTGTATTTAGTTGGGAAAGTAAACTAAATCTGGAAATATGCGAACTCTCGAATACTTTAGATGAGCGGAATAAAGAACTGAATAAGTTAATTAATGCGAAAGACTGGATGCTAAATATGATTTTACATGACATCAAAAGTCCTATTAACAGATTATTATCAGCCAGCAAAAGGAATGTTGTCGAGAAAGAAGAAATTACGCAAGCAAGCAAGCACATACTTTCAATAGTTGATAATATTCTGGAAGTGTACAAAATGGAAGAATCGAAAATGCCGTTAAACCTGTCACTTCAAAACATAGGCACTATCATCAACAAAGCCTCCCATCAGGTTAGATATTTATTAGATGAAAAAAAAATAGTATTGACAAAACAAATATCCGCTAACCCAATCGTAAAAGCTGATGTGCAATTATTAATTCGCGTATTTGTTAATTTATTTAATAATTCTATTAAGTACTAGAAACCAAATGGGCGTATCGAAATAAGCGTAACATTAAAGCAAGACAGAGTTAGAGTAGAAATACGAGATAATGGTAAAGGAATAGCTCCCGAGCATATTGATCATATATTTGAAAAGTATTATCAAGTAAATGCCATGAATTTGGGAAGTACCCGTTCTACAGGTATTGGGTTGACATTTTGCAAGTTAGTAATTGAGGCACACAACGGAGAGGCTGGTGCAAAATCAATATTAAATCATGGTACTGTGATTTGGTTTGAATTACCGATACAGTCTGAAGTTGAACTGATTTGCGAAGAAAAAGTCACAACACCTACCCATAAGCACAAATCATCCTATAAAGAGGAAGAACCATTACTACAATATAAATTAAAATTAGCCAACCTGGCTGTTTACCAAACAAGTGAAATACTCGATGTTCTCAAACTTGAATCTACAAACGATTCAATTAAAACACTTTACTGGAAAGAAGAGATATTCAAAAGTTCATTAACAGGAAATGGAGAGTACTTCAATCAATTAAAAAAAATACCTGTTGATTTGGCTAAATCCAGACCTTCAACATCCCAATCCCATATACCCCAGGAGAACATATCGTAAAATTCTTTTATTCAATATGTAATGTAATGTATAAAAGACATTCTTTTCAAGTGCAATCGTCTTATCAGTAAAATCATATTGAATAACACCACTTGCTAAAATCTTTTATACATGTACCCCACAAGTACCTTTAAAGAATATACATGTATGACAATATGCCTGTAATTTTGCTCCTTACTTAAGAGGTGATGGTAAATCACTCGTGTAAGGCAAAATTATCTGTAGAATTAGAATGGTGCATCAGAAAGTCTCATCCCAAAATTATAACATTCTAACCACACGTTTAGAGGAGTGTGAAAAAAAACATATTGATTTTAAATGATTTTGTTCGGCTTACAAAGCACAGAGAATAGAATTTACAAAAGCTAAAAACAAGAACGCGATGGAAATAAAAAAAATATTCCTACTGCTTTTACTTATTACATGTCTGCTGCCTACCGGTGCTCAAAACAAAATTGGGGATAATCCAAAATCAATGCAAGACGGTTCGTTACTCGAACTGGAAAGTTTGACAAAAGGATTACGCTTACCGCGCATACAACTTAAAAATGTTAACAACTGGACATTGGATGGCAGTTCAGTAAGTGGAATGATAATTTTCAACGAATCCGGAACTGCACCCAAAGGTATTTATTACTGGAACACTGATTTGTCACAATGGGTACAGGTTGTCAACAAAAGCGAATTATCAAACCTGATAGCCACCTATATAAGCCAAAACAAGGCGGTTAAAGATTCTATTATTAAAACAATTAATACCACCATTGCTACCGGAGCCATAAAAGGGAAAGATATTACAAGTAACAATACGGTGCTAAAAGTGCTAAATGGAACAGGTGCAGTTATCAAAGACGCTCAGATAGATATTGATAAAAATGCTCTCGGTCATTTGTTCAGCACTTCGCCCATATCCGATAGTTTATCTGTTGCCATCTCTACCAGCACGGCCATTCGTGATAGTATCGCATCGTTGCTAAATTCAAAAACTACGAATTCACTCTCTTTGTCCAATGGAACACTGACTTCTACAGTGAATGGAGTAACCAGTTCTTCCGGTGTGAATTTAATCAGCTCAGCCGATAACGTAATCTTTTTGCATAATAGAAGTTACTCCACCTGACATTTATATTGACCCACAGGCAAGTACCTGGCACAAAAAGAAAACACCCTACTAATCAAATGATTAATAGGGTGTTTGCGGTACGGACGGGAAATGAGCTTATCCCTCTTTATCCAGTAAATATCAGGTGTTTAGTGATGTGATAATTTGTCTTAATAACGCTCTAGTAACGACGTTTTGTCTATTGTAGTCCTTTGCTGGCTATTACATGCCTGCTGAGAATTATAGATACAAAGGTAAAATGTTAGTAAATTAAAATCACTTGTAGTCTAAAAGTATTACAGGGTAAAATATAATTACTATTTCTTTAGACAAATGAACGCAAACACCAATTCAAAGAATGCTCGAACAATAAAAATAGACCTGATTCTATTTCACAACTTCAAACTTATAAATGCAAACCTGATTATACTTTTCGCCAGGAGCTAAGACAGTACTCGGAAAACTTAACTGATTTGGACTATCCGGATAATGTTGTGTTTCCATTGCAAATGAAGTTCTATGCGTATATACCACATCATATTTTCCGGTGTCTTTTCCGTCTAAGAAGTTACCACCATAGAATTGTAAGGCAGGTTCTGTTGTAATCACTCGCATCTGCCTGCCATTAGAAGGTTCGTAAATAACTGCTGCTTCAGTCATTTCACCTTGCTTTTTGTCCAGAATCCAGTTATGGTCATAACCTTTTCCATAAGTTAAGGCCTGGAATGGTTCATTGACTCTTTTTCCGATAGCTGTTGGAGTTGTAAAATCCATTGGAGTTCCTCTTACAGGATTTATTTTACCTGTTGGAATCAGACCATCATCAGTTGGTGTATAATTTGAAGCATTAATTTGAAGAACATGAGAATTTATCGACTTTGCAACTCCTTCAGAAAGTCCATGCAGGTTGAAGAAAGAATGATGAGTCAGATTTATCACGGTCTTTTTATCAGTCGTTGCACTGTATTCAATTTTTAATTCATTTTGATTAGTCAAAGTATAAACTACTGTTACCGAAAGATTTCCCGGAAAGCCTTCTTCTCCATCGGGCGATAGATACTTCAATTCCAATGCATCTTCGTTGTTATTGTTTTTAAACTGCCTGGCATCCCAAACCTCATTATGAAATCCTTTCGGTCCACCATGCAAGGTGTTTTTTCCATTATTTATAGGCAACTGATAATTCACTCCATCTAATGTAAATCTTCCTTTGGCAATGCGATTGCCATATCGGCCAACTAGCGTACCAAAAAATACTTCATTTGATTTTTGATAGTCTTTCAGGCTGATGTATCCTGTAACAATATCTGCGAATTTACCATTGCGATCGGGAGTCCAAAGTGAAACTACACGTCCACCAAAATTTGTAATTTGAGCTACTAGGCCTGAATTATTTTTCAGTGTATATAGCAAAACCTCTTTGCCTTCTTCTTTTCCCTTAAAATCAGAATTGGATATTGTCTTAACGCCTTGATATTTTCCATTCAAAGTCTTGATAATATTTATTTCATTCTGATCAAATGGTGTCTTGTCTTTACGGAATATATCATGAAACCATAATTCAGGTTCTTCGCCCGACGGGATTGGTTCATCCCAGGCAAAGATGGTATTTGTTTTTCCCGAAACAAAACCCCAATTGATTGCTCCAACATTATACTGCTTAAGTAGTGGCATAATATTATCAAAACGACTATTGTTGCGACGAGCCATATATTCAGTACAAATAATCGGTCTGTCTTGCATCTTTAGACATTTAATGAGTGCGTCATGTTCTTTTACAACAGAATAATTGTGATAAGTAATTACATCGGAGTTTTCTATTTGGAAAACATTCAATTCGTTGCAATCAAAATACCATATTCCGGCTGAAACCGGCTGAGAAGGACTAATCTGACGTGCCCATTTAAAAACGTTCTTTAGTAATGGAAGAGAAGTAATACCATGTCCACTATTTCCGGGTTCATTGTATAAGTCCCACATTAAAATACGTTTATCATCTTTGAATGTAGTAAGAATATCTTTGACATATTTCTCCATTATAGGGAAGAGCTTAACGGTATCTTTGCGTAAAGACACACTAGGATCTTGTACCCACCCTGAGTTATGCACACCGGGTTTAGGATTTGGTTGCTTTCCTATAAATGATTCTGCATTCCAGCAATCATCAAAGAAAACAAACAAGGGTTTAATATTGTGTTTTGAAGATATAGCCAGAAACTGATTAATCCGTTGCTTGAATCCTTCTTCATCATTTTTCCATACTACGCTACTCAAAAAAACACGCATAGTAGTAAAACCGAGTTCTTCTGCCCAACCTAACTCTTTGTCAATTGTGAGAGCGTCAAATGATTCGGCTTGCCACATTTCTATCTGATTAATGGCTGTACTGGGTTGAAAGTTACAACCACTTAACCAGGGTTGAGCGGCATACCATGAGGATACTTTTTCTTTCGACCAAACCTTTCCTTGTTCTGTCAAATTCACCTTGCTTTTCTTTTGGGATGAAACAGAGGCAGATACCAACAAAAATAAAGTGAGCAATGAAATGATTTTTAAATGTTTCATTTTGATGATTTTTTTATTTTAGAAAATGAGAATATCCGGTTATTATAGGCAAGATAAACACTGCAAAAAGAATAGCCCTTGTATAAAAATACTTTCTCACAAATATTAATACGTTTATTTAATTAGCGCAAAAAAAACGGAATAGCAGCACGACTTGAAGGCGCAGCTTTCTCGATTGTTGGCCAACCATCAATCCATTTAATTCTATCTAAAGCAACCATGCGTCCATTAGCACCTTCCACCTGGTATGCATGATATAGGATCCAGTCAGAGCCAGCATCATCGGTAACTATTCTTGAATTATGCCCGGGACCTTTGAAGAAATTATTTGCTTGTATAACTACTTCGTGATGGTTGTTTAACATTTTATCGCCAGCCTTATTGACGTATGGTCCAAGAACATTCGTTGACCGCCCAACGACAGTAGTGTATGTACTCTTTAATCCTTCGCAACAAGTACCTGTTGACGCAAATAAATAAAAGAAATCACCTCTTTTACACACATAGGAAGCTTCATATGCATTTCCTGCAATTTGTGTCTTTCGTGAAATATCTTTTAATTGCAAACCATCATCAGTTAATTCTGTTGCGAATATTCCGCTGAAACTTCCCCAGAACATATATTTTCTTCCATTATCTTCAATAATACAAGGATCTATAGAATTCTGAACACCAATCTCGCTACTTCTAAATAACTTTCCACCATTGCCTATAGTCGCAAAAGGTCCTTGTGGAGAATCTGAAATAGCAACGCCAATGCCGCAAGTTTTTTCACCTCCCCAAACTGACATGGCAAAATATAATACATACTTACCATTGATGAAATTTATATCAGGTGCCCATATCCCGGCATTCGGTTCAAAGTTTGGCCGGGTTGCGTCGCTAAATGCAGTACCCGAAAATTTCCAATTCACTAAATCTTTAGAGCGAAAAACAGGCAGGTTACGAATACTTTCTGTTGAATACAAATAAAAGTAACCATCTCCCGCTTTTATGATTGTAGGATCAGGAGCATCCTGATTAATTACAGGATTATTGTATTTTATCGCCTTTTCAACATTGACTTTTACCGTATAGTTTTTTTGATTACCACCGTCTTCAGACACATTATAGATTAGAGGATTACTGAAATCATTTATTGTTTCTCCACTTTCCTGCAACACTCCAGCTACCTGTACCCGGGCTTTTTCATCTGCCTTTACAAATACAGCCTTCAATGCCTTAACGGGTACACCTATTGGAAGACTGTCGGTATTTTGGATTAATAGTTTAGTTGGTATGATAGTGAATTTGAAGTTAGCAACTTCACTCTTTGTAAAGCCAAAGCTTGTGAGGCTGGCATCTTTGGTTAGTTCTACACCCGATGATTTATTACAGTTTAATAAAGACAAAGGGAGTATTACAAATATTAGTTGTTTGAGAATATAGTGTGATTTCATGTTTAGTTTTTTATAAAAAAATTCTAATTTTCACTTCAAGGGTTATATCAACAGCCTTCGTGCTAAAGAATACCAAATGAATTACCAGGTAAATTAATAATTACGAGAGTTTGATTAATTCTATATTGAAGGAAGTCTGGATTTAAGTATATCATGTGATTAATCTGTTACCTGACACTAACCTTAATTCCGCCTTTCAATGAACCAGAAGCTTTATACACTTTCCCATTCAAAAGAACTTCTACGTCTATTTTATTTATTTCTTTTTCTACCTTTCTTTTACCTTCTTTAGCTACCAATTGTATGTTGACCGTTTGTCCAGAGCGTTTTGCCACGAATTTCAACAAACCATAGTCGCCGCTACGGAAAGCCCATCCATCTCCTGCATCGGTATAAAGCTGACCTTCTGCTGTTCCTTGTTCATCCAAGCAAACAATGAGCGTAAGCGGATCAAATGATTTTTCGTTTGTGTTTTGAATGATTTTTCCAACAGGTATAATACTTCCTCCCTTTACTTTCAATATTGCCTGATATTTGTCCTGCACATCACCATCAACAAGACTTAGTTTCTCCCATATTCCGTAAGGCAAAGTAGGATTTGTTGAAAATAAAGGTACAACAAGTAAATTATCACCCAATAAAAAAGCTTCTTGCTCTGCTCTCAATCTCAAATCTTTCGGATTCGCAAAAAATACAGGTTCCATAACAGGTAAACCTGTTTTGTGAGAGATATAAAATAGTGTGTAAATATATGGGAGCAAACGATAACGTCTTTCCAAAGCAATACGTGAAGTTTTTTCTATGGCCTCGCCGTAAGCCCATGGTTCTTTGTCGTTTGTTCCAGCACATGCGTGACCGCGAACAAAAGGTAAAAACACTCCAAATCCAAGCCAGTTTGCCCATAAGTCACCAGAAGTATTGTTCAAAAAGCCACCTATATCCGGACCACTGAAAGGCTGTCCCGACAAACCAAGGGTTATAGACATGGGAACAGATAGTTTGAGATGTTCTGTTCCAGCCAAATTATCGCCGGTCCATGTTGCGGCGTATCGCTGCCCACCTAACAGATTTGAACGTGTAAGCAGAAACGGACGTTTCTCTGGTTGTGCAGCCATAATACCGTCGTGAGAAGCTTCGACCATTAATCGAGCGTAAGCATTGTGGTAGAGCAAGTGTGATCCTGCCGGCAGCTTTCCTCCACCTGCATGTTGTGTATCATAAGGCATTGTTCCCAAGCGTTGACTTTCGGGAATGTCATCGTCATTCACAGCAGGTTCATTCATATCATTCCAAACACCATCAATTCCTTTCGCCAGGAAATCCTTATAAAGACCAGCCCACCATGTTCTTGTTTTTGGTTGAGTAAAATCGGGAAATGCGCAGTAACCAGGCCAGACTTTACCATTGTATTCTGAACCATCAGCGCGCTTAACCCATACGTTGTTTTGTGTTCCGGACTGATATACGCTATAGTTACTATCAACCTTAGCTCCTGGGTCAATCATGTAAACTGAATGAAACCCTTTTTTATGCAAATCATCATTTAATGCTCTTGGATTAGAAAAGTTACTCTCATTGAAAGTAAAAATCCTATACCCATTCATATAATCAATATCCATCCATATAACATCGCAGGGAAGGCTTTTAGCTCGAAAAGTATCGGCAATCTCACGCACACGCTTTTCGGTTCCGTACGAAAAACGGCATTGGTGGTAACCTAATGTCCAACGCGCAGGCATTTGTATCGTTCCAATCAGTTCTGCCAGCCCCTTCAATACTGCCTGAGGTGATTCCCTGTCGATAATATAAACACGAAAAAGAGCGCCTTCGGTGTTATAAGTAATGACATCAGAGTTTGTATATAATTCTGCTTTCCATGAGCTGTCAAAAATAATTCCGAAAGCAGTTCCATCCTTTCGCACTCCCATAACCCACGGATGAGATTGATAGAGTCTCTTTCCGCCATCAACACCGTAAGCTCCGGTATCGGTATTCCACAATTTTATATATTGCCCATTTCTAAGTAGTGGCCCAGTTACTTCGCCACCTCCATACAAACTTATATCACTTGCTATTTTTAGTGATGCACTTGCTTTATTGCTTGTAAACGTGAATTCGGGAGTAAGAGACCATCCCGTTGGAACATTTCCAATAGAAACAGGTTCTTGCTTCAGAATCAGCGAAGGAGTTTTGCTTTGATCAAATCCAACGGGGATAAATTCGACGATTCTGTCGCCAACCAGCGTTGAACGTTGTATTGCAACATTAGCTGCATCAACATTAACAATACATAGAACCGCAAATATAGATATTGATAGTTTTTTGATATTCATATGATTATTTAATCCATAGTACCTTTAAACTACAGTGATTTGGCGTCATTTGTAGCCTAAAGTTACTACTGGTAAATACAACTTAATTTCTTATTTCTTTTCTGAAGTCTTTACTTCCAACATCTTCATAAAATAACCACCCACAACTGAACGGGCTTTGAAGGCAACAGAAGTTCCATCGGTCGTTTCGTGCCAGTCGCTCAAAGGCACACGTGATGAAGTTTCATTCACATAGTTGTAAACAGGAGTGACAAATTGTTGGAACTCCTGAGGTGTTTTAGCTATACATGCCGTCCACATAATCCAGTCGGACTTAGTATACGTTTTACGACTATCGAGTGGTAAACCATACTTGTTTTGATTTTTGAGATAGAAAGCAATCTCTTTATCTGCGACTTCAGGTGGGAAAATTCCCATATTAAGGACTTTATCCCAGACTAAGTTATATTTCTGGCTCCAGGTTCCTTCTTTATCAAAAGTTAAGCGATAATGATCACCATCATTTGCCATGGCAGTCCACTTTGCTGCCATATCGCGAGCTGCATTGATGTACTTCGCTGCAACATCTTCTTTTCCTAACATGGCGGCAATTTTACCGTAGCCGGCAATTCCTAAGATGGCTTTGATTGAGAGATTGGTATTGTGAGCAAAATGACCGGCAAAGTCATCTGTACACAACTGATTTTCGGGGTTCAACCCTTCTTTAAGCAAGTAATCTACCCAAACAGACATAATGTCCCAATGTTTACGCGCATAGTCTGCATTACCTTCCACACAAGATATAGCAGTAGTAAGCAATAACATATTACCAGCTTCCTCAACCGGCATATCACCGCCATAATTTTGTCCGTTTGCTATTGGATAAGTTCCTAAGTCATGAGCAGGAAAAGGTTTTGTCCAACGACCACTCTCACTATAATAGAAAATGGAGTTCAACATTCCTTTTAATAATTCAGGATTGTAAAGTAAGAATAACGGAGCAGAAGGATAAGTAACATCAACTGTATTAATACATCCATTACTGTTATTTTCTTTCGAAAGGAAGAGTAAAGTTCCATTTTTATCCTCAACGAGTTTATGAGCTACAATAGCCTGACGATAAGCCAATTCACAAAGTCGGGCATATTCTTTTCCTCCGGCTTTTTCTGCGTCTGCTTTAAGCTTTTGATCAAATTCATTGCAACGATTAATCAGACTTGGATAAGATTTCTCAGCCTTTTCGAAAGCTTTGAATATATCAACTTTACCGTTATGTTTCCAATAAGGCATTAGGTTTTCGTAGAAATAACGAATAGAATACACATCGTCATATCCGATCATCACATGTCCTTTAACAGGTTCTTTAGAAACAGTACCTAAATTGTTAGTATAAGCCAACACCGTCATTTTTTCCTTCATATTGACAGGCAATGTTTTCGGATCTATATCTTCCAAAAGAACTCCACCGTTAGCGAATGTATGTTTCATCGAATTACTCTCACCTAAAGCCACATTCTCATGATCGGATAATTGTCCTCCCAGATACAAATAGCCCCAATCAATACGAATGTCATCGCCCATTTGTCCAAGTATCGGTTGATTAATAGTTCCGGTTCGGAGGTAAGTGAAGTTATCTTTTTTAATCTTTTCAGATTTGACAGGCTGATTATCGTTATTCAAAGCCAGCTGAGGAGTTGTTTCGAAGTAAATTTGAACATCATGCTTTTTCTTATCCAAGGAACTCAGCTCGTAGCTGATATAATTTATCGGTGTACTGATTAAGTCAAGGTCTTCCATCAACAGTGGGGCTGTAAAAGTTAAACCAAGTTGAACCGATTCGCAATTAAATGTATAATGAGTTTGTGTTGCCGATACAGATACTGATTTTTGAATTGCATTTGTTTCAAAAACAGATGTTTTATCCACTCTTTTAAGCAAGCCAAAATCAAGATACCCAGGACCAACACGGTTAAGACAATGCGCTGCTATCAAGTTTTTACCTGGCTTCAGTAATTTTTTTGCATTACTATCAAGTTCCAATAGTCTCCTTTTATTGCAATTATTACCAGTATCCACCACTTTCACGCCATTAATATATAATTCAAAATCATCATCGTTTGAATACTCTATAAAAATTGGTTGAGCACTTAAATCCTCTTTTAATTCAAAAGTACGACGCACCCAGATATCACTTGTTTCCCAAGGAGTCCCATAGCTAGAGTTTTCCCTCGTACTAAAATCTCCTTTTCCTTTTTTCCATGCAGAATCATTAAAATTAATTTCATTCCAGCCTGCTTCTGGTTGATTTTCAACGTAAGCAGCATCCCAAAAATCAGTTGAGGCTGTAGGTAAAACAGGAGTATAAACAGTTTCCTCTTTCCCCAGAAAACGGTAAGATTTTCCATCTACACGAAGTACTCCGATTAACGGTTGTATTTTACCAGTCCAGTGACTGGTATTTCCTTCATTGAGCTTATCACTTGTTGACCAAACTCCAAAGTAAGGATCTGAAGTTATCAATGGGAAAGCCGGAGCCCGAAATTCTTTCGCAGGAGTATTTTTTTTTGCGCCCGCATTTGTCATCATCGCTATTGCCAACAGCAATAGCATTAATTGTTTTCTCATAATAATATTTTGTTTTTTATAATTAGCCTCTAAATTATCAAATAAATTGATTAGAAAAACCCATGAAAGCTTTCAAGGGTTCTTCCAACCAACAAACAACACAAAAAAAATAATACAGCTATATTCTAAGTGTTAGTCTTTGTGCATGCCACTACTACTAACTAATACGATAACTTAAACCTGCATCAATATATTGACCACCGATAGTTTGATGGCAATGAATCGAAATATTATTCAATCCATTGGCTTTTAATGCTTTTTTCGCAGCTGAACTAATAGATAATTTCACAAAGGTTGCCATTACTTTAAATTCATCTATCAATCAGGCTATTACAATCTTTTCACTCTAATCTAATATTTAACGTTTTAATGTCCATATATTGAACAATTTGCACACCTATATAAAATAGAATCAAATCTACTCTCAACTCTTTATCAATCTTAAAATTGATAGATCTTCTTAAAAAATATTTTCTCTTACATTGAAATCAGGGATATTTTCTTTTACTTAGCTTCGTTATTCTTCCAGGCTACAGAATTCAGAAACCATTTAATGTCATCTTCTTTAAGTTTTTGCTCTTTAAGTATTTCAGGCAGCCTATTAAAATTCTTTTGAAATTGTTCAATTAACTGGTTGAACCGTTCGGGGTAATAAGTCAAAGAAATACTTGTTTGATCTGTATATCCCATATCAGGTGTCAAAACCAAACCTGCATTACGAAATTTTAACGCGGTAATAGCTTTACTAAATAGTTTAAGTTTACTTACCAATCCAGTGTTTAACTCAGGGATTATAGCCGGATAATGAATAATTATCTTTTTCTCTTTTCCACATGCCAATTCGGGCACTGTAATTAGCAATGCCAGTTCATCACCCAGATATTCGTATGCGGTTCTTTGTCCGTTTACCGTAACTGATTCCGGAATTGCAGATCCATACACCTTTACTTTAAACTGTCTGTTTTCAAACATATCGCGGTAAATTCCTTTGCGCGCACCGATAGTAACTTCCAAATCCTGATTTTTACGTTCTGAAGATAACATGGTTGTCGCAAATTCGGCTGCATAATTTTTATCATTGCCATTATCTTCGTACATACTGAATGAGCCTTTATTTCCAGGAAATACAGATACCGTAATTTCTTCATTGTTTTTGTTCAGACTTTTCACGCGATTGTAGAATGGTAGAATTGATCCGGCTTTGACATAAACCGGATATTCTGTCAGCGTGAACGAACGTTCCACGGTTTGACCACCTTTCAGCAAAGTACCGGTATTCCATTCAAACCAGTCATTTCCTTCAGGGAGCCATACTTTGACTTTGGAAATACCGTTTTCCATCGGTTTAGCAATCGGAGCAATCAGCATATTATTGCCAAACATATATTCACTATTAAAATTATATGCTTCTTTAGCTTCAGGATAATCATAATACATGGGGCGACATAGGGAAATGCCATTATCATAAGTTTCGCGAGCCATAGTATAAATATAGGGTGCAAGCTGATACCTCAGCAATACGACATTCCGTAATGCATCGAAATAATCACCTTTAAAGTTCCATATTTCTTTGTTGAGTTCTGCATTTTTCGTAGAGTGTGTACGAAGAATTGGAGTGAACGCACCATATTGCATCCAACGCGTATATAATTCCGGATCCAGTTCAGCCTTTTGTCCTGATTTAAACATGTGACCGCCGATATCATGACTCCAATAGCCATATAAAACATTAGAAGCGCAACTAGTGAAATAAGGCTGGAAAGCTAGCGACTTCCACGAAATAACTGCATCGCCCGAAAAACCAATCTGATAACGGTGATTACCCAGACCGCCCCAACGGTGGTAAAGCATCGGGCGTGTTTCGCGATTACGCTCCATATTTGAGAAAAACACATAATTAATCCACCATGTATTACTCAAACTATCCACCCTTTTATCGAAAGGCCATTGTTGCCAATCGAGCCACCAAAAATCTACACCAGCTTTCTCAATAGGTCGAAGTACCTTATCCAAAAGACCTGTCATAAACTTTTTATCTGAGCCCACATACGGAATTGTCATGTGATTAGTCGTGTCAGTTCTCATCCAAGTTGCCATTTCCGGATATTGTTTCTCATAAGAAGCTACACCATCAGCCGGATGTAAATTAAGTGTAACCTTCAGATCATTATTCTTCAGGAAATGTAAAAACTGATCAGGAGCTGGGAAAAGTCGACGATTCCACGTCCAACCTGTCCAACCGCCAAAACCATGATCGGTGTAATGCCAGTCCATATCAATAACCATTACATCCAATGGAATATCGTATATGTGAAATTTATCTACCAAATCACGGACTTCCTTATCAGAATAACTCCAGTACCTGGACCACCAATACCCAAAACTATAACGTGGAGGCAGTGGCACTTTTCCGGCAAAAGCACTGAAATCTTTCAAAACGGCCTTGTAATCATGTCCATATGCCATAAAATACCAATCCTGACCTTGTTTATCTGTACGAGGGGTTACCCAGGGCCATTCAGAATTGTCAAAGAGAAAATTTCGAGAATCATCGATCAATGTCCATCCATCTGTCGATAACAAGCCATCTTCTAATGGCATTTTTTCATTATTGAACGTACATGTATCTCCATCAAAGCCATCCAGTGTCCGATAAGTACCTTTCAGGTTTCCGCTTTGTTTCATACCCGGCTTCCACAGAAAAGCTTTCAAACCTTTTGCTGAAGATATATTAAGATTTTTGGATGAAAACTTTTCGCTTCCCTTTTTATAATTCAACACCATCTTTGCTGTACTAATAATTACCCTTGTACCAGTGCTCTTAATGCTATAATCAGGCACAGGTAATTTTCGGTTTACGGCTAAGAACGAAGCTTCATCTGTAAACTTGCCTGAGGCTTTCCACTCCAAACGAATAACTCCATCTGCAAGAACTGTAAAACGGACATTATCATCCGAATAAGCCACCGAACTTATAGGGGCTTCTTTAGCAAAGCCAGTAACAACAAAAGCTTGCAACAGCAGAAAAAATACTAATCTGATTTTCATAATATAAATAATTAATTTGTATTTATCATTGTTAAGTAGTTGGCAAGAATATAATATCTTATTTTTTCTCTGCTACTTTAGCGATATCTGCATAAACTTATCAAGAAAGAATGCAAAGTCTCAAAGAATACAAGAAAACATTTGAAAGTATTTTTGAAATACCACATCATGTTCTTCCTATTACTTATATAAACAATAGAATGATGATTTATTTTTTTATTCAGAATACATTTAATTGACATATTCTAGTTTAGAACAAAACTCATAGATTTTACTCTGCTTAACAAAGACTAACGCTCTCTGGTGAGTTGAAAAACAAAGAAAGAAAAAGTTAAATTCAATATGTGTGAACAACAGAAATTAGTGACTTCATGTCTTGATTGTAATTTGTGAATAGTTCTTTTGCAATTAACATATCTATGCACTTCATTTTATGTTGATGTAAAAGTATTTATTTAAAATGTAAAAATAAGGGTCGGGTGATCTTTTCCGACCCCTATTCTAATAAAAAAACGTTTTTAATTTTTTACAAACTTTATTGTATAAGCGTTTTGATCCTTAATGTTGATAGTAATCGTATAATTCCCTGCAGTTTCATCAGTAATTAACCATTTATTATCAGGATTTCCACCTTTTACAAGCGATAGAGTCGCTCTAGTTAAGTCAGCTTCTCCGTTAACTAACGGCATGAAAAAGTCACATCCCCAGTTTCCTTTTGTTGTTGGAATTTTAAATTCTCCTTTTGTCAACTGTCCGCTCCAAGTAAAGGTAAACGGATCGGTAGCATCAACTATCATTGGTACAGGAGCATCAATATTCCATCCAACAGGAGTAGCACTACCTATTAAATATAGATTTGTGTAGATAGGTAAATAATAGACCGGAATATCTTTAGTGTCTTCACAGGCTGTAAAACTAAAACCAATCATCCCCAACAAAAGTGTTATCAAAAATAATTTTATATTTTTCATTTTAAATTGTATTTTTATGATACTTCAAATTAATAACCCGGATTTTGCTTAAGCTGAGAAGAAACCCCCAGCACTGTTTGCCCAATAGGAAATATCTCAGTATGATTATCTGCATCGGCTGATTTATCCCACCATATTCCCGTATTAAATTTACCAAAACGAATCAAGTCAGTACGACGACGACCTTCGCCTAAAAATTCTCGGCCCCATTCATCTAATAATTCTGATTCAGTAAGCTTGCTACCATCTTCAGGGTATAAGCTTGATGATCCTGTTGGATAATAACGCCTGCGAACGGTATTCAATAATTTCTCAGCTCCAGCTTTGTCTCCGCTTCTAAACTTACATTCAGCCAATGAATAATATACTTCAGCCAAACGAATCACTGAAAAGTCAGACTCAATTTTATGAGTATCTGTTGTTTTATAAAAAGGATACTTGACAAAATAAACACCTGAATTTTGATCGGCAGTATTCATTGTTGATGTTAGATCAGAAGGGATTTGTCCCGGAGCTAAATTATTGAAGATTCCAACCTGATCTCTAATATACAGGTCATATCCTTTTGTTGTCTGGACTTTACTTCCATCACTGCAAATTAAATAACCATACAAAAACATGCCTTCGCGAGTATTATTTCCCAAATTCTTGTAAACAGTTAAACGTACATCATCAGCGTATTTTTGAAATTTAACAAAAGGCTGTCCTAAATTTGATGTGAAATTATACAAGTTACCTGCCACATCATGACCTGGTTGTAATGTATACTTAGGATTAGCATTGCCAAAATCTGTAAATTCGAAATACTTATTTACATTATATGGAAGCGACCACCAATACATACCACCATCGTATTGCCAGTGTGTGCGTCCAAAAGACCCTGGGAATGCGAATATTGTTTCTTCACATAGATCATTATTCCAATCATAAGGAGCGTCCCAACGAGAAGCAATACCATAAGAGCCATATTTACCATCAATGATATCCTGACATATTGCAGCACAATCAGTAAACTTATCCGCTCCGGTATAAACTTTAGAATTCAAATAGAGTCGTGATAGAAGAGCCATGGCACCGGCTTGAGTCCAACGACTCGTAACGATATTTGCATCGCCTTTTTTCCCCAGATCAGTAACAGCTTCTTTTAGTTCTTTTTCAATAAAATTGAAAGTTTCCTGCGGAGTAGCTTGCAATGGAGACTGACTTGCCCCTTTTGTAGTTTCAACAATAGGTATATTACGGTAAAGATCAAAAAGTCTCAGGTAATACCATGCTCTCATTGTTCTAAGCTCTGCCACCAACATTTTTTGTTCAGCAATGGTCATATTGAATTTTGAAACATCCAATGCGCGAATATCTTCAAGCGAATTATTTGCAAGCGATACTCCAACGAAAAGATTATTCCATGCATCGCTACAATAACCATCCGTCGGTGTCCATGTATGATAATGCAGCCTAAAATAAGTTCCGCCATCATACCAATCACCTTGTCGGTTAGGTGTCATAAGTTGATCAGCAGGATTTTCCTGTAGAAAAAATTGAGTTCCTTGTACAGTCCAGTACCCATGTTCAAAAGTTCTCAAAAAAGATCGATAAACATCATCTTTTGTTTGGTAGAAGTTCGAGGAAACAATTTTATTATAAGTGGTTTCTTCCAAATTTGTACAGCTATTAAATATAAGCCCTCCAAGCAAGCAACCTAATAATGTTGATGTGAATTTATTTTTTTTCATTGTGTAAAAAATTTAAAATTAGAAGGAAATTTGTGCGCCTAATAATACTTGGGCTGTAGAAGGATAATACGATTTACCACCTGTGATACCGGGGGTGAGTCCGTTAACCGGATAAGCCTGAGGATCGATACCCGAGAACCCAGTAATTGTTGCTAAATTTTTTCCCGTTGCATATATACGAACAGAGCTGAAATACTTTGAGTTTGATTTAACGGTATAGCCCAATGTTACAACATCTAATTTCACATAATCTCCTTTTTCGAGGAAATAATCGCATAAAACCTTATCGCCTTTGATTGCTGCATTCTTTGCATATGCTGATGCAAAAGCATTGGAACCAGCGGGTGTTGATTGAAGACCGTAATAAAACTCTTGTACGTTAAATATGTCATATCCGAATACACCTCGTAAATAAAGGCCTAAATCCCATTTCCTGTATTTAAACGTATGGTTCATACTTGCGGTAAATTTAGGCAATCCATTGCCTACTATTCGCTTATCATCATTGGTTGCGGCATTTGCTTGTATCACTTTGTTATCTTTATTGTACACCAGCATACTTCCGTTCTGGTCAACCCCGGCAAATTTCCACATGTAAAAATTCCCAATTCGCTCTCCTTCTTGTAATCGTTGGGCAGGTCCGGGAGATCCCGGGGCAGGCAAGCCAGCCATATCTACATAATTCTGTCCTTGAAAAATATTGTTTGAAAACGAAAGGAATTTATTATCATTCGTAGCTCCAACCAAGCCTATTTGATAGCTAAAGTCTTTTTTGTTGATAACCTTTACATTCAGATCGAGCTCAAAACCAGTATTACGCATAGACCCTACATTAGCATAGGTTTGAACTTGAGGATTTGGTGGAACCGGGGCATTATACCAACCCAACAAATCTTGTTGTGTTCTATTGTAATAATTAACACTACCTTCAATTTTATTATTTAATACGGAAAAATCAAGACCCACATTCATGTTCTTCCCTTTTTCCCATTTCAAATTTGTATTAGTGTTGTTTGCAGGTCCCCAAACTTGATAGTACTTCCCATTGAATAAATAATAGCCATATCCACCGTAAGTTGATAAAGAAAGATAATTACCAAAATTTTGATTTCCGGTAACACCATAATCTGCACGTAGTTTAAGATCGTTTATCCAAGTTAAATCTTTCATAAAGGATTCTTTACTAACTCTCCAACCCACTGATACTGCCGGAAAATTTCCCCATTTATTGTTAGTTCCGAATTTTGTGGACCCCTCGTGACGTAAACTAGCAGTAGCCAAATATTTATCATCGTAAGAATAACTAATGCGACCAAAAAGCGCAATTAATTTAGAATCCTCTTTATAGCTACCCATTCCATTTCGTCCTTCTACTTGTTGATAAAGTCCGTCTCCCAGATTATTATAAGTAGGTGCATCAGAAGTGAAGTTTTTATTATCAGCTGACATTCCTTCATTTGAGAAATACTGATAAGAATAGCCCACCATCGCCTTCATTGAATGTTGATTCACATTGAGAGAATAATTTGTCAGCCATTCCAGACTTTTATGATCCCACTTATTATAGGCGCGACTCGCTTCGCCAGTATAGCCACTCTGAATCTCTGACGTCATCGTTGAAGGACGAAACCAAAAGTCAAAATAATCTTGTGTACTTTGTGACAAAGTAACCTGAGAGCTCAAGTCTTTTGTGATATTCAACTTAAAAGTACCATCCCAATCTAACAATTTACCTTCTGTTCCGCTTTTCTCTAACTTCAGCAGTTCAACTGGGTTGAATTGTCCATCACTACCTGTGATTGTCGTATACATATTCGGATTATTGGCATCTTTAATTGAATAGGTTGGATTTAGCGTTAGCGCTTGTGTGAATACGTCATAATTGGCATTATTTTTTCTTATGTAGCGAGGAGCTACATTTAGTGACATTTTGTATAGGCCATTTGATGGAGCATGATTTAAAGAAATACGGCCACCATATTCCTCTCTATCAGATCTAAGATCTAAGCCGGTAGCTTTGCGATAATCTACAGTTGCCCGGTAGTTACTATTACCCGATCCCCCAGATACAGATATAGCATGGCTTTGAGTAAATGCATAATCACGAGTCACCGCATTTAACCAGTCAGTGTTTCCACCATAGTTTGTTCCACGATTATTTTTTATAAAATCAGCCGCTGATAATGTCTTTGCTTCATGATTTACAAAATCTACCGAAGTATATCCATTATATGTTGTTGCCATTGCTCCACTACTTCCTTTTTTTGTAGTCACAACAATAACGCCCGCACTACCTTGTGTTCCATATATTGCTGAAGCCGCACCATCCTTCAGTACATCGATAGAAGCAATATCATTTGAGTTTAGGTTTTCTATATTTCCACCCGAAACACCATCGATTACAATAAGAGGACTTGAGCCGGCATCTCGTGATGACACTCCACGTAACTGAATACTAGGACCGGAGTTCGGATCGCTTCCTCCTGTATTAGTGATAGAAAGTCCCGAAACTTTACCTTGGATAGACATAAGAGCATTTGTATTTCCTGACTGAAGTAAATCAGAGCTATTTATATGCGAAACAGCACTTGTCAACTCTCTTTTTCCAACAGAACCAAAGCCAATTACAACAACTTCATCTAACGATTTCGTTCCCTCAGTAAGTGCGACCCTAAGTGTTTGTCCTTTGAAACTTACTTCCTGAGTATCGTAACCAATGTACGTGAAAACGAGAATAGGACTTTTTACTGATAATGCAGGTACAGAAAATTTTCCGTTCACATCTGTTATAGACACTGATGTTGTTCCTTTAACCTTAACACTTACACCGATTAGCGGATCTCCTTTATCATCAGTGACTTTACCATTTACGATTAGGGAATGTTGCTCTTCTGATTTTTCGTCGTTCTTTTTACTTAGTACAATTTGTTTGCCTGTTATTGTAAAAATCACATTAGTTTCATTGAAAAGCTCTGTCAAAACTGAATTGAAATCACGGTTCTTGACTTGTATTGTAACTTTTCTTTCAACATCTATCAATTGCTTACTATATAAAAAGCTATAAGTTGTTTTTGCTTCAATAGCATTCAATACTTTTTCCACAGAAACATTCTTCATATTCAAAGTCAATGTTGTTGACTGTGCACTAACCCGGGAGTTTGTAATTTGAAGAATAAGGAAGAAAATCAAGAATATACATGTCCGCTGAAAAGAAGCCAAATTAATGGATTCCGTTCTCAAGCGTCGTACTTTTTTAAATAATGAGTTCATACGCATTAAAAGTTGATTAATTTAAGGATTTTTTAAAAGAAAAAATGGATATAGTAAGGACTACTACATCTTGGATGAAAGAGATGGATGTCAGGTGTGTGTTTTCATTACATTACATTTTAAGGATTAATAATAATTTGATGAGAAGAAATTAATTGTAAATCATCTTCTCGTATATTAAGACGTTTCAAATAAAAGATCCCACATAGAAATGTACTATTTCTATGTGGGATAAATACGTTAAGACTAAAATATATTACGACTATTCCCTATACACCTTCAATTTTTCTTTGCTAAATTCATTAGTTTTTCTTACTCGGCTAATTCGCTCGTAACGAATGGGAGCTGACAATTTAATTAGGTGTAGAATTTCATCCAACGACTCATTTCTAAAAGTCGCATGATAGAGTTGCGCTGCTATAACCGGATCTTTTACCTCTATGTCAACATTATACATCTGGCTAATTTTTTTATACACATAATCTAATCGCTCATCTCTAAAAGCCAGAATACCATCTTTCCACAAACCCCATTTAGCAGCATCGGTCTTGAATAATTGATAGCTTTTAGAATTAGAATTGATAACTAAACGTTGATTTGGATTAAGTTCCTTTTTTATTCTACTACTTAAATCTACAAGTACTTTTCCTTCAACCAGAGTTACGGCCGTAATTGTATCCGATTTATAAGCTTCTACATTAAACTGAGTACCGGTTGCTCGCACTTTAATCCTTTCTGTTTTTACAATGAAAGGATGGTTTTTGTCGGCATACACTTTAAAGAAAGCTTCGCCTGACAAACTTACGTTACGCTCATTAGAAGCGAATACAACAGGATATTTTAATTTACTTCCCGAATTCAGCCAAACTGTAGATCCATCTGGTAAATCGACTTTAGATCTCATTCCGAAAGGGGATGTTATCTCCTGAGATGCAACAAAATAAGAATTTGGCGTTTTATTTAATAGCAAATAACCTGCTAGCAGGCATACTGGTAAAATTATTATAGCAGCAACGCGTTGCCACCAAATTATTAATGCAGTATGAGTCCATCTTTTATCCCTGATTTTTCCCATCACCTTTGCTTCGGCAGCAATCACATCTATCTCTTCTGGATCAAATATTGGGTGTAGGTTTATCCAAATATTTTTCAATTGAGCAAAATACGACTTATTCTCTGCACTTTCATTCAACCATGCAGTCAATATCACCTTTTCTTCGGGAGAAATATCCTCCGAAAATAGCTTGGCAATTAATTCTTCTATTTCGTATTTATTTTGCATTTTTTTCTAGTCACTCATAAACAAGACGTTCCACAACTTATTATCCACAACTATTTTAGTTTTATTTAAGTATAAATAAAGCTAAAGCAGCTATAAAAAAATCTTTTAGATAACATCGAAGTAATCCTATAGCTTTTCCAATCCGAACTTCAACAGTCCGTTCCGACACTTCTAGCCTCTGAGCTATTTCTTTATATTTTAATCCTTCAAATCGATTCATCTCAAAAGCTACCCTACATACTTCCGGTAATTTATCTAAAGCATCATGTAAATGATCCTGTAAATTCGAAAAAAGTACATATTGCTCTGTATCTAAACTATCTACATCCCCAAATATTTCAGTGTAGGATTCGTGCTCTCGTATTACTTGCTTATGACGCAATTCATCGAGACAACCATTTTTGACAGACTTCAGCAAAAAAGATTTCAAAGAAGTTTCAATCTCAAGCGTTTCTTTGTCTGACCATAATTTCAAAAAAACAGTCTGCACAACATCCTCACAACGAACCTTATCTCGAAGAAAATTTCCTCCAAATAAGACTAAATCCTTGTAGTATTTTTGAAATAACAAAGAAAAAGCATTCTTATTACCCCGCTTAAGTTCTACAAGTAGATACCGTTCTTCGTTCATGAAAAATTTAAAGGTTTAATTCTTTGAATCAAAAAAAACACTTGAACTATTATTAATAGATAATGTATTTGTTTGACCGGGTGCAAAACTATAAATATTTTTTGATTTATCACACTTTAAAGATACAAATCAGAAAACTAAAAAAAATATAAAAACCTTCGAATATTTTCTGAGGCTTTTATATTTAATCAAACTCCTACAGCATTTAAAGTCAGTTTGTAAAAGACAAAAAAAACATCTTTTTATCTGGTCGTTATAACTAACTTTTTACCTTTCTTTAATTCTTGATGAGAAATAAAGTAGCCATCAATGTTTCTGGCTCCATAACTAATACTTTTAATCTTCCGGCCAGAATTCTTTTTGATAATTGTAACCGTTTTTCCTCCAAGATTGAATTTGACCTTATCGAACAGTGGTACAGAAACAATATATTTATCATCGGCGGGAGAAAAGGGGTATATTCCCATAGCATTAAACACGTACCAAGATGACATTTCACCGGCATCATCCATTCCGGCATAAGCCAGTTTATCTTTGCCCAAATCATAGAAACGGTTCATGATGCTATCCAAAATTGCCTGCGATTTTTCTTGCTTGTCCACAAAATAATACATAAACGGGAAGCTGTGATCAGGTTGGTTGCCCTGACAGTATTGGCCTATAAACCCGGAGATATTGTAGGCTTCAACTCCATTCCAGGGTATTGAGAAAAGAGAATCTAACTTGAGCTCAAAATCAGCTTTGCTCTTATACAACCCAACTAAACCTTTGGGATCATGAGGAGCAAAGAATGAAGATTGCCAAGCATTGGCTTC
>Ga0302213_1000249_pt1 | contig 33566 bp, 17 predicted proteins | sample II_Fen_N1_2_FD_194583 | JGI IMG/M metagenome (GOLD analysis project Ga0302213, IMG submission 194583) | Peat permafrost microbial communities from Stordalen Mire near Abisko, Sweden - II_Fen_N1_1 | ecosystem: Environmental > Terrestrial > Soil > Wetlands > Permafrost | place: Sweden: Abisko...
TTGCATATGTGCTGGTGCTTAATGATAGGAAATAAATCAGGAAAAATCCGATATAATTAAAGTGTGGTTTCATAACATATTGAAAAAGGTGTTTTACTCGGTGCAAAAATAATCAATAATACGGATAGAAGAGTTCGAATTTAAAAAAATACAATAAGAGTAATCGCCTGGAGTGAAAAATAAGAGTTTATTGATTACTTCATACCCTTTCATTGTGTAATATAATGTTGAGTAACACAAATTGTTGTAATGATATGTAAACTAATAAAATAGAAGTCGAATCATGCGTTTAAAAACATGATTAATGTTTTTTTTTGAGTCGATAACCCCTTTTTAACCCATTAATTAATCACGTAAATTGATATTTGAGGAAAGTTTCAAAATGGAATATGGATATTACCCATTTATCACCTAAATTATTCAGCGAATCCATCTAATCAATTCGCGATTCCAAAAGCGTGGGATAGACTTTTTTCTTAATAAGTACTAGGAATGCACATTACAATAAGAATACTCAATTAAATATTAATCCTTAAATTTTAAAACAATTATTTTACGTATGAAACAAACAAAAAATTTGCGAACATTTTTGTTCGCGGTCTTGGGGGGAGCTTTAATGCTCATGTTCAATTCCTGTAGCAAAGATGATCCAGCAGGAAAGGACTTAGGTACAGTAAGCGGTATTATTACCGATGGATTAGGAATGCCTGTATCAGATGTCAAGGTTGTGATACCAGGAGTTGATGGTACAGTAACCAGTGCTTCTGATGGTAAATATGTTGTAGAAAAAGTGTCAATAGAATCACATACTATTACATTTTCTAAAGATGGGTACAAAACAACCAGCGCTACCGTTACCTCCACTAAATTTGATACGAATAAGCATGCAACTGTGAATGTTTCCTTAGTAGAAGCACCTGCAAAAATTGTTGGAACTGTGGTTGATGCCCGCAATAGTAATGCTCCTCTTGCCGGGGTAACAGTAAGCGTTAGTGCTAACGAAACTGCAGTAACCGGTGCTGATGGTAAGTACGAAATCAAGAATTTGCCGATTAGTGATTACACAGTAACATTTAGCAAAGCTGATTACGCATCAATTACCAGAACAGTAGGCAAAGATGTATTTATTAATAACGTGGTAACATTGGACGCAAGAATGGGCGGTGTAGAGCTCTTGCCAGGTCTGATCGTAGAAGATTTACAAAAAGCAGATAAATGGTATTATAACGAATATCGTGGTGGTCGTAATGCAGATTCGTATCCTCACTGGGATTGGTCAACCGATTATATGAGCGCACTTGATTTCAGAGGAGCTTGGGACGAACAAAATGAAGGTACTACCCTTCAAATTCGTAATAATAGTGCAGAACAAAAAAATCCTGCCGATCTTGAACATTTCGATTCGTTTGTTTATGGAAGTAAAAAAATCACAGCTGATAACAAGATACTTTCTTTAAGACTACGTACTCACGATGCAGACGCTACGTCACCAGCCTATTTTGGTGTTCAGGTGATTGATCTTTCTGCGGCTGCCCCAACAACTGTAAAAATAGGAGGTACTAAAACATATGGTTCTGGAGATTACTCTGATATTGATTTCGACCTTAGTGCGTATGTAGGAAAAGAGGTAATTGTTGCTGTTGGAATTTATCGAAAAGAAACTGGTAATTACTGGAAACAACTTGTTCTTCGTGCAATTAGGTTTGCCGATAGAAAAGTAGAAGGTTGGAGCTGGATGCCAGGTACAGAAGTGATAAATAACTGGAAGTTGACAGCGGAAATGGTACGTTCTACCATGGTACAAACAAAAAAGAGCTTTACCGGCATAAGTCCTGTTAGCGGAAATCGTGATAGCTATAAAGATGCATACCGCTCGTGGAGAACAGTGAATCATGTGCTTACTGAATGGTCTTTCGTTCCTCTTAATAAAGATCCGGAGGTTTTTTCATCAGAAGGTTTCATATTAAAAACCCGTGGCAATACTGCTGTTGATACACAAACACCAGAATCTTATCTATATGCGAAATTTGCAATTGCTTCAGGGAGCAATAAGTTGACACTTAAAACGAGAAATTTCGGAAGCAATTACACATTCTTTAAACTAACTGTAATTAAAGAAGACGGTACGGTTGTACACATTGCTCCGTCTTCGAATACAGCTCAAGAGGCTTCGGCAGCTGCAAATGGTTGCTGGAAGTTTAAACATAATGATGGCGGAGCTGGCAATCCGGCTGGATATGCTTCTTTCGTGTATGATTTATCTCAGTTTAACGGCAATAATATTGTTACAGCATTTGGGGTGTATAAAGGGGAATCAACGAATACAGACGAAAATAAGCTTGTAATTTATAGTCTTGATATAAATTAGAAGAAGGTTTTCTTAATTATATTTATCCGTTGCGCACTTTGTACGCAACGGATAAATCGATAAACAAAATAAACAAATGAAAAAAATAGTTTTTTCTATTCTATGTTCTCTACTTGTACTTACTGCTTGTGGTAAGAGTCCCGATTCAGTTGATGACGGAGGAACTACAACCAATAGTACTGCTAAGCTAAATCTTCTCCGTGCAATACAAATTACAGATAATGCTGTAAAGTGCTATTTTACTGGAGATGGTATGGCTATGGCAAGATATTACAATCCTTATACTGGTGTTCGTTCCGAAGAAAAAGGAAGTGTATGGATGTACACAAGTTCAATTGAAGCGGTTAATGCAATATTACATGCGCTCCAAACACAAAAGAGCCATGGAGATACCGAACTGTATAATTTGCATTTCAATCGTTACACTCAGTTGCTCAGTAAACTTTATGAAAATGCAGCCTACTACAAAGGAACTTTTACACTAACATCGTATACACAAACCAAGAAATGGTCAGTGTATGGTGTAGATAGAGGAGGCTCCAAAGGATTGGCATTTGTTGAAGGAATCCATAATGTGTATGATGATCAGCAATGGCTTATAAGAGAACTCGTGGAAGCCTACAAGCTGACTGGGGATAACACTTATCTTACAGAAGCTGAATATCTCACCGACTACGTACTCGATGGTTGGGATTGTGCACTTGATGCTAATGGTAAAGAATATGGTGGCATCACGTGGGGGCCTGGATATGTAACAAAACATTCGTGTAGTAATGGTCCGATGGTGAGTCCTTTAGTCTGGTTGTACGAAATATACAAAGAAAAGGCTGACCAGATAACATATCGTTATATCGATGTTGATGGTAGTCGCAAAACAATCAGCATGAAGAAAAGTGACTATTATCTAAAATTTGCAAAATCTGTGTATGATTGGCAGAAGAATAATTTGATGCGATCAGATGGAGTCTATTACGATATGATGGGCGGTTGCGATCCCGTATGCGATGTAGTTTACGAAACTGTGAATGGAGTTCAATATCGTAAACATGTTAACTTGCGCGATAAAGTTGGAACAGCTTATTCATATAATACCGGAACGATGCTTTCCGGAGGTGCTGACCTTTATCGGGCAACAGGTATCAGTACTTATTTAGATGATGCTACCAAGCTGACAAAAGCCAGTTTCGGATACTTTGCGAAGAAAGATGCTACCGTAACTGGATATTACACCTATGAGTTGAGTGGTTTCAATAACTGGTTCAATAATGTATTGATGCGTGGATACGTGGATGTATATCCTGCATTTAAAAACGCATCAGTGTGTATTGGCAGTTTTCAGCAAAATCTCGACTATGGGTACGAAAAGTTCCTTTACAAAGAATTTTTACCAACTAATTTATTACTTGGTTGGAGTCGTGATAACAGTAATAATAGTATGGAAGGAATGTTCACATTTGCTTTTGCTGCAGAATATGCAACATTAGCGCGTTATGAAATAGAGAAATAATACTAACTTTAATTTATATTGATATGATTAAAACACAAAATGAAAAGAAAATGTATTCTTTGCGTTTTCAGACAATGATGCTATTGTTCGTTTTCGTTTTTCCGTTGTCTTTATGGGCACAAAATAAAGAAGTAACGGGAAAAATAACTGACAGTAAAAATGAACCTATAATAGGGGCAAGTGTAATAGTAAAAAACATAAAAGGAGTAACTATTACTAATGTCTATGGCAGATACTCCATCAGAGTACCTGAGAATGCTACCTTGGTATTTAAATATATCGGTCTTACTACAAAAGAAGAGAAGGTGGATAATCGTTCTGAAATTAATGTAATGATGGCTGAGTTAGAAAACAATGCTCTTGATGAATTAGTTGTGGTAGGTTACGGCTCACAGAAAAAAGTGACCTTAACTGGATCCGTAGCTGGAGTTAAAGGCTCAGATATGATTAAAACAAAAAACGAGAACCCGCAAAATATGCTTACTGGAAAAATTGCAGGGGTACGTGTTTGGCAAAAAAGTTCTGAACCAGGATCGTTCAATGCCAATTTCGATATTCGTGGTATGGGTTCGCCGCTTGTTGTTATTGATGGGATACCACGTGAGACCAGTGATTTTCAACGTCTAAATTCTGAAGACATTGAAGATATATCTGTGTTGAAGGATGCTTCTGCAGCAATTTATGGAGTTCGTGCCGGGAATGGAGTGGTACTTGTCACTACCAAAAAAGGAACAAAAAATGGTAAGACAAAAGTTACTTACAGCGGATCTTATACGTTACAACAACCGTCGAAAATGCCTGCTTTGGCTAATGCCTTGGAAACAATGACGCTGTACAATGAAAAATCGATGAATAATATCAATGGAGGAAGCTTGATATATAAAGAAGCTGATTTTGAGGCTTTCCGTAACGGTACCCGCCGTACGGCCGACTGGAATTCACTTATTTTTTCAAATGTATCACCTCAAAGTCAACACGATGTTAGCATTTCGGGAGGGAATGACAAAACTCAGTATTATGTAGGTGTAGGGTCTCTTTATCAGGAGGGTTTCTTTAAATCAGGAGATCTTAACTATAAGAAGATGAACCTACGGAGTAATATTACAAGTAAAATAGCTAATGGATTGACATTTGATTTGAATCTAAGCGGTGTAATAGATGAGCAACATAATCCTTATTCTACTTCTAGTGACATAATTCGTAACTATTGGCGGCAGGGGGTATTGTTCCCTGCCTACGCAGACAAGGCAAATACCATGTTGAATTTCGACGGATTAGACCTTGAAGAAAATACGGTAGCTAAAATGACATCGGACATTTCTGGTTACCGCAAATATGGTCAAAAAAGTTTTCAATCGTCTGCGTCGTTAAATTACGATTTAGGAACGGTTCTACCGTTATTAAAAGGGTTGTCAGCTAAAGTATTATACAGCTTTGATTATCGTATGAATAGTAATACGATTTTTCGGAAAGAGTATTATCAATACGCTTATAATGAAAGCACTGATTCATACACAAAAAAGCTATACAACCCAAGTTCACCCAATCAGTTACGAAGGGAATTTTATGATCAAAATCAAACCCTTGGTCAGTTTTTGTTGAATTACAACCGCACTTTTGGTAACCATACAGTTAGTGGTGTCTTTGGATTTGAAACTCAAAAAAACGTTCGCGATAATTTTTATGCACAACGTAATCTTGCATTTGCAACAGACTATCTTTTTGCCGGAGTAGCAACCGATCAGATTGGTGCTATGTCTTCTGCTAATGGAGATCTTCGTGAAGTAGCTTATTCAGCAATGATTGGACGATTAAATTATGCATATGGCAGCCGGTACATTGCCGAAGTTCAATTTCGTCGTGATGGAAGTTCTTACTTTGCTAAAGGTCATCAATTTGGATTCTTTCCATCGGCCTCGCTGGGATGGCGTATTTCGGAAGAACCATTATTCAAATCAATCGAAGCGCTTTCATTTGTCAATCAATTGAAATTACGTGCCAGTTACGGAGAATTAGGAAATGATGAGTCAGCGGCATATGGTTGGGTTTCCGGTTACGATTACCCTTCTACAAGCGGAAATGCTGAAAATGGATATTATAACCAGTATGCTCCAGGATACATGTATGGAGGTAATTTTGTTTATGGAGCTACCCCAAGAGCACTACCGTATGAAGCTGCAACTTGGGCTAGATCTCGGACTTTAGATATTGGAGTCGATTTTGAAGGTTGGAACGGTTTGTTTGGTTTTTCAGTGGATTACTTTGATCGGAAACGTGACCAACTACTTGCCAGACCTAGAGGAGACTTGCCTACAGTAGTAGGAGCTGATGCCCCACAGGAGAATTTAAATAGTGATCGCCATTTTGGACTTGATCTGGAACTTTCGCACCGAAATAAAATAGGAGACTTTCAATATCGGGTTAAAGCTATTGGTTCCATTACTCGTCAAAAATGGTTGCTAGATGTTGAAAAGAATCCAGCAGCTAACTCGTACGACAAGTGGCGTAATGATAATACAAATTATCGCTATCAGGGAATTCAGTTCGGGTATGAGAGTGCTGGACGATATTCCAGTTGGGAAGATATAAGAACATATCAAATATATAAAGACAGGGATTTGTTGCCTGGCGATTATAAATATAAAGACTGGAATGGTGATGGTGAAATAAATAGTTTAGATGAGCACCCTTATGCATATGATCAAACTCCATGGTTAAACTATAGCTTTAATTTAGACTGTTCGTACAAACATTTTGATTTGAATGTATTGTTTCAGGGTTCGGCACTAGGTTCAATGGAGTACAAAGAACCTCTTTACTCGATATGGGGTAGCAACGGAGGAGGAACGCTTACGCAATTTCTTGATCGTTGGCATCCAGTGGATCCAACAGTGGACCCTTATGATCCAAATACGAAATGGGCTAGTGGGTATTATGGATATACAGGGCATTATCCAATGGGTAATTCTGAATTTAATCGTGTTAGTACAGCTTATTTGCGTCTTAAGAGTGTCGAATTGGGTTATACTTTACCAAAAATAAAAGCTCTTTCGTCTTCTAGTTTGCGAATATTTGCAAATGCCTATAATTTGTTTACTCTGACGGGAGTTAAATTTGTAGATCCTGAACATCCAGATGATGATCTGGGTAGATTGTATCCTCTTAATAAAACCTATACGTTTGGGATGTCTCTATCGTTTTAATACAAACACTAAATAGATATGAATATGAATTTGATACAGATGAAAAAAATATTTATACTGCCATTAATTGGCATGCTTTTCTTTACGGCTTGCAATAATTTGGACATTATGCCTAAGAACGTCATTACTGACGACAATTTGCTGTCCAATGAAGCTGGTATGGAAATTTACATGGCACGTATGTATAGCAACATGCCGTTTGAGGACTTTAAATACATGCCTCAATGGGGGATTAATTATAATGCATGGTTGGGTGCTATTGGGATAGAAGGTACTGGTGAAGCGTTGAATCGTGACGGAATTTGTACTGCGTTTACAGGAGAAAACACTCCTTATTGGGGACAAGCATTCTCTCTTTTACGTTCAGCGAACCATTTATTAGAAGTTTTGCCTAAATATAAGAATGCTTATAAAGAAGAAACCTATAATCACTATTTGGGTGAAGCCTACTTTGTTCGTGCAACTGTGTTTTACGCTATGGCACGACGATTTGGTGGAGTACCACTGGTAACAAAAGAAATACAATATCCTGCAGAAACTGATCAGCTGGAAGTGCCGCGTTCCAGTGAGAAGGAAACATGGGATCAGGTACTTGCCGATTTCGACAAAGCGACTGAATTACTTCAATCAAAAAGTCCTAAAACCGGATATGCTAATAAATATGTGGCATTGGCTTTCAAATCAGAAGCAATGTTATATGCTGGAAGTGTTGCAAAATATAATGAGACTGTTTCTGGTAGGTTGACTGGATTTGGTCAAAAAACCGGGGTTCGTGTAATTGGTTTTGCCGACGATGAATGGCAATTAGCTTCAAAGAAATATTTTACAGAAGCCTACAATGCAGCTAAGAAAGTGATGAAAGACGGTGGATATTCTCTTTATAAGAAAAAATGGTCACCAACTGATCGTGAAGCCCAATATCAGAATATGGTGGATATGTTTAGCGATCTTACAAGTCCTGAAAATATATATGTAAAGGAATATAAGTACCCAACTTTGACCCACGGATTTGATGCATATAGTGCACCGTTTATTTTTCGGGCTCCGTTGGCATCTGGAACTTGTCCTTCGTTGGATTTTCTTGAATTATTTGATGGATTCGATCGTTATCCGGATGGTACAGTAAAAGTTACTGATGGCAATTCTAACAATCAGGGAAAGTACTTGATGTTTGATACTCCAATGGACTTTTTCAAAAATGCTGAACCACGATTACGTGCCTATGTGATTTTCCCAGGTGATAAGTTTAAAGGCAAGGAAATTGAAATTCGTGCCGGGGTTTACACAGGATCTGCTCCAGTTAGTTCTTTATTTAGTGATTATTCTTATAACAATGCAGGAACATTGTATCAGCATTTGGATGCTTACAAACTGTCACCTAAAAAATTATATCTTAGTCCAAGGCAAGAAAATAGTCAGGAGTTGGTTCCATACAATGGAGGTACAATTACTGCTGCTGGTGCAAATGGTCCTTTTTACGACAATGGAGAAGGTTGTTTGACAGGATTATACGACCGTAAATGGTTGAATACGGATCCTTCTGCTATAGCGGGTGAAGGGAAATCAGCTCAACCGTTTATCCTTATGCGTTATGGAGAAGTATTGCTTAATGCCGCTGAGGCTGCAGTAGAATTGTCATTAGCGGGGGTTGCTTCTCCAGATGGCGATAATTTAATGCAAGTGTCAACAAATGCTGTAAATCAGATTCGTGAACGAGCCGGTGCGGATTTATTGACATCAAGCATTACTTCGACAGAAGCTGGACGTAATATCGTAAGAAAAGAACGTCGGAAAGAACTAGGTCTTGAACATAAAACACGTTGGGATCTACGTCGTTGGCGTGTGTGGCATTACGAGGGAAGAGATGGCTTCTGGGGTGAAACAAGGAATAAAGATTCTTATAGTAACAGTTCTCAGTATCGATTCCGTGGTTTATACCCATTTTTGTCGACAGTTACAGGCAAGTACTTTTTCGATGCTCACTTCCAATGGGTAAGTCAGAGAACCTTCGAATACAATATTGTTGACTACTATTTTGCTATTCCAGGAGGCGAAGTATCAAAAAGTTCGGTAATTGATCAACAACCAAACAGATAATAAAACAACTTGAAATAACAAATAAAATAAAGAATATGAAAAAAATAGTATTTTATATTTTCCTATGTGGACTGTTCTCTTTCACTTCCTGCAGTTTGTTTGAGGTGGATAATTATGCTGCTCCAGCCGAAACACTGCAAGGAGATGTTGTAGATGTTGCAACAGGTGACCCGGTACTTACTGATCAGGGTAGTGAAGGGATTCGTGTACGTTTAACGGAACTCAGTTTTGGTGATAATGTTACCCATAACCCAGATTTCTTTTGTATGCCAAATGGATCATTTCAAAATACCAAAATATTTAAAGGTAACTATAATATTCGTTTAGACGGTCCATTCATTCCACTTGTTCGTGAAGATTCGCGTGGTGTGCCACTTGCCGATGAAACTAAAACTATGGATATTAAGGGGGTGACAAAAGTGAAATTTGAAGTACAACCCTTTTTAAAAGTAGAATGGGTAAGTGATCCGACAGTAACGAATGGCAAAATTGTAGCAAAGGTTCGTGTCACTCGAGGTGTTTCTGAAAGCGATTTCCAATCAAAAATCGAACCAATGGGAGGATACAATAGCAGCTTTCTAAATGTGACGGATATTCAGTTGTTTGTAAGTTATTCGTCGAGCGTTGGTTATCGTGCTCGTGACGATCGCTGGTCAAATAAAATTGAATATTCAGGTTCTGCATTTAGCTCATTGTTAGGTAAAACGATTACAATAGAGTCAAACGGAAATATACCTTCTGGACGTACCGTTTTTGTGCGTGCTGCATCACGTATTAATTATGATACTCCAAAAGGTAGTGGTACTCGACGTTGGAATTATAGTGAGCCATCGGAAGTAATTATTCCTTAGAGATTAAGAATAAGCAATAAGATTAATCTACAAGGTTTATAGCAATAAATCTTGTAGATTTTTTTTCGTAAGTTGTTTAGAGAAACCATATTGTCATTTTTGTAGTATTGTAACAGTATCGGAAGCTATACTTATACGCGGGCATTGGAATTGAGTATTTAGACATTTTTTTTGCTAAATAAAAGTTTGATTTGTTGGTTTAGATGTCTGAATATTAGGGATTAAAATAAAATATAAGCAACTTGTTGACGCTCTTATTTACTCATACTTATACATTGACCTTTCGTTTTGTTACGGATATTTCTTCATTAATTCAATTTCAAAAAAAAATGAATATATTTGCGCACTCTAATTAATTTTAGTTGATGTTCTTGACGCTGATCACATTTCTATACTTGAGATGCTGTCATCTGTTTTTTTTGAAATAAATCATGATAGAATTCGAGAAAGAAAATATTAAGCTATTACAAAATGGTTCCAACGAAGCATTTGAATACTTGTATTATGCCTATTCTCCAAGACTTTATGGATTTGTGTATAATTTGACAAAGTCTAGCGATATGGCTGAAGAGGTTGTTCAAGAATCATTTATTAAGATTTGGGAGAATCGGGCGAGTATTCAATCTGATTATTCTTTTAAGTCCTATTTATTTATGATTGCCCGTAATCACGTAATTAATGTTTTTCGCAAGCAGTCGCTCATTAGCCATCTCGAAGACTATGATGCATTTGAAGACAGCCTTGCATTTAGCAATAATAATGCTGAGACCTTCGCAGAATTAAATGATTTGAAAGCTTATATTGAAAAAGCAAAGACACATTTGACGCCACGCCAACAACAAATATTTGAACTCAGCAGAGAAAAAGGGCTTTCGAACCAAGAAATAGCCGATCTTCTTAAAATAACGAAACAGTCGGTGAAAAACCAACTGTCAACTTCACTACAGACTTTACAATTTTATTTTGATGCAAAAGTCTGGACTTTACTTCCACTTATTTGTTTTTATATAAATGGGAAGTCTGATATCTAAATACTTTCTATCAGTCAGATTATTTACATATTAAGCAATTAATCTATTTCAGGACACTTTATTACCACTCAAACGTCAATATATGTTTTATAACATATATTTATCATGGTACGTTTATCCTCCAAGTTTGTATTAGCTATTGATTGATTCGGAAAACCGATTGGATCAAATCTAACTATTAATGAGTGGCCAATTTTTTAGTTATGTAAATCGTCATACTTACGGAATATATTTACCACTATACATTAATTAAATCAAGTTATTCATGGAAAAATCGAAACTTTATCAATTGCTATCAGCCTACCTTACACAAAAAAGTGTAAACTCAAGTAATAGGGAGTTGAATAAGGCAATTCGTCACACATCAGATGAAGAATTAGGTTCGGTGCTTTCTGACCTCTGGAATGATTATGAGCTAACAGAATCGTATGACAATGAAATACAAGCGTCTTTTAATGTGCTGTCCAAAAGGATCAGACATAAGAGAATTAGATTGGAATCTGCCCGTTACGCTAAGTATGCAGCTATTTTCCTTTTGCCATTGATGTCTGTAATGACAGTTTATCTATTTTTTGAACGTGCAAATTACCGCAGTGAGAATTTGACCTTTTCTGTTCATGTAGCTCCCGGAAAATCATCGGACGTGCTGCTGCCGGATGGAACAAAAGTAATGCTTAATTCTCAATCATCATTAACTTACAATAATGATGATCCTTTACACAAACGTAAAGTAAGTTTGAGGGGTGAAGCTAATTTTAAAGTGACAAAAAATCCTCATAAACCTTTTGTCGTAAGTACACAATGTTTTGATGTAGAGGTTTTGGGAACTACATTTAATGTTAAAACTTATGAGTCAGATGATGTACACGAGGTGGCTTTACTCGAAGGAAAGGTTAAGTTGACAACCCATAATGCCTCCCATAATACAGTTTATTTAGCGCCAAATCAAAAAGCGATATACAACAAAGCTACAGGTGTACTTACAGTTCAATCAACAGATAATAGTGGTGAGACAGCTTGGATAAGAGGTGTATTGATGTTCCGCGGAGAATCATTACATAATATAAATAAGGAGCTAGAGCGGAAATATGATGTACATATTAGCATGAACTGTCCTAATATTGAGTATGATTCATTTACTGGGTCATTTGATAATAAACCTTTAAGCGAAGTACTTGATAATTTAAAAATTCATTATGGATTCAATTACAGTATAAAGCAGAAACAAGTGCTGATTTTTCCAATCGAAACACATTAAAATTCTATTTAATACTAACTAAAATTGCAGTAAATGAGAACTACTAACACATCCTAGATTACAAATTGCCTTTTCAGTTTTTTTTTATGCGTTGGCAAATCAATGCGCATAGTGTTTTGATACATTACGTACTAACCACAATCTAATTTATTTATGAACATTTTAAAAATCACAAATTCAAAACAAGAGCATAGAAGATGCGTTTTTCCAATCTTCCTTTTCCTTTTGTTTATCGGTTCTATTAATCTTAGTGCCCAAAATCGTAAACTAACGATTTCGTTAGATAAAGTGAATTTGCGTCAGTTATTTAACGCAATAGAAAAACAATCAGACTATAAATTTCTGTATAGAGATTTTATCCTGGATGACAAAAGAGATCTTTCTATCAAAGTAGAAGGGAGAGATGTTACTTCAGTATTGGATCAGGTATTGCCAGGCAAAGAATTGCAATACAAAATTCAAGGGAGCAGTATTAATATAATTCGTAAGGTTACATCAGTTGCTGGAGCTCTAATCACAGTTAAAGGAACTGTAGTTGATGAATCAGGTGAGCCACTTATAGGTGTAAGTATTATACAAAAAGGTGCTGCTAATAATGCCAGAGTTACAGATATTGGCGGAAATTTTTCGATGACCGTACAGCCTGGTGCTGTTCTTTCTTTCAAATACATCGGTTATTCCTCAGAAGATATTGTAGTAAAGGATGATAAAACAATGAAAGTTAGATTGTCTGAAGATGCAAAAAAACTTAATGAAGTTGTTGTTATTGGTTATGGTACCGCTCAGCGTAAAAGCATTGTAGGAGCGGTTGATCAGATTAATTCTAAGAGAATAGAGGATCGTCCGGTAAGTAATCTTAGCCAGGCACTTCAAGGTGTGGCTGCTAACCTTACTATTCAACAGAAGAGCATGAACCCTAATGATAACCAGTTGAATATAAATATTCGGGGTGTCGGTACCATGGGTAATAATGATCCTTTAATTGTTATTGATGGATTGGTTGCAGATATTAATAGTTTGGGTCAATTAAATCCTTCGGATGTTGAAAACATTTCGATATTAAAAGATGCGGGTAGTGCGGCTATTTATGGCTCTCGCTCAGCTAATGGTGTCATTTTGGTTACAACCAAAAAAGGTAGACCCGATTCGAAGCCCATTATTCGAGTGAATACATTAGTCGGCATCCAAAGTCCGAATGTATTGTACAAACCGGTCTCAGGTTATGAGAATGCTTTACTTAAAGATGAAGCAGCTTACAATACTGGGAATACACTTCCTTATTCTCCAGCACAAATTCAAGATTTAAAAACAAATGGAGCCAGTAGCCAGTGGTTTTTGGACCAGGTTTTGCAAAATGCTTTGCAACAAAATTATGGTGTAAGCTTAAGCGGTGGTAATTCAACTTCTACTTACATGGTTTCGGGTGGGTATGTAAACCAACGCAGTAACTTTGTGTCGGGCAGCAATCCTAGTTACGGTATGGAGCGTTATAACTTCAGAACAAATTTGGTAAATCAAGTTCGCAAATTTAAATTAACGACTATTCTATCGTACAATAGGACGGAATCGAATGCACCAAATGCCAATACTGGAAATGTAATGGCTGATGGAGGTCGTATCCCGAACTATTACTACTACAAACAAAAAGCAGCGAATGGACATTATTTGATTAACGACGTTTTGTCTCAGTTCACTCCTCTAGGATCACTCGAAGCTGGCGGTTTTAATAAATATGACACCGACTATTTAAATGCCAGTTCTACTGCTGAAATGAAAATTTTCAAGGGATTGACGGCTAAAGCTGTAGCTGGTATTGATTTGTATGCAGATCATAGATACAGTAGAGCTATGGAAGTTCCATATTACTCAAGTGAGACAGCTACAACGCCATCCATAGTGCAGAATGTAGGTGGATCGACTAGCGACTGGAATGAGAAGCATTATACCATCAATACACAGTTTTTGTTGGATTACGATAGGACGTTTAATAAACATCATGTTAGTGGATTATTGGGTGTGTCCAACGAATCATATTCTAGGTATTCAAATGAAATTTCGATGAATTATGTTGATCCGAATCTGGGTATTCCTACTTCTCAAACAGCATTAGCTGGTAATATCAGTGGCAAAACGAGCCCAATGAATACAACAAAGAGTGATATTGAATCAGCATTTGGTCGGTTATCCTACTCATATAATGATAAATACTATGGGGAAGTAAGTTTTCGTTATGATGGTTCTTCCAAATTTGCGAAAGGTCACCAATGGGGGCTATTCCCATCTGTATCAAGCGGATGGAGAATTTCAGAAGAATCGTTTATGGAGTCATATAAAGCCAAAGTAGGTGATTTGAAATTCAGAGGTTCATACGGCGTATTGGGCAATCAGAATATAGGTGATTACAATTTCCTTACTGTTTACTCAACCTATAATAATATATACGGATTCAATGGTACTTCAGTAAGTGGAACTGGATTTCAGCTGGGTAATCCACTTATTAGTTGGGAGAGTTCTGCCAACCTGAATGTTGGATTTGATGCAACATTCTTCGATAATAGTCTCTATGCATCGTTTGATTACTTTAATAAAGAAACATCAGGAATTTTGCTTAATCCAATAACGCCTACAGTTTTGGGAACCACTATGGGAATGCAAAACTCAGGAAAAATGCAGAATCGTGGTTGGGAACTGACAATTGGCTATCATGCTAAAACAGGTGACTTTAAACATAACATAAGCCTCAATTTGGCTGATTCTCGTAACAAAGTGATGTCATTTATTGGGAATGAAGTAATCCGCTCAGGTGACAAGACAGATATTATCCGTGTAGGTTCTCCATTTTCTTCCTATTATGGATACCAAACAGACGGTTTCTTCAAAAGTTATGATGATATTAAAAACAGTGCTATTCCAGTTGGTTTAAATGCATCACAACTAGCTCCGGGAGATGTAAAATATAAAGATATCAACCACGATAACGTTATCGATAGCAAAGATCGTCAGATATTGGGAAATGCCTTTCCACGATATACTTTTGGTGTGACCTATGATGTTACTTGGAAAGGTTTTGATTTAAACATGCTTATTCAAGGTGTGGGTGAAAGAAAGATGTTTTTACGTGGAGAGTTAATTGAACCATTCCATGCAAACTATTCATATGTGATATACCAACATCAATTGGATTTTTGGACTCCAACCAATACCGATTCTAAATGGCCTCGATTGGCACCAGCTGGTTCAACATCCGATATAAACAACTATGGCTATAGTTCGGAAACTGAGATTATGAATGCTGCATATATACGATTAAAAAATGTTGCCATTGGATATACTGTTCCAAAAAGCATTACAAGTCGGTTTGGCGTTCAAAAATTGCATGTAAGTGTAAATGCACAGAACTTACTGACATTCTCACCACTTTCATTCTATGATCCGGAAGCATCTGAATATGGCAATAATATGGGTGGTATTGGCGGTGTTGGAGCTAATAGCGGACGTAGTTATCCTACGCTTAAATATGTTGGATTTGGATTAGATTTGGAATTTTAAAAAATAGAACATATTATGAAACAGATATTTAATAAATATTATATTGGCGTTATTTCGGTGATGCTTATAATCCTGACATCTTGTAATGATTTGAATCAGGTACCGACTGGTCAGTTTACAGATGAGACCTATTGGTATTCCACTGACAAGGCGTCTTACGTACTAAATATGGCTTATAACCAAATGATGGGTGATGGATACTTTTTTGGTAACGAAGCTTTGTCGGACAATCTTTTCGTGTGCCGTTCATCCGACGAAAAACTTATTTCATCAGGAGTTGGAAGTGCTACCACAGGACGTTTTGCAAATGAATGGAAGGATTGTTATGGAGGAGTTAGAACTTGTAATACTTTTCTCGAAAACGTAGATAGGGTTCCAAATATGGATGAAGCGCTGAAAGCAAGAATGAAGGCTGAATGCCGCTTTATCAGAGCTTCCATTTTCTTCCGACTGACTAGCTGGTATGGTGATATTCCTCTTTTCGAAAAGAATCTCAGTCTTGCGGAGTACAACGCCATTGTTCGAACCCCACATGCCGATGTACTTAAGTTTGTACGTGATGAATTAGATTTCGCAGCAAAGAACCTTCCAGCTTCTTATGCAAAAGGTGATATTGGTCGTGTTACTTCTGGCGCTGCAATTTCATTAAAAGCTCGAACATATTTGTACGAAAATGATTGGGCCAATGTGGTTGCAACTTGTCAACAAGTAATAGATAGTAAAGTCTATTCTTTATTCCCTGATTATGCAGGTCTATTTTCAGCAGTTAATGAAAATAATTCGGAAGTAATTTTGGATGTTCAATATATACCAACTTTGCGTACCTGGAGTGAGTATTTTGATTTTGCACCACCATCAGCAGGTCGTCGTGTAAACCAAAATGCGCCAACTCAGGAATTGGTTGATAATTATCTAACTTTAAATGGTGATTCTATCCGTGCTACAAGTTCAGGGTATATCGAAAGTAATCCTTATGTCAATCGTGATCCAAGGCTCGCTGCAACAGTTCTTTTTGACGGCGGTAAATGGAAAATGCCTGATGGGACTGATTTGATAATTAAGATAAAGCCGGGAAGCAAAACAGTGGATGAGTACATTGCTAGTAGTGGAAATAATTCTTTGACCGGTTATTATATGAAAAAATATTCTGATCCAACTTATACAGGTAGCTTTAATTCGGGTCTTAATTTGATATTAATTCGCTATGCTGATATTCTATTGATGTATGCCGAAGCTCAAAACGAGTTGGGTAAAATGGATCAGACTATATGGAATGGAACTATCAAATTAATTCGTACGCGTGCCGGTTTCACGTCTTCCAATGCATTGGACTATAAAAGTAGTTGGACAAAAGAAGACTTAAGAAAGATTATTCGCACTGAACGCCGTAGCGAATTAGCTTTAGAAGGAACACGTATATTTGATATTCGTCGTTGGAAAACAGCTCAGAATGTATTGAATACATATCCTCATGGTGCACAATATGGTTCTCTGAGTGTTGATAACGGATATATTCGCCTTGATAAACGATCATTTAATCCAACACGTGATTACCTTTTTGCAGTGCCTCAGGCAGAAAAAGATTTAAATCCAAATTTGGGACAAAATCCTGGATACTAATTGAAATCATATAGAATAATTTATAATTAAAAATCAAATAATGTATTTTATGAAGACATCATATATTAAAATAGTTTTGCTCATCTGCGCGGTTCTCTCGTTAGCAAGTTGCAGAAAAGATGATACGTTGAAAAACTTAAATGTAACAGCGGTACAAGCATTGTATGAACCGGTAACTAATAAATCAATCGTGCTGCAGCCTTCTGCTACTGCTACTGTCTATTTTGAATGGGAATCAGCATTAGCTGAAGATGGATCGTTAACTTTGTATCAGGTAGCTTTTGATAAAGTCGGAGGTGATTTTTCAAAACCTCTTTATGTTGCTTCTGCCGATGGTAATGGGGCTAATACTCATGCTACACTTACACATAAACAAATCAATAAAATTGCTGCTTTGGCAGGAATAGCTTCTTCGGCTACCGGCAAGCTCATTTGGACTGTCATATCTTCTAAAGGTGTTAATCCAAAGGTAGGGGCGGTATCCAATACGATTGAAATTACACGGTTGGCCGGTTTTGCCGAAGTGCCTGCTACCGTATATGTTACGGGTGATGGCTCTGAAGGAGGAACTGATCTTTCAAAAGCAAATGTAATGAAATCAGTTTCAGATGGTGTGTATGAAATCTACACTAAGCTGACAGCAGGTAAAACTTATTTCTTTACTGATGCTAGCGTGGGTACTCCAAGAAAATTCTATACCGATGCTAAAGGAACCTTATTAGAAGGTGCTATCGGCTGCACTGTTGCTACTACAGGTGTTTATCGGATTAATTTGGACTTCTCTATTGGTGCATCAACAATGACTCAAATTACCAAATGGGAGTTCTTTTTCTGTCCGTTGAATCAGTTGCAGTTTGCATTGGATTACGTTGGTAATGGAGTTTGGAATGCAAAAAGTAAACCAATCACTTTCAAACAAGAAGGCTGGGGAAGAGACCAACGTTACAAATTTAAAATGACAACCGCTACAGGTGAAGAATGGTGGGGTGCTCCGGGAAGCCTTGACTCAACCCCTACAGGTGTTGATAGCTATTACTATTTGGTACCTGCAGATAATAGCCAATGGAATGACAAATTTAAATTTGCTTCAGAAATGGATATGGCTCTGGTTGACATGAGCGTGATAATGAGTGCTAGTGGTCCATACACCCATTCTGTAAAAAAAGTAGGAGCGCAATAATTGATTAAATCATTTGTTTGAGTAGTGTTTTTTGTAATACTACTCAAACAATAACTCAAGATAATAAATTATGAAAAGACTTTGTATAATAGGTATCACTTGTATTACCTTGCTATCCTCGTGTAGTGATAATAACAATAATGTAATTGTCAACAATGAGTCTACGGTAAACTGGGTAGCTGCAGCAGATAGTAGTACTACGAGCCTGGTTTCTAATTTTTGGAATCCTACGGCTCATTACTTCAATGATAGAACTAGTGGAAGTAATTTTGGATATTGGCCACAGGCTCATGCATTAGATGTGCTTGTAGATGCTTATATACGTACTAATGATGCTAAGTATAAGTCTTATTTTGATCAATGGTATACAGGTGTACCTGCTGCTAATGGTGGCTCATTCTTAAACTATTTCTATGATGATATGGAATGGAATGCGTTAGCTTTACTAAGAGTATACAATGCAACTAAGGACGATAAGTTCAAAATAGCTTCACAAACTGTTTGGAAAGACATTCAAATCGGTTGGAATACCAATGGTGGGGGTGGAATTTCCTGGACCAAAGGAGCACCTAAGAGCAAGAATGCTTGTTCTAACGGACCTGCTTGTATTTTGGCAGCACGTCTTTATCAACAATTTAAAGATGATGCTGATAAAGGCTGGGCTCTGAAGATTTATGATTGGGAGAAGAGTGTATTATTCAATCCTTCAACCGGAGCTGTTAGCGACAATCTTGATGCAGGTTCGGGTGTAATAAGCAATTATATTTCTACATATAATCAGGGTACTTTCATTGGTTCTGCAGTGGAATTGTATAAAATCACAGGTGAGAAAACCTATTTGAATGATGCAATCAAAGCCGCAGATTATACAGTCAATAAGCTCACTAATAACAGGCTTTTAAATGTTGAAGGAACTGGTGATTTGGCTTTGTTTAAAGGTATTTTCATTCGTTACTTGGCACAGCTTATTCAAACTCCAGGTTTAGACAGTGCCACAAAAATACGCTTTGTTTCTTTTTTGAAATTTAATGCAGAAAAGTTTTGGCTTAGTGGCGTAAATAAACACTTTGCTACTTGCACTTCAGATTGGGCAACAGCTCCAAACTTTCTTTCAGAAACGGAATTGAATGCACAGGAAAGTGGATGTATGCTTGTTGAAGCTGCTGCTTTGTTGAGTAAAGCTGGTGATCTCAAATAGAGTTTATCGAAAAATGGATTGATTCATTGAGCGACTCTGGGCAGAGTCGCTCAATGATTCAGTTTGCTTAGACTGCCTTAGATAATGTGTGTAGATATTATCATGGCTATTTGACAGAATAAATATGTGGGCATTGCTTTCTAATACGTCTTTTAGTAAGACAATATTAAGTTGCTCGTTGTTTTTTTAGATAAAAGCAACTGGAATTAGAACAAAACCAATTGGAGTTGTAACAAAAGCAACTGGAATTGTATAAAAACAAGCCAGCAAAATGAATAAAGCCGCTAGAACTATATCTTGCTTAAAGATATCTTCTTTTTTGTACTGAACGTAGTAAAACAAATATAATCTTTCTGAAATGAGAAATAGCACACAATTATTTTTAAAGTTGTCATTATCAGTCGTAATCATGATGACTGGGTTTTTATCAATTCAAGCACAAGTTTTTCCCAAGGTTCGTGTTGATGAAACCAAAAGAAATTTCGTTAGCCCGGCTATCGAAGGTAAAATTACACAAATGCAAAAAACCATCAAAGACCCCGAATTGGCGTGGATGTTTGGCAATTGTTATCCCAATACACTGGATCGCACGGTGACTTTTGCGATGAAAGATGGTAAACCGAACACTTTTGTAATTACCGGCGATATTTATGCCATGTGGTTGCGCGACTGCTCGGCTCAGGTTTGGCCTTATATGCCCTACATGAAACAAGATCCCAAATTACAACAACTCATTGCCGGAGTCATTAACCGTCAGGCCGAATCGGTACTGATTGATCCTTATGCCAATGCTTATAATATGGGTAAAGAAGGTGGCGACTGGATGAGCGATAATACAAAAATGCGCCCGGAATTGCACGAACGCAAATGGGAGGTAGATGGACTCTGTTATGTAATCCGCTTGGGGTATCATTACTGGAAACTCACTGGCGACAATTCCTGTTTCGATGCTCAATGGTTCGATGCTATGAAATTGATTGTGAAAACGTTCAAAGAGCAACAACGCAAAACCGATCAGGGGCCATATAGTTTTATGCGTCGTACCGAAAAAGCTTCTGATACACAATTTGGTAATGGTTTCGGTAATCCGGTTCGTCCTACCGGTATGATTTGTTCGGCTTTCCGCCCATCAGATGATGCTACCACGTATGGTTTTTTGGTTCCATCCAACTGTTTCGCAGTTGTTTCTCTTCGCCAATTATCTGAAATGGTGAAAAATATTAAGCATGATGCAACTTTTGCAGCAGAATGTACAGCTTTGGCGAGTGAAGTAGATGGTGCAATTAAAAAATATGCCATTGTAAATCATCCGAAATACGGTAAAATCTATGCTTTCGAAGTAGATGGTTACGGTAATTATTTGATGATGGATGATGCCAATGTGCCTTCTTTATTGGCATTACCATACTTGGGTTATGTTTCGGCTACCGATCCAATTTATCAGAATACACGCAAGTTTGCCTGGAGTTTGGATAATCCGTATTTCTACAGGGGTAAAGCAGGCGAAGGTATTGGAGGTCCACACGTAGGACAAGATATGATTTGGCCTATGGCTATTATCATGAAAGCTCTTACATCTGATAATCCTACCGAGATAGCTGCTTGTCTGAAAACATTAAAACACACACATGCAGGTACGGGCTTTATGCATGAAACATTCCACAAAGACGATCCGAAGAATTTTAGTCGTTCGTGGTTTGCCTGGGCCAATACATTGTTTGGCGAGTTGCTTATTAAAGTAGGTGATGAACATCCTGAATTATTGAATAAACAGTATTGAGTATTTGACTGTTGTGAATAACTCCGAACAAAAATATTTTAGATGATATAGTGTTTTTTTTAGATTTATAGTTTTAAGGTTAATTGGTTGGTGGTATAGTTTAAGAGGTATGAATAAGATTGTTGTTGTTTTAGGTTTAGCTTTATCAATGTTTAGTTTTGGGAATAATAATTCCAATCCGTATATAGTAAATTTCAATAGTATATTAAGTAGAATCCATAAGTTTTACAAAGCAGATGTGAGTAATCATTTATTGAATGAAACCTACCCGGCAGACCTGAAGAATGTTGTGTCTTATGTTATCAATCAGGCATCACAACCAAGAAACGGGATGCTTATTTGTGCTCAACTTCGGCTGTGCTCTCAGGTATTGTAGTTCCGATTGAAAATACAAGAGATGCGCGTTACAAAACCATTTTAGATACGGAAATTTTGCCAGCATTGGATCACTAGTAGTGTTCTGGCGATAAAAGTAAATGCGTTTTTAAAAAACAATAATGTTATATATAATCTAATGGAAAAAATCAATCGTTGGGCGAAATACTTCGTCGCCATGTTTATCCTTATCAGCCTGAATTCCGTGGCTGCTGTAAAAAATGAAGTGAATCAACTCATTTGTGAATACAAAATCAATCCCATAGGGATAGATGTACAGAAGCCTCGTCTAAGCTGGAAAATAGTTTCAGATAAAGAAAACCTGATGCAGACGGCTTATGAAGTTAAAGTAACTGACCAAACAGCAAAAGTTGAACTGGTATGGGCCTCAGGCAAAGTTAACTCTTCGCAATCTATTAATGTGCCCTATGATGGACCAACATTAAAATCAATGCAACATCTCAACTGGCAGGTTCGTGTTTGGGACAATAAAAATAAAGCTACTGCATGGAGCGAGCCTGCATCGTGGGAAATGGGGATTCTGGATGCTGATTTGTGGAAGGCCTCGTGGATAACAACTGCCCCAGAACAAGAACTTAAAGATTCGAGGGCAAGCACGTATTTAAGAAAAGATTTTTCATTCAAAAAGAAAGTTGCTTCGGCCCGGGTCTATGTTACTGCTTTGGGGCTTTATGAATTGTTCCTAAATGGTCAAAAGGTAAGTCCTGATTTATTCACGCCCGGATGGACCAGTTACAAAAACCGGATTCAGTACCAGACATACGATGTAACCTCAATGCTTAAAGTAAAGAACACTATTGGGGCTATTTTGGGGGATGGTTGGTATCGTGGAAATATTGCGTGGGGTGGTAATAACTACTATGGAAGAAAACAGGCTCTTTTATGCCAACTTCAGATTAATTATGCCGACGGAACCAGCGAAACCATTCTCTCAGATAATAGTTGGAGGGCGGCTACAGGCCCTATTCTCAATTCGGATATATACAATGGTGAGACTTATGATGCCCGCAATGAGATGCCTGGTTGGTCAAAACCAGATTTCGATGACAGTAAATGGGAAAAAGTATCTATTCTCGACCATTCGAAAAAAATACTTATTGCGCCTCAAGGTGAAGTGGTGAAAGCCATTCAGGAAATAAAACCAGTTAAAATACTAACAACATCGAAAGGCGAGACTGTTTTTGACATGGGTCAAAACATGGTTGGGTGGGTAAAACTTAAAGTGAATGGAAAAAAAGGCGATCAGGTAACCTTAAAATTTGCAGAAGTTTTGGATAAGGAAGGAAATTTCTATACCGATAACCTGCGCAAGGCCAAATCAACCGATGTTTATATTTTGAATGGAGAAGGTGAAGAAATATTCGAACCTCATTTTACTTTTCACGGTTTCCGTTTTTTGAAACTTGAAGGGCTTTCTACTAAGCCTTCGCTCGATCAGGTTACTGGTGTTGTAATTCATTCGGATATGGCACCAACGGGTTCATTTACGTGTTCCGATCCAATGATTAACCAACTTCAGCACAATATCCAGTGGGGACAAAAAGGGAATTTTTTGGATGTTCCGACCGACTGTCCACAACGCGACGAACGTTTGGGTTGGACTGGAGATGCTCAGGTTTTTAGTATGACTGCCGCGTTCAATTTCAACGTTGCCCCATTCTATACCAAATGGATGCGCGATGTAGCCGCTGATCAATTACCAAGTGGTTTGGTTCCGCATGTAATTCCTGATGTTTTGAATGGAGAAGGAGGTTCAACTGCCTGGGCTGATGTTTCTGTAATTGTGCCATGGACGACTTATCTGAGCTATGGAGATAAGCGAATTCTGGAAGTTCAATATCCAAGTATGAAAGGTTGGGTAGAATATATGAAAAAAAGGGCTGGTGAGAAAAATTTATGGACTGGAGATAACCATTTTGGCGATTGGCTGGCCTTTGCAACGACCAATTCTGATTACCCCGGTGCAACAACCGAAAAAGATTTAATTGCCACAGCCTATTATTCTTATTCAAGCGGAATACTTGCCAAAATTGCTGCCATAATTGGAAAGAATGACGATGCAAAAAAATATGCCCAATTATCCGCAGATATAAAAAATGCATTTCAGAAAGAGTTTGTAACATCTTCCGGACGTTTGGTTTCGCATACACAAACAGCTTATTCATTGGCATTGGCTTTTGATTTGCTACCTGAAAATTTGATTCCAAAAGCTGCAAAATACCTGGCCGATGATGTGAAAAAGATGGGGCACCTGACAACTGGTTTTGTTGGAACACCACTTCTGTGCAAAACGCTTTCGGCACACGGATATGACGACTTGGCCTTTATGCTACTAAACCGCAAAGAATATCCATCATGGTTGTATCCAGTAACCCAGGGTGCAACAACGATATGGGAACGCTGGGACGGTCAGAAACCCGACGGGTCGTTTCAGGATGTAGGCATGAACAGTTTTAATCATTATGCATATGGTGCGATCGGTGAATGGCTATACCAGTATGTTGCAGGCATCAATATCGATCCAGAACATCCGGGCTACAAACACATTTTGCTTGCACCGCACCCCGGTGGAGGTTTGACCAATGCGAATGTCCAATTTGAATCGTTGTTCGGAAAAATAAAATCGAGCTGGAAGCTGGATGGAAAAGATTTTGTCTATGAAGTAACGATCCCTGCAAATACGACTGCTACGGTAACTTTGCCACAAGCAAAAGAAGAAAAAATGACATTGAATGAAAAACCAATACAAGCAGTAATGGGAAAAAATATTTTGCAACTAGCAAACAGTGTAAAGGTAGAACTTGGTTCCGGGAAATTCACGTTTAGATATCCTATATCCAAATGAATAACTGACTGAAATACCAAAGTATTATTCATTAGTTTGAATTGCAATTATTTTGGATATTTAAAACCAACACTTTATTGACTAACTGTAAAGACGGAGTCGGACGATACTCCAAAAGGAGGCACTAACTGAAATTTATAATTGTATCACCCGCTTGGCTACATTTTGTCAGATAATAAACAACCATATTCTAATTTTTTATGAAAAACGAAAATTCAATTTCTAAAATCTTGCCGGTTCTTTTCGGCTTCTTTATCATGGGCTTTTGCGATGTGGTAGGGATTACCTCTACACATGTGAAAGCAGACTTTGGTCTGAGTGATACCATGTCCAATATGATTCCGGTGGCTTTATTTTCAATGTTTCTACTCTTTTCTGTTCCAACAGGAGTTTTGATGAATAAAATTGGGCGTAAAAAGACAGTTCTTTTGAGCAACGTAATCACTATTGTTGCCATGTTTATTCCGTTGATAGGGTACACGTTTGCCATGTCGCTGGTTGCGTTTGCTTTGCTTGGTATTGCAAATACCATTTTACAGGTTTCACTCAATCCGTTATTGACCAATGTGGTGAAAGGTGACAGACTAACTTCAAGTCTCACAGCCGGCCAGTTTGTCAAAGCTATATCATCATTTTGCGGACCGTTTATCGCCATTTTTGCTGCCAATCAACTGGGAAGTTGGCAATTGATTTTTCCAATATATGCTGTCATTACAGTTCTCTCAACAATCTGGTTGCTGGCAACTTCCATCGAAGAAGAGCCGGTAACAGACAAAGCTTCAACATTTGGAGAAGTATTAAGCTTATTGACCGATATGAGGATTCTGCAATTGTTTCTGGGGATTCTTTTCGTAGTTGGTGTTGATGTAGGTCTGAATACAGCTGCCCCTAAAATTCTGATGGAACGTTGTGGTCTTTCAGCTGCCGATGCTGGTTTTGGTCCAAGTGCTTATTTTGCTTTCCGTACAACTGGTGCATTTATCGGTGCCATTTTGTTAGCAAAATTCTCCTCCGAAAAGTTTTTTAAAATCAATATTGTAATTGCCGTTTTGGCTCTGATTGCGTTGATTTTTATTCCAAGTAAAATAGCCATTTTTGCTTTATTTGCAGTTGTTGGTTTCACTATCGCGAATGTTTTCCCAATCATTTATGCCCGGGCTATTCAAATCCGTCCCGACAAAGCCAATGAAATATCAGGCTTAATGATAACCGGTGTTTTTGGAGGAGCGGTGATTCCTTTTATTATGGGTATTGCCTCCGATGCCATTGGTTCACAGGTTGGTTCGGTGATTGTTATTCTGGCTAGTGCAGTCTATCTTTTGTATTGTGCGTTTGCCGGGAGAACAAAGAAAACGTCAAATATCTAACACTTAAAATTAGTTAATTTAGCTAGTGGTAGAGATCATTATTTCCGTGGCGATATGTTAGATTTACATAACTTTTCGGATTCGGATGTGTATCTTCAGAATTCGCAAAGAGATTAAAATGAACGTACAGAAGGTTTGTGAAATCGATCAAAGGATTTGTAATTCATTGAATAAATAATAACCGGTTGTAAATTTCAATTGAAATAATTTACAAAAATACTATCAATAAATTCACATACAAATGAAAAAGTTACTTTTTTTTATGGTGCTGGGTCTGTTTTCTACTCAGCTGGTGGGTGCACAATCCGCCAAGAAGCCCCAGGACTATGATATTACTAAAGACCGCTTGCTTTACACAATCGGCTACGCCCACTTAGACACAGAGTGGAACTGGGATTATCCAACAACAATCAACGAGTACATTCGCAACACGATGGTTGAGAATTTTAATCTTTTTGAAAAATATCCCGACTATGTTTTCAACTTTACGGGTTCCCGCCGGTACAATATGATGAAAGAATACTATCCGGAATTGTATAAAAAGGTGCAGGAATACGTAAAACAAGGACGTTGGAAAGTCTCCGGATCTTCGGTTGATGAAGGGGAAGTAAATATATCCTCTTCAGAATCTTTAGTTCGACAGATTTTGTACGGAAATAATTTCTTCCGCAAAGAATTTGGAACCGAGAGTGCTGACTATATGTTGCCCGACTGCTTTGGCTTTTTGTGCAACTTACCCAGCATTTTTAATCATTGTGGTTTACTTGGATTCTCAACTCAGAAACTCACCTGGCGTTCCGCTGTAGGTGTTCCATTTAATGTCGGAGTCTGGAATGGTCCCGATGGTAAAGGCATTGTAGCCGCTCTTAATGGAACAGGCTATGGTAGCGGCATTGAAAAACGCCTTGATAAAGATCTGAAATGGGCAGAACGCTTGGATAATGACAAGAAGACATTTGGCTATGCTTTCGATTTCCGGTACTATGGTGTGGGCGATCGTGGCGGATCTCCTCGCGAAAATGATGTGAAAGCCGCAGAAGCCAGTCTGGGTAACAGTGATAGTAACTTTAAGGTGTTATTAAGCTCTTCCGACCAGATATTCAAAGATATTACTCCCGATATAAGAAAGAAACTTCCGGTATATTCTGGCGATTTATTGCTCATAGAGCACAGCGCCGGTTCTATGACCTCTCAAGCATACATGAAACGGATGAACCGCAAAAACGAGTTGTTGGCACAATCGGCAGAACAAGTATCGGTGCTTGCCGACTGGTTAGGTGGTGCCGCATACCCACATAATAAATTGAATAATGCCTGGGATTTGGTTCTTGGCAGCCAGTTTCACGACATACTTCCGGGAACCAGTATTCCTAAAGCCTACGAATATGCCTGGAATGACGAATTCATTGCTGCAAATGGTTTCAGCGAAGTGCTTACAAATGGTGTTAGTGCCGTTGCGTCTAAGCTGAATACACAAACACAAGGAAAATCGTTGGTCGTTTACAATCCGGTAGCCCGTCAACGCGAAGATGTTGTGACTGCTGAATTGGAATTTGCCTCAGCACCGGCTTCCATAGCTATTTTCGACAAAACAGGTAAAGAAGTTCCATCACAAGTTCTGACTAAAACCGGAAATAAAGTGAAGTTCCTGTTTGTAGCTCAATTGCCGTCAGCCGGATTGGCCGTTTACGATGTGCGTGAATCTGCAGCATCAAAACCAGCCACTGCTTTGGGCGCTACCAATAACACATTGGAAAACACTTACTATAAAGTAAAATTTGCAACTAACGGCGATGTGTTGAGCATCTTCGACAAAAAAGCATCGAAAGAATTGCTCTCGAACCCGGCTCGTTTAGAGTTCTTGGCAGAGCACCCTAAAGATTGGCCATCATGGAACATGGACTGGAAAGACCGTCAGAAACCAGCCATTGATTTCATGGACAAAGATGCTTCTCTGACCGTTGTAGAAGAAGGTCCGGTTCGTGTCACGTTGAAAGTAGAACGTAAAGGACGTAACTCCGAAATAGTACAATACTATAGTCTTTCGGCAGGCGAAGCCGGCAAACGGTTGGAAGTGACCAATAAAATTGATTGGCAATCGCGCGAAGTAAGCTTGAAAGCCTCTTTCCCATTGGCTGTCCAAAACGAAAATGCAACCTATAACTTAGGTGTTGGAACTATTTCAAGAGGAAATAATAATGAAAAGAAATTCGAAGTTCCATCCAAAGAATGGTTTGACTTAACTGATAAATCAGGGAAATACGGTGTTTCAATTTTAGAAGACTGTAAATATGGTTCAGACAAACCAGATAACAACACCCTTCGTTTGACATTGCTCTATACTCCTGCTATCAACTTGCCAAACTGGGGTTGGACGATGTACGAAAGCACACAAGACTGGGGAATCCATGATGTAAAATATGCAGTCTACGGACACAGCGGCGACTGGGCCAAAGCTGAATCGCCATGGCAAGCTAAGTTCTTCAACCAACCATTGGTGGCATTCGAAGCTCCTAAACATGCCGGAGACCTGGGGCAATCGTTATCTATGATTTCGATCAACAATCCGCAAGCAGGCGTTATGGCATTCAAGAAAATGGAAAATGCCGATTATTATGTGGTACGATTCAATGAATTATCCGGTAAGGACCTCAAAAGCGTAAAGGCTACTTTCCCCGGAACTATCGTAGATGCCTATGAAGTAAACGGTCAGGAACAACGCATAGGAAAAGCTACGATTATCAATGGCGTTTTAGCTTTCGACTTAAGCCATTATACTATTCGTAGCTTTGCGGTAAAATTGAAACCGGTTTCGACTAAACCCCAAATTGCACAAGTGCCTGTAACATTGCCTTTCAATGCTGATGTGATAAGCTTCGATACCAATCGCGAAGATGGCAGACTGGGAGATGGGCAGTCACTTCCAGCAGAGTTGCTTCCAGCCGTAGTAGAAAGCGAAGATATTCATTTTGCTATTGGTAACAAAACAGACGGTGAGAAAAATGCTGTAAGTTGTGATGGTCAGACTATCACGCTTCCAACAGGAGATTACAGTAAGATTTATTTGTTGGCAACCGGAACCGATGATGTAAAAGCCGATTTCGTTGTTGATACCCAAATCAGTACATTGAATATACAGAAATGGACAGGTTATGTCGGTCAGTTCTACAACCGTATTTTGAGCCGTGATCAGAACTCGGTAGTTGAAATGGAAAAACCATTTGCAAAGACAGATAATATCGCGTGGTTTGCTTCTCATTGTCATAACGATTATCCAATGAAAAATGAAGCTTATCAATACTGTTACTTATACAAGTATGAGATTTCTATTCCTGCCGGTGCAAAGACTATAACTTTACCCAAAGACCACAAAGTAAAAATTTTGGGTATGACAGTTGCCACACCAAATGGCGCAAGTCTGAAACCGGTAGAGCCTTTGTACGACAACTTCAAAGAAAATAAGGAGTTTAAATTGAGAGCCGAAAAGTAGAAACTCCGAAATATCGGTTTTTGAGATAGAAAAACAGAGATAGTAAATCATATCAGGTTGACTATCTCTGTTAGTCTGCTTATTTTCAAAAATAGCTACGATTTGACCGTTGAATTAAAACTTGAATAACCATTATTCCCATGAAAAAACTCAAATTATTTTCTATAGCATTTATTTTATTTACATCCATGTCAATTGTCACGGCTAAACCTATTTCGTTAAAATCGCCAAATGGCGAAATAGTACTGAATGTTAAAACAGGCAATGCAATTACTTATTCTGTGGTGTATAATCAAGATTTATTACTTGATAATTGTACTTTAAAGATGGAACTTGAAAATGAAGTTTTAGGAGTGAATCCTAAGCTTGAAAGAGTTACGCGTTCTGCAATTAACGAGAATTTTAAAAAAGAGATTCCATTTAAAAATTCAGTAATACAAAACCAGTGCAATGCACTGAAGCTTGATTTTGCGGGAGACTATAGTGTAGAGTTCCGGGTGTATAATGATGGAGTAGCTTATCGTTTTCTGACACGAAAGAAGAACGAACTGGTTATAAAAAACGAAGTTTTCAATATAAACGTGGTTGATAGTAGTGAAGCTATTTTACAGCTACCTGCGGAATTTAAAACGTCTTACGAAAACCGGTATGAGGCCGTCTCCATGAAAGAGTTTCAAACAAACTCAAAAATGGCTAATCTGCCAGCGCTTGTAGAAACAAAATCACCGTATAAAATCTTAATTTCAGAAACTGACTTGTTCGATTACCCATGTATGTTTCTCAAAGGCAACGGTAAAAATGGAATGACCTCTTTATTTCCAAAAGTTCCGACAGCATTTGGTGAAGATGGTGACCGCAGTGTGAAGATTCTAAAAGAAGCTGCTTATATTGCCAAAACTTCAGGTACCCGTTCATTCCCATGGCGTTTAATGGTGATTACGAATGATGATCGTAAAATAGTGGAATCGGATTTGGTAACCAAACTTTCTCCACGAAATCGATTGGGTGATGTTAGTTGGGTAAAACCAGGGCAAGTGAGTTGGGAGTGGTGGCATGATGCGGCTTTATACGGTGTAGATTTTGAATCTGGATATAACCTAGATTCCTATAAATATTATATCGATTTTGCAGCAACTTTCGGAATCCCATATATTATTATGGACGAAGGTTGGGCCATGAGTACCCGCGATCCATATACAGGTAATCCTAAAGTGGATGTTCATGAGCTGATTCGTTACGGAAAAACAAAGAACGTAAAGATCATTCTATGGCTCACCTGGCTTACTGTAGAAAAGAATATGGAGTTATTCAAAACATTTAGCGAATGGGGTGTAGCCGGTGTGAAAATTGACTTTATGGATCGTAGTGACCAATGGATGGTGAACTTCTATGAACGGGTTGCTAAAGAGGCGGCTAAATACCATATTATGGTTGATTTTCACGGAGCATTTAAACCGGCCGGACTGGAATGCGCTTATCCGAATGTGATTTCTTATGAAGGTGTGTTAGGACTTGAACAAGGTGGAAATTGTAAACCGGATAACAGTGTTTATCTTCCGTTTATGCGGAATGTTTGTGGCCCTATGGATTTTACTCCGGGAGCCATGCTTAACGCTCAACCTGAAAATTTAGGTTACTCACGAATAAAACCGGTAGGAACAGGCACACGCGCTTTCCAAATGTCCACTTTTATTTGTTTTGAAAGCGGTCTACAGATGCTTGCTGACAATCCTTTCAACTATTATCGTGAACGTGAATGTACAGAATTTATTACAAAGGTTCCTGTTACCTGGGATGAAACTAAAGCATTGGTTGCTGATGCAGGGAAAGTGCTTGTTGTAGCAAAACGTAAAGGTGAAAGATGGTTTATCGGTGGCATGTGTAACGATGCGGAAAAAGTTCGGTTGATTAATATTCCGTTAAACTTCCTATCAGATGGGAAAACCTATAAGGTAACGGCTTTTGAAGATGGAATAAACGCCGGACGACAAGGTGCTGATTATAAAAAACGTCAGTTTGAGTCACGTAAAAACGATACGTTGAAAATTCGTATAGTTCGAAATGGTGGTTATGCTGCAGTGATGGAATAACGTATTACAGCTGGATGGTTAATCATCCTCCTCCATTATGATACAATATGTCATAAATCATCAATTCCTAACAGAGAATTCTTTTCACAAATCATTGATTTATAAATTAAAAAGCATGATTAAAAATTTCGCATTCATTATTTTGTTTTTGTTCGTAACAATATTCTCCCAAGCTCAAAAAAAAGTAACAAACTATGTCAATCCATTTTTAGGTACTGCTACCTTGTGGGATAGTATCGATATAGGATATAAGCCGACTCACCGAACCTGGGGTGCAGAAGTATTTCCCGGTTCTTCACTTCCCAATGCTATGGTTCAATTAAGTCCTGTAACCCAGTTTAGGAGTGGTTCTGGTTATCAGTATGAAGACAGTGTTATTTATGCTTTTATCCATACTAGTAAGGGACATTGGAATTTATGTAATATACCATTATTGCCAGCTACAGGTATCATATCCCCCGATAACTATTGTTCGGCTTATAGTCATAAAAATGAGTCGGCTCATCCAGGATACTATCAGGTTTACTTAGAGCGATATGGTATTAATGCCGAGTTGACATCAACCTTACGTTGTGCGTATCATAAATATACTTTTAAAGCAGGACAAAGTAAAAAACTGATTGCGGATCTTTCAACATCTAATGAAAACGTGAGGAGTTGGAGTATCCTGCAAGATGGTGAAAATGTATTTAAGGGTTTTCAGCAGGCTGGTGAGAAAATGTATTTCTATGCGGTTAGCAATCATAAGATAAAGAACATTGAATCGTTGAAAAAGGAGAAGAAGGAAATATCAGTAGTCAATTTCATTGACGCGGCTAAACCGTTGGAATTACAGATTGGATTTTCATTTGTAAGTATTGAAAACGCAAAAGAGAACCTGAAGAAAGAAATGCTTGGAAAGAGTTTTTCGCAGGTAAGAACGGAAGCTACAGAAACTTGGGATAAATTACTCTCTAAAATCAAGGTTTCGGGTGGAACTGAGCGTCAACGGGGAATTTTCTATTCTACTTTGTACCGGTCATTTTTGTGGCCTGCTTTACGAAGCGATGTGAACGGCGACTTTACTGATCTGAAAGGTAATGTTGTCAATAAAGGTTTTAGTTATTACACAGAACCATCATTGTGGGACGACTACCGGAATAAATTGGTTTTACTTGGTATGTTGTCGCCTACTGTAACAGTTGATGTCATAAAGTCTTTGATTGACAAAGGCGAAAAAACCGGGTTTATGCCCACTTTTTTTCATGGAGACCATGCTTCTGCTTTTATCGCCGGATCATATTTGAGAGGATTAAGAGGATATGATATTAAAAGTGCCTATAATTTGCTACTGAGAAATGCAACCATTGAAGGTGGAACAAGACCTTATATCACAGAATATATGGAAAAAGGGTACATTCATGAAAAAGACATAGAGCATCCTGTTATTGAGACAAAAGCTACTGCCGGTGTTACTAAAACACTGGAATATGCTTATGATGATTACGCAGTGGCTTTGTTGGCTAAAGAGTTGAAAGACACGGCAAATTACAACATGTTGATGAAGAGAACCAGTAACTATAAAAACCTGTTCGATCCAACAACTGAATTGATGAGGGGACGCTTAGCTAATGGAGAATGGATAAAAAACTTTGATCCAAAATATCCATATTACGAATATATGTACCGCGAAGCCAATGCTTGGCAATCTTCATTCTTTGCTCCTCATGATCCCAAAGGTTTAGTTGGGTTGTATA
>Ga0302213_1000251_pt1 | contig 33361 bp, 33 predicted proteins | sample II_Fen_N1_2_FD_194583 | JGI IMG/M metagenome (GOLD analysis project Ga0302213, IMG submission 194583) | Peat permafrost microbial communities from Stordalen Mire near Abisko, Sweden - II_Fen_N1_1 | ecosystem: Environmental > Terrestrial > Soil > Wetlands > Permafrost | place: Sweden: Abisko...
CGGGCGGCGCTGAGGCCGGTGACGAAGAATTTGAATCGAATTGAAACAGGAGACTCATGGCATGAATCGCGAAATGTTAATGTTGGTGGACGCCATTTCACGTGAGAAAAACGTGGAACGAGACGTGGTGTTTGGCGCGGTTGAGGCGGCGCTGGCACAGGCGACAAAAAAGCTTTACGCGGGTGATGTGGATATCCGTGTGTCTTTAAATCGGGATACCGGTGTTTATGAGACTTTCAGGCGCTGGCATGTGGTTCCTGATGAAGCAGGTCTGCAGTTGCCGGACCAGGAAATTTTGCTGTTTGAGGCGCTTGAGCAAATTCCGGATATTGAAGTCGATGAGTACATCGAGGAGTCTGTTGAATCGTTGCCGATTGGTCGTATTGGTGCCATGGCGGCCAAACAGGTCATTCTGCAAAAAATCCGCGATGCTGAGCGTGAAATGCTGCTCAATGACTTCATGTCGCGTGGTGACAAGATTTTTGTGGGTACGGTCAAGCGCATGGATAAAGGCGACCTGATTGTTGAATCTGGTCGTGTTGAAGGTCGTTTGCGTCGCGGCGAAATGATCCCCAAGGAAAATTTCCGTACCGGTGACAGGGTCCGCGCCATGATCATGGAAGTGGATTTGACCTTGCGTGGTGCGCCGATTGTGCTGTCGCGTTCGGCGCCTGAGTTCATGATTGAACTGTTCCGCAATGAGGTGCCTGAGATCGAGCAGGGTCTGCTGGAAATCAAATCCTGCGCCCGCGACGCTGGTTCACGCGCCAAGATTGCGGTGCTTTCGCACGACAAGCGTGTGGACCCCATTGGCACCTGTGTGGGTGTGCGTGGTACCCGTGTGAATGGCGTGACCAATGAGCTTGCAGGTGAGCGAGTTGATATTGTGTTGTGGAGCGAAGATCCTGCGCAGTTCGTGATTGGTGCCTTGGCGCCTGCTAATGTGTCGAGCATTGTGGTGGACGAAGAACGTCATGCCATGGATGTGGTGGTGGACGAGGAAAATCTGGCTATCGCGATTGGCCGAGGCGGTCAAAACGTTCGCTTGGCTTCCGAATTGACGGGCTGGAAAATCAATATCCTGGATGCGGCAGAGTCTGCCGAGAAGCAAGCCAGTGAGGTTGATGCAAGCCGTGCCTTGTTCATGGAGAAGCTCGACGTCGATGAGGAAATTGCCGATCTGTTGATTGCTGAAGGTTTCATCAGCCTTGAGCAGGTCGCCTATGTTCCGCTCGAAGAAATGCTCGAAATCGAAAGTTTTGACGAAGATACTGTCAACGAACTGCGGACCCGTGCGAAGGATGCTTTGTTGACGATGGAAATCGCCAACGAAGAAAATGTGAGCAAGGTGGCCACAGAGTTGCGTGATCTGGAAGGACTTACCGCCGAGCACATCAGCAACTTGGCTGAACACGGCATTCACACCCTGGACGATTTTGCGGACTTGGCTGTGGATGAACTCACTGACATCACGGGACAATCTGAAGAGGTTGCAACGGCGATGATTATGAAAGCACGCGCGCACTGGTTCTCCGGTGATGCTGCGTCTCAAACGTCTTGAATCATGAATACAAAGTTTCAGTAAAGGCTGGCGGCCGCCTTGAAGGCGGTTTCAGCCGAAACCAAAGGTTACCCCACAAATGTCCAGTATGACCGTCGCCGAGTTTGCAAACGAACTCAAAAAATCCTCCGACACTTTGCTTGAGCAACTGAAGTCGGCTGGCGTGGCTAAATCAGCCCCGACAGACACACTCACAGAGGCCGATAAACAGCGTCTCTTGGGTTTTCTTCAAACCGCCCACGGCACGCCTTTGGCTGAGCGTAAAAAGATTACTCTGGTCAAAAAGTCGACCACTGAAATCAAGCAGGCCGATGCCACCGGCAAGGCGCGGACGATTCAGGTCGAGGTTCGTAAAAAGCGCACTTTTGTGCGCCGGGATGAACCTGCGGATGCGACTGGCAGTGGGGTGGTAGGTGAGCATGCGGTTGAAGCACAGGACAGTCCTGAGCCTTTGATTGACCACGCTGAGCTGGCTCGTCGAGAAGAAGAGGCTCGTCGCCAGGCTGAGTTGATCCGTCGTCAAGAGGAAGAGCTTGCCGAGCGTCGTCGCCAGCGAGAGGCGCAGGAAGCCGCTGCCCGTGAAGCGGCGGAGCGGCAAGCTGCCGCTCAAGCTGCGCAAGCTTTGGCAGAGCGTCAGAAAGCGCAAGCAGAACAGGCCGCCGCTGTGGTTGTCTCTCCGGTTCACAACGAGGCTGCCGAAGCGGCCATGGCTCAATCTAAAGCGGTTGCTGTAGAAAAAGCCGCTGCTGAGCAGCAATTGCAAGCCCATGCCAAGGAAAAGGCTGCAGCCGAGTCTCAAAGCCGTGCTGCTGAAGAACAGGCGCGTGCGCTTGATTTGAACGAGCGTCGTCGCAAGGCCGAAGCCGAAGCCGCGGCTATTCGTTTGATGATGTCTCAGCCTGGCAAGAAGTTGCCACCCAAAAAAGAAGAGCCACCCAAGCCTGCGCCAGAAGCGGCCAAAGCGGGTATCAAAGGAACCCTGCACAAGCCAGCTGGTGGTGGCACGGCCAAGCCCGCCACTCCCGCGCCTGGTGGCGCTACGGCTGCAGCTGGTGCTGGCAAAGAGGTGAAGTCAGCCAAGCTCTCTAGCAGCTGGGCAGGTGATCCAGCCAAGAAAAAGGGAATCCCAACGCGTGGTGACACCGGTGCGGGTGCAGGTCGCAACAGCAATTGGCGTGGGGGGCCGCGCGGTCGGCGTAACAGCAATGACCGTGATCGTGATGATCACCAAAGCCAGTCGGCACCAGTTGAAGCGCGCGTGCTTGAAGTGCATGTGCCTGAAACCATCACCGTGGCTGAATTGGCGCACAAGATGGCGGTCAAGGCTTCAGAGGTGATCAAACACCTGATGAAGCTGGGTCAGATGGTCACCATCAACCAGCCCTTGGACCAAGATACCGCCATGATTCTGGTGGAAGAAATGGGTCACAAAGCCATCGTGGCAGCGCTGGACGATCCGGAAGCCTTCACCGACGACGAAGTGTCCTTGCAGCAAGCTGAGTCTTTGTCGCGAGCACCTGTGGTGACCGTGATGGGCCACGTGGACCATGGTAAAACGTCCTTGCTGGATTACATCCGTCGCACCAAGGTGGCGTCGGGTGAAGCCGGCGGGATCACACAGCACATCGGTGCTTACCATGTGGAAACGGCACGCGGTATGGTGTCTTTCCTCGATACCCCTGGTCACGAGGCTTTTACAGCCATGCGTGCTCGTGGTGCGCAAGCAACTGACATCGTGATTCTGGTGGTGGCTGCGGATGACGGTGTCATGCCTCAAACCAAAGAAGCCATCAAACATGCCAAAGCCGCTGGCGTGCCGATTGTGGTCGCAATCACCAAGGCAGACAAACCCGACGCTAACCCGGATCGTGTCAAAAACGAATTGGTGGTGGAGGACGTGATTCCTGAAGATTTTGGTGGTAACTCACCGTTTGTCTCGGTGTCCTCCAAAACCGGTATGGGGATTGATGAATTGCTCGAGCAGGTGCTGTTGCAAGCCGAAGTTCTGGAACTCAAGGCGCCGGTGGATGCCATGGCCAAGGGCCTGGTCATCGAAGCACAGTTGGACAAAGGTCGCGGCCCGGTGGCCACCGTGCTGGTGCAAAGCGGTACGCTCAAAACCGGTGACGTGGTGTTGGCTGGTCAAACCTACGGCCGGGTGCGCGCCATGCTGGACGAAAACGGCAAGACGATCAAAACGGCTGGCCCATCGATTCCGGTTGAAATCCAAGGCTTGACCGAAGTGCCGCAGGCTGGCGATGAGTTCATGGTGCTGTCGGATGAACGCCGGGCCCGTGAAATCGCAACCTATCGTGCTGGTAAGTTCCGCAACACAAAATTGGCCAAACAACAAGCCGCCAAGCTGGAGAACATGTTCACAGACATGACTGCTGGCGAGGTCAAGATGGTGCCGATCATTGTCAAGGCCGATGTGCAGGGTTCGCAAGAAGCGCTGTCGCAGTCCTTGCTCAAGCTGTCCACCGACGAAATCAAAGTGCAGTTGGTGTACGCAGCGGTCGGTGGTATCAGCGAGTCAGACGTCAATTTGGCCATCGCTGCCAAAGCGGTCATCATCGGCTTTAACACCCGTGCTGACGCTGGAGCCCGCAAATTGGCCGAAAGCAATGGCGTCGACATCCGTTATTACGACATCATTTACGATGCGGTCGATGATCTGAAGCTGGCGATGTCGGGCATGCTGACACCGGACAAGAAGGAAGAAATCATTGGTACGGCCGAAATCCGCCAGATTTTCAAGGTCTCCAAGATCGGCTCCATCGCGGGTTGTATGGTTACCTCGGGTGTGGTTCGCCGCACTGCACGTTTGCGTCTGTTGCGTCAAAACACGGTCATCTATACCGGCGAACTCGATTCGCTCAAGCGTTTCAAGGACGATGCCAAGGAAGTGCGCGAAGGCTTCGATTGCGGCTTGAACATCAAGAACTACAACGATATCCAAGAGGGTGACGTGCTCGAGTTCTTTGAGATCCGCGAAGTGGCCCGTACGCTGTAACCTGACGAGATATCTACGTGCGTCAAAAAGCAGCTACCCCCAATCGCGCCTTCAAGGTGGCCGATCAGATCCAGCGCGATCTGACCGAATTGATCGCGCGCGAGTTGAAAGACCCGCGCGTGGGCATGGTGACCTTGCAAGGGGTTGAGGTCACACCCGACTATGCCCATGCCAAGGTTTTTTTCAGCCTATTGGCTGGTGATGTGAAGGCGTGTACCGAGGGTTTGAACCAGGCGGCGGGCTTTTTGCGAGCCGGACTGTTCAAGCGCCTGCACATTCATACGGTGCCCACACTGCACTTCGTGTACGACCAAACCCCCGAGCGTGCTGCCGACATGAACGCATTGATTGCGCGTGCGGTTGCCTCGCGAGTCAAGGACGACTGACCCAATATGAATGCGCCGCGTGCACGGGTTGCCAGGCGCCCCGTGCATGGGGTGCTGTTGCTGGACAAACCACTGGGTTGGTCCAGTAACGATATTTTGCAAAAGGTGAAATGGTTGTTGCGCGCCGAAAAAGCGGGCCACACCGGGACGCTGGATCCTCTGGCCAGTGGTGTGTTGCCGCTGTGTTTTGGTGCAGCGACCAAATTCAGCCAGTTACAACTGGATGCGGACAAAACGTATGAAGCTGTGATGTGCCTGGGTGTCAAAACCAGCACGGCGGATGCGGAAGGTGATGTGATTGAAACCCGTCCGGTGGCGGTCTCGCCAGACGATGTGGCGCGGGTGGCGGCCCAATTTAGGGGGGCCATCAGCCAAGTACCGCCGATGCACAGCGCCTTGAAGAAGGATGGTAAGGCCTTGTACGAATACGCCCGGGCCGGTGTCGAGGTTGAGCGTGCGCCCCGCCAGGTTCACATTCACGAACTAAATATGGCTCTAGCCCTTGATAATAAAGGGCGGAGTGCTATTTATTTGAAAGTAAAGTGCAGCAAAGGAACCTATATCCGTACTTTGGGCGAAGATATTGGCGAGGCTTTGGGCTGTGGTGCTCACTTGAGCGCTTTGCGTCGGGTTGGCACCGGTGGGTATCGCGCGGCACAGTGTGTGACGCTGGAAGCGCTGGAAGCCATGGATGAAGCCAATCGCCTGGCCTGCCTGTTGCCAGTGTCGTCTTTGTTGACTGATCACATGGTGGTCATGCTGGACGGCGAGAATGCTGCCAGGTTTTTGAGCGGATTGCGGCGTCGGGGCGCTTGGCCAGATGCCTCGCAGGTGGCGGTGTATGCAGAAAATGGCCAGGTGCTGCTGGGTACAGCCCAGGTGGTGGCAGGTGAATTGATCCCCGGGCGTTTGCTGAGCCCGATTGAAATTGAACAGATGACTCAAGCTATTTAAGAAAGTGAACCATGGCTCATAAACAAATCCGAAACATTGCGATCATCGCCCACGTCGACCATGGCAAAACCACCATGGTTGACCAGTTGCTGCGCCAGTCCGGCACCTTTGCCGAACACGAAAAAGTGGTCGACACGGTGATGGACAACAACGCGATTGAAAAAGAGCGTGGCATCACAATTCTGGCCAAGAACTGCGCCGTGACCTGGCAAGGCACCCACATCAACATCGTCGACACCCCCGGACACGCCGACTTCGGTGGTGAAGTGGAACGTGCCCTCTCGATGGTCGACGGTGTGGTGTTGTTGATCGACGCGCAAGAAGGCCCGATGCCGCAGACCCGTTTTGTCACCAAAAAGGCTTTGGCCCTGGGTTTGAAGCCGATTCTGGTGGTGAACAAGGTGGACAAGCCCGGTGCGCGTCCGCAGTTTGTGGTGAATGCCGCGTTTGACTTGTTTGACAAACTTGGTGCCACCGATGAACAACTGGATTTCCCGGTGGTCTACGCCTCGGGTATCAATGGCTGGTCGTCGCTGGAAGAGGGCGGCCAGGGTGAGCAGTGGGGGCCCGACATGTCGGCCCTGTTCGACACCATCCTCAAACACGTGCCGCACCAGCAGGGTGACCCTGCGGCACCACTGCAGTTGCAAATTTCTGCGCTCGATTTCTCGACCTTCGTTGGTCGTATTGGTGTGGGCCGTATCAGCCAGGGCACACTGCGTCCGATGATGGACGTGGTGGTCATGGAAGGCCCTGACGGCAAGGCCGTCAAAGGCCGTGTCAACCAGGTGCTGACCTTCCAGGGCCTGGAGCGCGTGCAAGCCACCGACGCCGGTCCTGGCGAGATCGTGTTGATCAACGGTATCAGTGACGTTGGTATCGGCGTGACCATTACCGACCCGACCAACCCGGCGCCACTGCCCATGCTCAAGGTGGACGAGCCGACGCTGACGATGAACTTCTGCGTCAACACCAGCCCATTGGCGGGTCGTGAAGGCAAATACGTCACCAGCCGCCAGATCTGGGACCGCCTGCAAAAAGAGTTGCAACACAACGTGGCTTTGCGCGTCAAGGAAACCGACGAAGAAGGTATTTTTGAAGTCATGGGCCGCGGCGAACTGCACTTGACGATTCTGTTGGAAAACATGCGCCGCGAAGGTTTTGAGATGGCTGTCTCCAAGCCACGCGTGGTGATGAAGATGGTTAATGGTGAAAAATACGAGCCCATTGAGCTGGTGACCGCCGACATCGAAGAGCAGCATCAGGGTGGCGTGATGCAGGCCTTGGGCGAGCGCAAGGGCGATCTGGTCAATATGGAGCCAGACGGCCGTGGTCGCGTGCGCCTGGAATACCGCATTCCGGCGCGTGGCCTGATTGGTTTTACCAATGAGTTCCTGAACTTGACGCGTGGCTCTGGCCTGATCTCGAACATCTTCGACAGCTACGAGCCGCACAAAGGCGACATCGGCGGCCGCAAAAACGGTGTCCTGATTTCCATGGATGCGGGTGAAATTTTCACTTACGCGCTTGGCAAGCTCGATGACCGTGGCCGCATGTTCGTCAAGCCTAACGATCCGGTTTACGAGGGCATGATTGTGGGTATCCACAGCCGCGACAACGATCTGGTCGTCAATGCCACGCGTACCAAGCAGCTGACCAACTTCCGTGTGTCAGGCAAGGAAGATGTTGCCAAGATCACGCCGCCAATTGAATGCACGCTGGAATACGGTGTGGAGTTCATCGAGGACGATGAGCTGGTCGAAATCACGCCCAAGTCAATTCGACTGCGCAAGCGTTATCTGACCGAGGGCGAGCGCAAACGCGCCGGGCGCTAAAGCTTATAGGCAATCGCAAAGGCGTTGTCAGTCCCGCTTAGGCGGTGATGACAGCGCCTTTTTGACGTTTGAGGCGTCTCTTTTGATGTGGGAAGGTGATTTTTGAAACTCTCGCATAACCGTGCAGTGCTGCTGATGGTGGCGGTCACCCTGATGTGGTCCACTGCTGGGGTGGTCACGCGCCATCTGGAGCAGGCTCAGAAATTTGAGGTGACCTTTTGGCGCAGCTTCTTCAACGTGCTGTGTCTGCTGGTCATACTGCCGGTGTTGCAGGGTCGAGGCGTTTTTGCGCGCATGCGCTACGGCGGTACCGCTCTGTGGGCCTCTGGGTTGTGTTGGTGTGGCATGTTCACCTTTTTCATGGTGGCCATCATGCTCACGACGGTGGCCAATGTGCTGGTCACCATGTCTTTAGCGCCCTTGCTGACGGCACTGGCCGCTCGCCTGTTCATTGGGCACCGTATTCCAGCGCGAACCTGGGCGGCCATCTGTGTGGCTGGCTTTGGCATTGCCTACATGTATGCCAGTCAGTTAGGGCAGGGGATCAGTTTGGCAGGTACGCTGGTGGCTCTGTGTGTGCCTATCTCGGGTGCCGCAAACTGGACCATTACCCAGCATTCACATGCACAGGGTCATGATGTGGACCTGATTCCTGCCGTGCTCATTGGTGCGACTCTTTCCGCACTGGTCACCTTGCCATTGGCTTGGCCGTTTCAGGCCTCAACACATGATTTGCGTCTTTTGGCCGGCCTTGGATTGGGGCAGTTAGCCATTCCTTGCGTACTGGTCGTGATGTGTGCCAAAGTGTTGAAGGCTCCCGAAGTGGCCTTGCTTGGTTTGTTGGAGGTAATCTTTGGCATCTTGCTGGCTTGGCTGGGTGCAAGTGAGGCGCCGGGCCGTGATGTGCTGGTGGGTGGTGCGCTAGTGATTGGCGCGCTGGTTGCTAACGAATTGGTAGCTTGGAGGAGCAGGGCATGAATACGATTGCATCTGAGGTTCTGACAGAAGTGCGTGGACGTGTCGGCTTCATCACCTTGAGCCGACCAGCCGCGCTCAATGCCCTGACGCTTCAGATGATTCGGGATCTGACGATTTGCCTGCAAACCTGGCGCGAAGATGATCAGGTGCAGGCGGTGGCGATTCGCGGTAGTACCAAAACCGGGCCGTTTGGCGCGTTCTGTGCGGGTGGCGATATCCGCTTCTTTCATCAAGCACAGCTGGCAGGCGACCCGAGCCCAGAGGATTTCTTCACCGAAGAGTACACGCTCAACCATCTGATCCACACCTACCCCAAACCCTACATCGCTTTCATGGACGGAATTGTCATGGGCGGCGGGATGGGGATCAGTCAAGGTGGGTCACACAGACTGGTGACCCAGCACACCCAAATGGCCATGCCGGAGACGGCCATTGGCTTGTTCCCGGACGTGGGGGGCGGCTATTTCCTCAGCCGTTGCCCAGGCCACACCGGCGAATGGTTGGCTCTGACCGGTACGACGCTGGCGGCAGCCGATGCCATTGCGCTCGGGCTTGCTGACCATTGTGTGAGCGCCGCGCGACAGGCCGCTGCATGGGACGCGCTGGGCCAGATTCATCCCTCAGACAGTGTTCAGCTTGAAGCTTGGGTTGCTACGTTTTCAGAAGCTGCTGGCCCTTGTAAAGCAGGGGCTAGAGACCAAATTGATATCTATTTTGGCAAAAATTCCGTGCAGGAGATTGTTCACGCGTTGGAGGCTGATCGCGGCGACTGGGCCCAACACACCGCCAAGCAGTTGCGTCAGCGCTCGCCACTGATGCTGCACGTGGCACTGGCTCAAGTTCGTCGGGCGCGCCAGATGGCCCTGGCCGACGAACTGCGCATGGAGCGTGACATGGTGCGGCATTGCTTTTATCCGCGCCACCTGGGCCGCAGTGGCGCACGGACCGAAACCGCAGAAGGCATACGTGCCCGGGTGATCGACAAGGACAACGCACCTCAATGGTCGCCCGCGCGCATTGAAGACGTCACACCAGCCATGGTGCTGCCGTTTTTCGACAGCCCCTGGTTGCTTCATAACCATCCACTGCGGGACTTGACCTGAGCCGAGATCAGGCGAGGATCAGTTGAACGTCAATGTTGCCACGGGTGGCATTGGAATACGGGCAAACGAGATGCGCTTTTTCGATCAGCGCCTGTGCCGTTTCGCGGGCCATCCCAGGCACTGAGATTTTCAGTTCAACCTCAATACCGAAACCATTGGGAATGACGCCAATGCCGACGCTGCCTTCAATAGACACGTCAGCGGGCAGGGCGATCTTTTCGCGGGCTGCGACGAACTTCAATGCACCGATGAAACAAGCGCTGTAGCCTGCGGCAAACAATTGCTCTGGGTTAGCGCCTTCTCCGCCCGCACCACCCAATTCCTTGGGCGTGGTCAGCTTCAAATCAAGCTTGGCATCAGGAACAGTAGCCCGGCCGTCACGCCCGCCTGTGGCTTTGGCATGTGCACGATAGAGAACTTGTTGGATCGACATGGTGAAACTCCGGTAAAAGTAATGAAATATCGGCGGCTTACGGGTTCTGCAGATGCGCCACGCCAGCAGAATTGCTTACTAATAAATAGCGAGCTATTTAAAATACATAAAAAGGCCAACCTGATCGTTGGGATCAGCTGGCTTATGCATTCTTGAACAGCCTTTTTCGTAAAACCACCAAACTGTCACGCAAAGTGATCAGTTCGTCGGGCGTACTTTCTGTGGCGCAAAAAACACCGGCTGCCATGGTTTTTGCTGGCGTTTGAAGATCGCGGCCTTTTGGCGTCAGGCTGATGATGACTTGGCGCTCATCGGCTTTGGCACGCACACGCTGCAAAAGCTCCAATCGTTCCATTCTTTTGAGCAGTGGCGTCAATGTCGCCGAGTCTAAGAACAAACGTTCACCAATGTCTGACACCGTAACGCCGTCATGCTCCCACAAGACCATAAGAACAAGGTACTGCGGGTAAGTAATGCCCAGTGGCTGCAACTGTTTGCGGTAGACCTTGTTCATGCCCAGCATCGTCGAATAAACCGCAAAGCACAGCTGCTCACTTAAAAGCAAAGATGCGATGGGCTGACTGGCTGCAGGGACTGTTTGTTGGTTCATGGCTGAATGATATATAGCGCGCTACATAATGTCAAGCGATCTAATTTGTTCGTTCACAACACTAAAGTTGACCCCAGTTTTAGGGCCAACTTGAACTCAAACAGGGCACTTTTGACCGCATTCACCGACCAACTTAATTGCGAAAGTTGACCTTAAACGCTGTTTGCAATTAAAGTTGACCCTTAATGTCGCTCAAATGGAGGGCGTGAATGGCATTACGGCAGCGGATTGGCAATCGTTCTCAATCTACTGGGGACACGAAAGATTATCCAGACCCGTCCCAATGGAGTACGGTTGACGTCGATGCTCTGCCCGAGGAAAGACGTATTCAATTCATCAGCAGAAAACGCGCCATCGAGCTTTACCTCGAAGGCGCCAGTGATTCTGTGCTACAGAAGGAAACCGGCTTAAAGCGACGCAATGTCTACCGTCTGATCACTGAACGATGCTTAAGTGAGGCCGAGGATGGAACAATCCAAGGGTGGCGTGGAGCACTCCCACACTTTCGAATCAAACACTATGAGCGCAAGAGTGCGCCGATAGTAGATGAGTGGGGGAAAGGTGCCGTTGGATCCCTCCAATGGATATTCTCCTCAGCCATTGGCGCCGAGATCGAAGCCAAATTCCGCAAACACATATTGGACAAGACCCGCGCGCTGGAAACCACTAAGCGCTCCAAGCAGTCGCTTTTTCGGTGGTTTCTTGATGCGTTGCGTGAGCACGGATACGAAAAAAGAGGCGAGTGGCCCTTCAACGTGGAACGCATGGGCTACCAATCAATTTGCGCGTTCATCGACAAGGTTTTAGACGAAAACCCAAAACGTCAAATTGAAATTCTGGGAGGAAAAACTGCTGAGCGCAAAGCGAGGGCAGGAGATGGTGTGGATCGTCCAGATTTGCGAGTGTTTGAACGTGTTGAATGCGACGCGCACAAATTGGACTGCCGGATGATCGTGCTTATACCTTCACCGCATGGTGGTTTTGAGTCCCGCAAGATTCACAGACTGTGGGTTATCGTTCTGATTGAGGTAGCGTCTCGGGTCGTCATTGGTTACCACCTGAGCCTGCGCAAAGAATGCTCGGCAGACGATGTGTTGCGGGCTATCAAGAGGGCTTTGACTCGCTGGACTCCGATCGAAATGCAATTCAGTCAGAGCGCATATGCCCCTGGGGCAGGATTGCCCTCGTATCACTCCGAACAGTACCTGGGGGCCTGTTGGGATGAGTTCAGCGTAGACGGTGCTTTAGCCAATATCTGCAAGCGCGTGGAGCAACCCGTTCAAGAAATTGTGGGAGCGAGAATCCTCAAGCCGCAAGATCCAAACTGTTACGCCAGCCGTCGTAGCCTAGATGATCGCCCGTTTATAGAGACTTTCTTTCGCCGGTTGGCAGAAGGCGGTTTTCACCAACTGTCAACAACGACGGGCAGTTTCCCAAAAGAAAAAAAGGGCTACGACCCAGATATTGCTGCCAAAGAAACACACTTTCAGGTGGAGTATGCATGCGAGGTTCTTGATGCTCTCATCGCCAACTACAACGTCACACCCCATTCTGGACTTGGCTCACGTACACCGTTGGAGCAACTGGACTTCCTGACACTGCGCAGGTCAGCCCCATTGCGTATTGCAGAACCTGAAGCTGTTGAACGCATGGTTGGTGTCCGCAAGTTATGTACTTTATTGGGTGGAGCTGAAAGTGGTCAGCGACCACACTTCAACTTTGCGAACGCCAAGTACTCGGCCGAGTGGTTGTGTCTGAGGACCGACCTCATTGGCAAGACATTCTGGTTGCACCTTGAAAACGAAGACGATGCGCGCTTTGCTAGTGTTTCCACGAAACAGGGTGTCAACTTGGGAACAACTCGTGCAGCACCACCTTGGCATCGCACTCCCCACACGCTTTTCATCCGCCAGTCGATACGTTCACTTGACAAGCGTCGCCTGATACATCTTTCCAAAAGCTGCGATGCTGTCGAGGAACTTATCAAGTATGCAGAATCGTCAGCAGACAAAAAGCTTCCAGCCCACCCAGCCTATCTGGAAGCAAGAAGGGTAATCACGCTGCAAGCGGAGATCTTTACTGGGCAGTCAATGGTGGCCAGAGCCAAGACAATCGAGGCCACAGACCCGCAGGATAGAGCTCCTCACGCAGCCAGCGCACAACAGGATTCCAAGTCCCAACCGGCATCGTCAATGCCGCCTCGGCGGATGGCTAAGCAATGGTAGAAGCTCTCTCGCCCACCCAACTGTTGATTCCCAGCCATGTTCCTAGGGATCATCCTGTCGTCACACGTGAATACTCACTTTTCACCCCACCAATCGATGAGATGGTCAATTGCATTGCTAATTGGCTTGACGACCAAGTAGATGGTGCCACGATCTACGGCCCCTCACGGTTCGGCAAATCAAACGCTGTCGATCATTGGCTCCAACAGCTTTTGTCAGAACGCCATGGCGGATACATTCCAATGGTCATCTGGAGCCATATAGACTCTGGCGGACAAAGTTCAGTGGGCCGGTTCTATGCGCATCTGCTGGACGCGAGCAAGCATGAATTGGCAAAAGCAGCCAAGAGTCCGCTGGATCGGCAGCATATGCTGATTGAACGATGGATTTGGATGGCCCATCAAGGCGGGGGAAGATTCCTGGTCCTTGTCATTGACGAGGCACAGTCAATGACGCAACGTGAATGGATTTGGATGGTAGAACTGCACAGTTTGCTGGAAAAAAACCAGGTAAGACTGTGCGTGATTTCGATTGCTTCATTGCAATTTTATGATGAACCCATGGCAATGGCGCTTTCCGGTGGTGCGCACGTAGCGGCGCGATTCATGCTCGAATCTCGCCAGTTTCATGGGGTTCGGAGTGTGGAGGAACTCCAATACGTTCTAAGCGGGTATGACGATGATACTGAGTGGCCGTCTGGTTCTGGGATCTCTTTCACGGCAGGACTGGCTGCTGAAGCATGGGAAGAGGGCTTTCGCATGGGTAACCAGGCTGAATCGTTGTTGTATGCGATGACCGAGTCATTGGGCGAAAGCTACATTGGCCCCATAGACTTTCCAATGAAAACGGTTGCGCAGGTCAGCCGCAATGTTTTGTTACGAATTGCTGGTGGTGCCAATTGGCGTGAAGTGACAAAAAAGGATGCCTGGCTTCAGGTTGTCTCACAATCTAGCCATCGAGCGCTCATGGCTATCGTTAGCGCAGGCGCCCGTAAGAGGGCACACGCCAAGCAGTAAGTCTATGCCCCGCCACTTGCCTGAAGCAGGACTTACTTGGTATAGGGGGAGCGTCAGACCATACGCATCCCTATGGCACACACTGATTCGCCTTGGTGAGCTAAATCGATTGAGCCTTGCTCAGCTACCAGATCGACCTGCCAATAGCCAAGGGAGACGTGCAGTTCGCAGCAATTGGTATCCCTTGTTCAATGAAGCAAATCAAATTGACACAAACAAGATTTCAATTGCATTGGGGGAGTCTCCGGTCTGTATGCGTTGGTCTCACCTCGGACCTGCACCTCTATGGTTTCGATCACATTTCACCAACCATCTTCGATTTTGCCAAACGTGCCTATCGCAGGGTTACCACTCTTCGCTATATTCTCTGAAACTATTAGATACCTGTCCAATTCACGGGGAGCCATTTTTTGACGGTTGCAAATGCGGGAAAGTCATCGGAAACAAACTAATGTCATCCGACTTCAGACAATTCACTCGGTGCGAATGCGGTGCAACGACTTTTATTGATCCTGAAAACTGTCGAAGACCCAAAATAACTATCGAACAAACAAGTGCTCTTGATGGTATAGTTTCGTGGCTTGAGGAGCTGTCATCTGTAATAAAGCCAGTTCCATATAAAACTCCAATTGTTATAGACGTCGTAACCCCAGGTAATCTAGATGTCGCATCCTGGTGTGATGTATTTGGGATCAGATATCCTGAAAAATTGATTAAAACAATATCGGTTCATCATTCACTGTCCACTACAAGAGGCGGACCATTCCACGACATAAAGTCAAAGCCAGAAAAGGGGACGTATCGGAAATTTGATAAGTACTGGTGGCACGACACGCCTGCGACATGGGCGTACCGATCTATTTGTCGACATCTTCGGCGGCACTGCGCCAATGAAGACCCACGTCTTGGACGCAGGTATTCGATGCCCTACGACTACGGTCCTGAGTTTCGAAAGAACATGCAAGATCCGAAATTCGCAGCTGCATACACCGAAGCGGAATGGGTAAAGTATCTTGAGCTAAACGCGCCTCGAAGGCGTTGGCCCTATCGCAGTCCATCGATTGACCCTTGCCAATCATTTGCAGGCATATTGCGACTTTTTGGAGAGCCAGGATGGCTAGATCATCAAAATGTCGCCAGTAGTGTTAGAACTTGGCTTGAATACCATTGGGCTACATATTGCATGCAAGCTATTTGGGTATACTACAACAGACGCACGGAGCGTATAGTTACCGCTGGAAATAAATGGAGGCTTGGCGAGCAACTTCCGTTACCAATCTGGGACTGGGCTGCCAAGTTGCAACCAGATGGGTCAGTACTCTTTGCATGCGTCGAGGTAAGTCCGCCACTTCTTCCAATCCGTCGCCGCAAGACAAAAACTGTACGTACTGAAGAACAACAAATAAAAGAACTCAGTCGAGCGAAAACCGTTCAAGATGCATGCAATGGGCCTTGTCTTACATGGAATCAACGAGATGGATGGACGGCAACAACAGCAATACCACCCGACGGTCTGAGATTTAGACGCCATAAATTGTTGGGCTCATTCAAGCAGAGACCTAAGTTTTGGCTTTTTCAGGTCGGTGGGGTCTACATTGCAAGAATGGAAACTGTCCCACTGCAGGTGGTGGAGCAATCACCTCGGGAGGTAATATCGCTCCTGCGAATTGCGTATGCACAGTATGAACGAACATTCTTAACAGCGACGGACCGGGTTCCGAATAATAATCCGACGTGAATGGCGTCGAAAAGGGGCAACGCGTCTAGCATGTTTGGATTTATGATCAATTTGTCCAGTTGGACTGCGCACAAACTGCAGCTTCTGCCTTTCGCTCCGGTGAAACTTAGTCTCTCGGAACGGTGGGAGTATGGTCTGTGAGGTCAAGGGATACCAACCCGGCTCGGTCTCTATAGTAGCCCTTGCAGTCAAATTGAAAGATTTCTGGCGATGTAACTGAATTCTTGTGGTTACCATGACCTCGTCATTGATTCGATCAAGACCGTTGAGACCACTGTTTGTCACCTACAGTGAAGATCGGACTGATTCTCAAAGGGCCAAAGAAACCGCCTTGCGCAGACACCAAGCGGCCTTTACCTGGTAATAGAAATGAACAAGCCTGAAATTAAACCGATGGAGCGCCGCGTGCGTGAGCTGGTGTTGCTCAACCCTTGGACCGCCATCACGCACATCTACCGTCTGGATGCAACAGGCCTGCACCTACTGCGCAAGCTGGGGCCAGTCAGTGTCGGGACGGTGGACCGCAAAGGTCGGTGACGACCATGTTTTGAGACTGCGGGTGCCATGCTGGTTTTTCTGGATACGGAATTCACCGATTTCGTCAAGCACGACCTGATTAGCCTCGCGCTGGTGGCCGAAGACGGGCGGGAGTTTTACGCCGAGCGAACGGACTTCAAGCAGGACGAGTGCAGCGACTTTGTGCGCAAGGAAGTTTTGCCAGTGCTGCACCGTGTCTCAGGTGCTTCCTGCGACCGCCGACAACTCACACGGCGGCTGCACGACTGGTTTGGAAAATTGCCGGAACCTGCCACGCTCATCTTTGAATTTGAAGGGGACTGGCTGCTTTTGGTGTCGGCCTTGCTGGATGTGACCCATAAGAAGCCGCCGCCCAACGTGGGGGGCAAACTTCACCTGGACAGCCGCACCATCGCGCATCCTGTGTTTGACCAGGCCAAGAATTTCACCTACACCCAGCAGTGGCCACCGCACCATGCACTGGCCGACGCGCGGGCGCTGATGGCTGGGTACCACGCCTGGAAGGCCTTCATGGAGCCGATCAAGAGGGTTCAAACATGAACTGCATACCGAGGAAAAGCCAAGCACCGCAAACCGATCTTCCTGCAACTGGACTAAAAGACTACATTGCCGATTTGGCAGCCCGGCATGGCGTGACGTGCATCAAGACCGGCATCAGTGCTATGGCCGGGGTGATTACTCACCTGGCGTATGACGACGTAACGCCCGACGAAGCGGAGCAACTTATCATTGTGCTGCGCCGCTCCAAGGTGATTGATGGGCCAACGATGTTGACAATTCAAGGCCGGTATTTGGATGAGAAGTTCCATGTTCGATCACAGCGATGAAATCGGGGTAAATTAACCAATGGACCGCCTTTTTATTGACACCGAATTCACCAGCTTGTCAGATGACGCCAAGTTGATATCCATCGGCTTGGTGGACGAGTCGGGAAAACACAAGTTCTATGCCGAGCTGGCCGACACATGGCAACCCTCAGACGCGGGGGGATTTGCTCAGAGAGAGATCATGCCCCACCTTGAAGGCGGCGCATCGCGCATTCCGTTGGTCACGCTGAAGCAGTACCTCGCAGCCTGGATCAAAGGGTTACGTATGCCCGTGATGCTGGCCATGGACGCTTCATTGGACTGGTCCTGGATTGAAACCCTTTTGAAGCAGCGGTGGCCACGAAACCTTGCCCGCGATCCACTGCTTCTTACTATCGACTACCTGAGGAAAATTGACGCTTTCGAGGTAGCCCGCGAAGCAGCGTTCGCCGCAGGCCTGCGCCGCCACCATGCCCTGGACGATGCCTTGGCCAACCGGCAAGCGTGGTACAGCTCTGGCGGGGACATTCGGGGTGAGGGCGGCTTACCGATGATCAAAGCGTGCCAACGCAAAGACTCTGAAGATGTTGCGGCTGGTCTACGGTCGCCATACAGTCTGCTGGTCGTAGGGAAAGGTGATCTGAAGGGTGCCACCTTCACGTATAACCCGAATTCTGAGTTTGCGGGGCGCGGTGGAGAGTGATTGCGTATTCCAGAAATCTCTGACCATAGTTCCGGTAACTGCGGACCACCCAGCTACTAACGACCAGTAGCGTATGCAGGTCCATTGCCAATTGCAAGAGCTTATATGGGATATCCACCGTGCCAGATGGGATTGATCAGTTTGAGGAGTGATGTCGATCGGCTGGATTGCAGTGGGAGCTGCCGTTAGATGGTGTGGCCCAGTGGGCTATAGTCAGACCAATCGAAGCGTCGATAAAGCGAACTAGACACAGACCAGATTTCGCCAGGGCAGGCGACAAGGCTCAAAGGGATGGAAATGACTTCAACTACTGGGATAGGGAAGTCCCTTCCATTCGTTAGGTATGTCACTTTACTTTGATATGACTAGGCTTGATTTTAGAAACCTACTTTACGAGATATGGCTAAAGTCCGATACGGATTTCTCTGGCGTCGGTATTATTGTATGTGACAAACCGATATATTTGCCAATCATAAATCTGCGAGGAGTTTCTCCAAATACCTCAGGCACAACCGCTGAAGTACTTTCATGTTTGTCGAGTGCTAATAGCTTATTCCACGACGGATTTCACGTACTTAATGAAGTTGGCATGATCACTCATATTGCGCAGTACTTCTCCCCACCTATTGCTCTGGACGTCCATTTGGATAGAAGTCGACCTATTGGAGGACGGTTTGTAGCAAGTATTTTTGGATCAACTATTCCAGAAGTTTTAATGACCGGCATAGCTAGTGAAGGGCATGGTTTATCCATATTCGAGAATGGCCACGAAACGCACTTTGAGATGCTAAAATGATCGGTCTTCTGCCTTTTGGTCAAATTATCACTCTTATCGCGGTTGCTTACTCTATCGTTACAGGGTTGATTTTATGGGCTATTTACGATAGTCAAACTGAATTCTTGACCGCCATATCAATCGCAACTGGTGGATCAGCGGCACTGCATCTTATTCTGCTTGGATTCTTTTATTTTGGCTGGCGATGGCTTTGGGAGAAGTTCCCTGTGCTGAACAGCTGGCTATTTCCAAATCTAAACGGTACTTGGACGATGGAGATCCATTGGGAGTGGGAAGGCAAAAGTGGAACGTCTCACGCAAAGGCGATCATAAAACAGGACTTTCTAAAAATTGGAATGGATGTAGATGCTGAAGATTCCGATTCGGAAACATTGCTGGCAAAACCAAAAAGAGATCCTGAAACAGGTCGCGGCGTACTATATTATGTGTTTCTTACTACACCGAAACATAAGTCAGGTGCAGCTCCTCAGGCGCCATATAAAGGTGCAGCCATTCTAAAACTTAGCCTTGGAGACAGTCAACTACTTCAAGGGAATTACTTCACTAGCCGGAAAACGATTGGCCATTATGAACTCACCCGGAGTTGTACCTGACCCGGAAGTCGAGCGGGACATCCAATAAGCTGCACTTGCTGATTTACAGCCTGAAACGGGCACCCGCATAATCCAACATTAGATATCGCATGGAACTGGATCTCGCTGCTGGCATTTCAATAGCTTCGGCAGTGGCCGCGCTATTGTCTGCGCTCTATGCAGCGAGTTCCGCTAGGTCGGCACGGCGCAGTGCCGACTTGGCACAAAACGATCTCTCCGAAAGAGTGAAGGGGATTCAAGCCTACCTAGCTAATGCTGCTCAATGGAAGCAGCCAGACAACAGGGAAATCACGGCAATTAGTTGCACGATCACCAATCTGTCTTCTCTACCGAACACCATAGTTCGCACTGAACTCATTCTTCACGAGTACGAACGCAACGGCGAACCATCTCGATTGATGTTGGCGCCAATCAAGATTGACAATCCCCCAGGACAGGTCTTTCAGCATTTCGAAGTCCCAATCAATCTATTGCCACGAACTACAGTCTCAGGATGGCTATGCTTCGAAGTTCCACCTTCGTTCGCCAAAGAAAGAACGATCGATAAATACGAATTAGCTTTCCTTGATTCGAATGGTCGCCGAACATGTATTGAAACCTATCTGATGCATCGGATTATTTATGACAACGGCTAGCCTTAAAGATCGAGAGCTAGTACCAATCGTGAAAGATGGTGCGATTAGTAACCCCGACGTCCTCAGTGGTCGGATGATTCCCGTGCTCATTGTTGACTGCTCCTCGCACCGGCAACTCGAAGACTTGATCGTCGCGCACAAACATACGCCACCTGGTGACGTAGTGGTGTCATGGGGTTGGAAGCTGCTAAGCCGAAAGAATGCGTTCCTGACCTTTCGCTTCTCAAGACCAATGGAAACGGTGGCTTGCGTCGCTTTCGATGTAGATTCGCAAGGCGCCCTAGTGGAGTGGATAATCAATGCAAGATGTGTCTACCTACAGCCGCTTTCTTCGGGTCCAGTCGTCTCAGCTGGGCTGGACAAACCAAAGATCCTCGTCGAAGTACCCGCTAGCGCAACATTTCCGACGTGGAAAGACATGCATCGCAAGGCTCTGGAAAAGCAATTTGTAAAACGTGGATTCTCCCGCAACCAAGCGCGTGAGGCAGCGAGTGAGCACTTGGTAAGAATGCACGATATTCAGCTCCGAAGGCCACTAGGCGAAGCGCCGCACGGCGATACCTAAAACCATCATTTCAGTGGCCCCACTTACGGCGGTCCACTTAAGTCAAACATTAAAATTTACAAGAGAGCAATATGGGAATACCAGAGAATTTTCCTGCGCAGTATTGGCATTGTCATGTTGAAATGGATATTGGCGGCAAGAAACCAATATCTGCTGTTTTCAATGACTTAACAATTAGTGAACTTTGGAAACAGGTTGTTGAACCATGGCATATGCAAAGAGCATTCACAATTGATGGCACGATTGTCAGAGATTACAAAAAAATAACTAAAATAAAAATAACGCAGACCCCGTATCCAAAGAGCCATTATGCTGAAGAGCATAATGCACTCATGCGAAGCCGAAATATCTCTGATATGGTAACCAATCGTAGGTTGATACCACTTTCAAAAGGCGAAGACTACACACACGATTTTCTATTCTCTGAACCCGATATTTCTGATGTCAACACAAAGACTTTGCCATCAAATAATAAAATATTTATTGTGCATGGACACGATGAACAAGCTAAAGAGATGGTGGCTCGGTTTGTTGAAAAGCTTGGTCTAGAAGCGGTAATACTTCATGAACAGGCGAATGAGGGTAGAACAATTATAGAAAAACTGGAAAAACATACTGATGTTGGCTATTCAATAGTCCTCTTAACACCTGATGATGTCGGCGCATCAATTGCAGATAGAGATAATTTAATGCCTAGAGCCCGGCAAAATGTATTGTTGGAACTTGGATATATGGCAGCAAAGCTTGGTCGTGACCATGTGTGTGCTTTAAAGAAGGGTGATGTAGAACTGCCTTCAGACTTTCTCGGAGTACTATATATTGACATCGACCCATCGGGCGCATGGCGCCTGAGCGTGGCAAAAGAGCTCAAAGTGGCAGGGCTAAGTGTGGACTTGAATAACGCCATTTAGTCCTCACAAGACACAGTCCAATTGTTCGAGCGCCGCGCCCAACTGCTGAACTCGGCGCTCGTGCTGCTCGCGGGATGGATGGACCAGGCGCCGCTTTCCAAAGACGACGTCGCCGTCCTGGCCCAGGTTGGGGTCTCCTTTACCGCGAGGTTTTGCGCCGACGGATGAACTCGGCGTCTGCCGGTTGAGCCGGTTGGATTTCTAGCGGGAAGCCCGCAGAAATTGCCTGGGTACCGGCAGGTCCTGCGAACCTAAAGCATTGACACTATTGAAGTTTCATAGGAAATCAGCCCCAAGGTGTTAAAATTGGTTCATGGGTTCCACGATGAAGCTCGCTGACAGAATGCGCCAGTCGATTCGACGCCGCTCTGGCCATGTCGTCCTGCGCGTCGAACTCGCGCCACTGGGCAGCGCATCGCAGGTTTCGGAAGCGCTGAAGACGCTTCAGCGCGACGGGGAATTGCTTCGCTTGGGCACAGGCGTTTACGCCAAGGCCCGCCGGGACGAATCCACGCACGAGGTGACGCCGGTAGTGGATGTCGAGACGCTGAGGCGCGAGGTGGCGCACAAGCTCAATGCTCAGGTGACCGACGGCGGTGATGGCACGCTGGTGTTGGACACCGGTGACCGTCGTGTCTCCCGCAAGCTGGCCCTGGGCCAGGACACCGTGCAATACGTCAATAACCGCAATCGCAAAACCTTCACTGCATTCAAAGGGAAGCCGTGGGACACAACAACGTTTCCGACCATCGATGTGGGTAACTATGTGCGCCGACTTGCTGGCCTTCATAAGATTCGGTATGTGCCGACGCCCGCCGACAAATGGGCCGAGACGGTGACCCGCCTGGCCGGAGACGAAGTGCGGTCCGGCCCGGTGCAGGATCTGCTTGTCGCCCTCAAGCGTGCAGGCAAACTGACCAAGGACGACATGGCGAGGTTGCTCGTGAACTACCTGCGGGAGCGCAAGCAGGGTGTTTGATCCGTTCAAGGATTTCGAGACGTCCGGCTACCTGCGGAACAAGTTCGCAGAGAAGGATCCGCAGATCGTCCAGGAACTGGAACACCAGATGTTCCGCGCCAGTCTGGACGAAGCCATCACGCACCTGGCGAAGCGGCGAGGCGCCTTGCGCTATGAAGATTTCCTTGCGGTCCATCGCATCCTCTTCGAGGGCTTCTATCCTTGGGCCGGGCAGGACCGTGCGGCCACGGCTCCGGAGATCGCCGTGACAAAGTCTGGAACCTGGTTCTGCCATCCCGCTCATGCGCAATTGGCGGTGCAGGAAGGATTGCGCATCGGCAGCGACAAGCGCCTGTTGCGGCAGCGTCCCGGCGAGGTGATGGGGCTGTTCGCCTTTGGTCACCCGTTTCTGGATGGCAATGGCCGCACCATGCTGGTGGTCCATACCGAGTTGTGTCATCGCGCTGGCTTCTGCATCGAATGGCACCGCACGAGCAAGTCAGATTACCTGGCCGCACTAAGCGCTGAGATCGCGGCGCCGGGCAAGGGCGTCCTTGACACCTACCTGCTTCCATTCGTGGGCGAGAGCCAGGAACGCCAGGCCTGGGGCGGCATGATCGGCGGACTGCCGGGCCTCGACGGACAAGGGGCGGGCGACGCCGTCGCAGGCAACTACGAGGACGCGGAAGTCTCCGAGCAGTACCGCGAATTCGAGCGGCAGCGCGGATACCGCATCGAACCCGCGGCGGACGACGGCAATGAATTGGCTTAGCCGGCACGGTCCGCGCCAACCAGATCATCGACATCGATCTTCAGCAGGTTTCCCTCATCGTGGGTGAGCACGTTGAGGATCGTGTAACCGCCAGGCATGGTCTGAAGTCGGCAAAAATGACTGGAAAAGCCATTTAGGGACGGGTGCTCCAGGTCTTCGCCCGCTAGGCCGACGCAGGTGGTGAAGACGGAGGCATTTTAGAAGTGCCGTGATCGCGGTAGCCGAGCGTCTGATGCCAGCAAGCAGTTTGGGCAACATCGCCAAGTCGTTTGCGAGCATCGTCCGGATTCACCACTGCTACCATCCCGGGCTGTGTAGGCTAGTGTGGATCTGATAGTGCGACAGTCGCGGCGGCACTGCGGGCATCGCCGATTTGACTCGGTACTGAATGGGAGAAGAAGGGCGTGGGAACAATACAGCGGTTGGTGCTCAAAAATTTCAAGCGCTTCAAGGAGCTGGAACTGGAATTCGATCCGGAGTTGAACATCCTGGTGGGTGGAAACGAAGCCGGCAAGAGTTCGGTGCTGCAGGCCATGGACATGGTGCTGAGTGCCAGTCGCAGCAAGGTCGAGGCCATAGGACTCGAAGCGCTGTTCAACGCCGACTGCATCGCCGAGTTCCTCGCCGGCGCCAGAAAGGTCGCCGACCTTCCCGAGCTGCTGATTGAGATCTATTTCGATGACTTGCCGGGCCGCCACGACCTTGATGGACGCAACAACAGCAAGGGCGCCGACCACCTGGGCATCAAGATGGTGTGCAAGCCGGTCGACGACTACACGATGGAGATCCAGGCTATCCTCGCCGAGAAGCATGAGAACTTCCCCTTCGAGTACTACGGCGTGCATTTCCTAACGTTCACGGACGAGGTTGTCTTTCCATACAAGAAGCCGATGCGGCACCTGCTGATCGACAGCTCGCTGATCAACAACGAGCACGCCACGCGTGAGTACACGCGCTCGATGTATGCCGCGCATGCGAGCGTTGCCCAGCGCAACCTGCACAGCTTCGAATACCGCAAAGCGAAGGCGAAGTTCAAGGACGACGTCTTTAAGACGATTAACGATGGGCTGGATGCCTATAAGTTCGACGTCAGGACCAGTCCGAAGGCCAGTCTCGAGACCGACATCATCATCACTGAGGACGACATCCCGGTGGACAGCAAGGGCAAGGGCCGACAGTGCTTCATCAAGACCGAGTTCGCACTGCGCAACCGGGAGCATGCGCTTCACATGTTGCTGCTGGAGGAGCCGGAGAACCATCTCAGCCAGGTGCATATGCGCAAGCTGATCGAGCGCATCCGCGCCTCCGTCAAGAAGCAGCTCTTTGTCGCCACGCACAGCAGCTTCATCGCCACGCGGCTGAATCTCCGGAAAGTTCATATCCTGAGCGAGGAGAACCCGTCGCGGCCGGCCAGTCTGAAGGATCTCAGCCCGGGAACAGCCGAGTTCTTCATGAAGGCGCCCGACAACAACGTCCTGGAGCTGGCCTTGTGCAAGAAGGCGATCCTGGTCGAGGGAGACGCGGAGTTCATCCTGATGGAGGTGCTCTACAAGATCAGCGCACCTGGGTGCAGCCTGGATGCCGACGGCATCCACGTGATCTCGGTCGATGGCACCAGTTTCAAGCGCTACCTCGAACTTGCCAAGCTACTGGGCATCAAAGTGGCGGCGATCCGCGACAACGACAAGGACTATGCATTCAACTGTGTCGCGAACTACGCGGACCACGTGTCGGCATCCATGAGGGTCTTTGCGGATCCCGACAACGCCCGCCACACCTTCGAGGTCTGCATGTACCAGGACAACCAGGCCGTTTGCGAGGAACTGTTCGCGGCGGGCCGCAAGACCCTGAGCGTCGAGGACTACATGCTTAAGAACAAGACCGACGCCGCGTTCCAGCTGCTGGAGAAGAAAGGCGCCGCGCTGGCAGCTCCAGGCTACATCCAGCAGGCGGTGGCATGGATAAGAGCGTAGTCTTTGCGGTCGCCGGATCGGGCAAGACTACCCGCTTGGTCACCGCGCTGGACGAGGTGCGGCGCTTCTTGCTGGTCACGTATACCGAGGCCAACCACGACAACCTGCGCGCCAAGGTTATCGAGCGCTTCGGCTACCTGCCGCCCAACATCGCGATCTACACCTACTTCAGGTTCCTGCACAGCTTCTGCTACCGGCCGTTCCTGCGCTCCAAGAAGGATACGCGCGGCATCACCTTCAACGCGCCCGACCGGTTTCCGGCCTACCCTTTGACCGATGACCGGCGCTACATGTCGCCCGGCCGCTGGCTCTATGCGAACCGCCTCGCCAAGTTCATTGAGCAGTCCGGCCTGGTCGGTGCGGTGGTGGCCCGCATCGAAAAGTACTTCGACGTCTTCTTCGTCGACGAGGTCCAGGATTTCGGCGGGCATGACTTCAACTTCCTGTTGGCCATCAGCGCGGCCCATGTAAACATGAGCTTCGTCGGCGACTTCCACCAGCACACCTTCGACACGAGCCGTGACGGCAACGTCAATGCCAACCTGCATGAGAACTACGATGCCTACAAGAAGAAGTTCGAGCGCGCCCGGCTGAAGGTGGACACCGACAGCCTCAAGCGCAGCCGCCGCTGCAGCAAGAGCGTCTGCGACTTCATCACGGAGAAGATCGGGATCGACATCCAGGCGCATGACGAGCGGACCAGTGTCGTGCGCTTCCAGGACGACCCGGCAGCGGTTGCGGCCCTCTACCGGGATCCCGGGACGGTTAAGCTGTTCTACAAGGAGCACCAGAAGTACGGCTGCTTCTCCCAGAACTGGGGCGCGTCTAAGGGTATGGACCGCTTCGAGGACGTGTGCGTGGTGCTAAATCCAGGCAATTTGAAGGCTTGGAACGCTGGCAGCTTCCGGGACATCAACCCGGAGACGCGTAACAAGCTATACGTCGCCTGTTCCCGCGCAAGAGGCAACCTGACGTTCATCCCCGAATCCCTGCTGAAGGGTCACAAGCGCTCCTGAGTATTGCCGCGTGGGAAGCCAGCGTCTCGGGTGCAGTCGCTGCATCCATCGCGTTGGCGCTTGCCAGCCGGGATTGTCCGGCTGCCCCGCGTGACCGTGCCGGCGCCAATCCCAGAGAGCCGCTGGACGCCCGGGGACGGTTGTGCCCGGCCAGAAGACTGGCGTGCAGCGTGAACATCAGCGGTGCGGATTTGCCGTTCCGGGCCGCTTTACTCGACCGGTCGAGTGTCTTCTCTGCGCCAGCCTGGTAGGAGGCTTCAGCTGCCGCTTGGTGGATTTCAATGTCCGTCGTTGGACTGCCGGTGAGTGACCGCAACCGGCCTTAAACTGACTTCGGCTGTGCGGCGGAAGCGGCCTTTCAGCCCCATCCCCCATTTTGGGGATTTCCAGGCATTGAATTCGTAGTCAGAATCGCATGCAGAGTATCTTGCCGGAGAATTGGAATCACCGCCACTGCTGCCGATCTTGCCGCTTTCAAGGAGCATCTGTGGTTTTGGCAAGCGGCGAAGATCAGTCGCATGTTCAACGCCATCCCGCAAGAGGAGGAGAGCGAAAGCTAGCTGTATCCCGGAAAGCATACAGTTGGGGGCAACTAGGCAGCGGTGGTGAAGGATTGACAGGGTCTGATGGAAGGCTTCAAACTTCTGCGCTTCGGTGCCGCTCACCGGCGGACGAATCGGGGTAACCCCAATGGACGGTGGCGGGCAAGCCGGGCCAATAGGGGCTGACCTCGCCATCGGCGTTGTCACAGACGGAAATGACTAGGCCCATGTGCGGTGTGTCAACCTTGCCAAATTCGTCCCAGCTTTTGCTGGGCAAGCCGTCGATGCTGATGCCAGGCTGTTGCAACACCTGCAGGCCCAGCGGGTTGGGCTGCTGCTGGCAGAGAAGCCTTTGAAACGACCCTGGCCAATGTGGTTCACAGATCAAGCAAATTGGCTGCATCACTCATTAAAGGCGACTGTGCCCTGAAATAGCTCAACACGGTGGCCACACTGTGATGACCTGTCATCGTCATGGTTTCAGCCAGTGGTATGTTCTGACGTCCAGCCTCCGTCACGAACCCTGATCTCAGTGAGTGTGCAGAAAAGTCTCCCTCAATTCCCGCCAAGGCACATCGATTCTTGACGATGGCACGCACGGCAGCCGGGGAGAGTGCTTCGCCCAGATGCCCACCTTTGCGGATTCTCCTGAAAATAAAACCTTCTGCAATCTTGCTGGCCTGCAACCAGACATCAAGCGCTTTGCCAGCAACACCTACTATCGGTTTGCTATTTTCTGGCAAATCTGTACCGGACTGATTGGTCTTTGAATAGGCGAGGGTATAGATGAAATCGGTTAGACCAACGCGTTTCAGGAACTGGATGTCCGCGCTTGTTACCTCCGAGCGCCTGCGTCCACCACTGGCCCACGCGAAGAGCAGCAAGGCGCGGTCACGCTTGCCATGCAAAGTATCGTCGCAGGTAGCCAGCAGCGCCTGCAACGGCTCCTTTGTCAAGGCATCTTTGCGTTGGGGCAGGGCGCCACGCTTGGCATAGGCCTTTCGGGTGCGCGACAGCAATTCGCGTACCTTGGGGTCATGACACGGATTTTTGAGTTGTCGCATTTGATGTACCTTCGATAAAACGGCGATGCGGTGCACGAGGGTGTTGTGCGCCATGGCACCGAGCTTGCCCTTATAGCCACCCTGGACCAGCACCTGGTCAATCTCGGCAGGCAATTCCGAAACCAGCCCTTTGGGCGTGGTGCGCTCGGCATGGTCAACGATGAACTGCAGCACGCAAGGCGTGGCCACCGGCAACTGAACCATTACGCCATAACGAAGGCCGAACCAAGCCGCCCAGTAACGCAAGGCACTGCGATAGCTTGCCAGGGTGTTTTGTGACTCGCCTTCGCGCATCAATTCTTCGACGGCGCGTTGCGTCACATCGCTGAGTTCAGTGGGCTGCAAAGCCGGGAATTTCTGAAGAACAGGCAGCCGCATGATGGAGTCCAGATCAAGTATTTAATTAAACATACATGTTATGTATGATGTGTTACACCAGTTAACAATAGGTCACGATAACAATCTCTTATCGTTGGTAAATATAACAGCCGGAGTAGAGCGATGCAAACGAAAAGTACGAGAGGTGTTCAGCAGGACGATGTGTGGGCGGCGGCAGATGCTCTGATCGCTGAGGGCCTGCGTCCGACGATTGAGCGAGTTCGCCAGAAACTTGGACGCGGCTCGCCCAATACCGTCAGCCCGATGCTGGAAGCCTGGTTCGCCACTTTGGGGCCGCGCCTTGGCGTAAGTGAGGCAAAAAAGGACATGCCGGAGTTGCCTGCGGCGGTACAGTCCAGTGCCGCAAAGCTCTGGGAAATGGCACTCTCTCAGGCCCGCCAGGATGCAGAAAGTTCATTGGTGAAGGACCGGGAGACATTGGCGGTTGACCGCGCCGCTGTCGAACTTCGGGCGTCAGCGCTCACACAACAGGAGGCGGTCCTGGTGGAGCGTCTGGCCGCTGCGGATCGGGCGCATGAGGTTTCTCAAAAGCAAATCAGTGCGCTGGAGAACCAGTTGCGGCATTTGCAAACGGTACTTGCAGAGCGGGATGACAAGATTGCAGAAGTTCAAACCAGGCTGTCGAGCGTCGAGCAACAACGTGAAGCTGAGCGACAGGGATTTGACGAAAAGACCAAACATCACGCAGTGGAACGCTTGCGTTCTGATGAGCGGGCGCTCGCCAATGAGCGTCGTCTGATGGCGGATATCGACCGAGAACGACAGGAGCTAAAACGGGCTAAGGCTCAGGCAACTGAGTTGCAGCAGCGTGCTCTAGATGCCACCAACGCCTTGGAGACGAGGACAAACGAGCTTACGCAAAGGTTGCGACATACAGATGAAGAACTGCGCGTCGCGCATCAGGCTTTGGCTGCTGCCAATGAACGTGCAGAAGAATTGCGGGCCTTACTCAATGCCCAGGCAGATACCAATGCCGATGTCTTGAAGCAGTTGCAAGCCATGATGGCAGCTCAGACTAGGCCACCAGCTGTAACTCAGTTCAAGCGCCGAAACAAAAGCAAAACCAAAGATCAGATAAATTCAAATAAAACAAGCAGTTAGGTGTGATTCTGCGAAATTTTCAGGGATCACAGTCAACCCTCACGTTTGAGCAAGGTACATAAGGGCGGCCCCAAGAATGAGTAGAAAAATTCCCGCAGATTTGCTTCAGCATATCTATGAGGCTCTTTCGGAGAAAAATCGCAGGTTTGGTGCTTGGACCCAATACGCGCCTCTTGACAACATCATCGTCGCGCGCGGGTGGGTCTACCGCATCGAATTGGAAGAGTTGATGCTCGCATCTGACTCACGAGTTGCTTATCTGGATTTGGATCGCTTGACAGAGTACCTGGAGATCCCATGGCGCTTGGTTTACAAGCGTCCAAGGTATCTATCAGGCAGTGCCCTGGCCACCAAAGCGCTCACCCTGGCTGATGCAGCATGCCTGTTTGTCCGAATGGAGGAAATGGGCTTTGACAGTTGCCCCGAACGTCTGGTCCAGCACGGACTTCGTGCCCAGAAAGACCTGACGCACATCACGGACAGCGAATGGACCTTGTTGTCTTACCCGAAACGGCGCCTGAAAGAAGAGTTTTCTGCCCGATCTGATGCCCAAAACGATGATGGGGAGTGGGTGCCCCACAATTGGAAAGACTCCCTGGGACGCCGCATCGAATTCACGCTGATGGGGAAGCAGCCACGCTTGTTGACAGTGACGGGACCAAAATACAGAAGACCCAAGCCGCAGATCAGTACCAGCTGTCCGACCTGTGGATGCAGCTATACCAAAGGTGATCCAGAAAGTGCGCTTTTTCATCGGACCGAACACGCTAGGGTGATGCGCTTCATGAATCCACGGCCACTGTCAGCGTTCCTTGCGAGACTTGGAACCCATGCAGATCCTGAACTGGTGACTGCCGAGTCTCCTATATGGATGCACCGAGAAGTCTATCAACGTGCGCTTCAGTTCAAGAGCGAGTTCAAATACGACTTTCTTCAATGGGAAGGCTCCCCGAGAAAAAAGAACTTATATCAGGAAAGTCATGGCTACCTGCTCGCGGATCACACAGACACGCATGGACCTGGCTCGGCCGTGGGCGCCTGCGCCTTTTGGCAGAAGGGTGACAAGTGGCGGATGCGCTGGATATGGGTTTGCCCGTCGATGCGCCGCTCAGGAGTTCTAACCAGGCGTTGGGCAGAGTTTCTGCAACGGTACGGAGATTTTGAAATCGAAACACCACTGTCAGATGCTATGAAGGCGTTTGTGCAAAAGAACGGAACTACGCAGCAAAAGCAGCGTTTACAGTGCATGTCGCGGGCCGAATCCTCTGACCTGTAGACCCAAAATGCTGCTGACTCCCGTACCTAGCTACAAAGAAAATGTCTCCAAGTTCAGTCTGTATGTTCTGAAATCTCCCGGATATCTGGTAATTAGGACCGGCGACATAGCCGTGACCAGAAGTGGTGACTTGATGCTGAACAACGAGCACTACAGCGCAATGTGCCGGTTTGTAAGTGCATGGAGATTCAACGCACCCGTGCTCCATTCACTATTTGACCCAACTAACTATGGTCAAGAAATATGTTCGGGTTGATCGAAGACCGCTATGGGTCATTTGTGAATAGACCTGTCGCTCATGATCAACTGCAATCAGCCTGAGATTGACTACGGTCTTGCAGCGGAAGGCGTCGGTCACGAGGATCCGCTTACCGGCATGCCCGTTTCATGTATTTGGAGACCAGTCAAATGATGTTCACGGATTTCAGTATCTTGCCCAAAGTGGTCAAGCACCAGGCACTAGGTTGGCTGTCTTCTAGCGGCGGCTGAACTTTCCAAGCTTGCCTGTTGCGATCCTACAACCTGATCCGTTCATTTCAGCGATTCATTGAGTTTGCAGCGAAATTGGTCGCAAACCTGTCTGCGAATGCTGTACATTTGATCAGCATATCACACACTCTCTGGAGTCATCGTGAGCCAGATTCCCCCAAACAGCCTGTTATCCATCTTAAACACGCTCGGAACATCCTCCACACAGCAAGGACTCGGTCTTGCTGCGACTTTACTTGGCGCCCCGCAGCCATCGATGCTCAATGCAGGGATCTTGGGCCTTCGAACCGCAGCCGAAACAGCCGCGGACTCACCCAAGTGGGTTTACCTCACTGAGCGCTTCGTGACTTTTCAAGACAACCTTGCACTAACTTCGACACAAGTAAGTGACGGCGTCACGAAGTACAAAGGCGTCGTTTCGTGCCTGAACGCTGCGTACTGGGGCACCAACTCGGAGACTGCAAATTCGTTTTTGATCGGTTCTTGGGCAAAGGACACGCGCATTCGGCCACCGCGCGATGTAGACCTCTATTTTGTGCTACCCAAAGCGGTGTATGACCGCTTCCAGAACAGCGGCTACGTCAACAAACAATCGGCGTTGTTGCAAGAGATCAAAGGCAAGTTGCTCGCGAGCTACCCGACCAGCAGTATCAGGGGTGACGGTCCAGTAGTGCTCGCTGGCTTCACAAGCTACAACGTCGAAATCGTCCCCGCATTCCTGTACGACGCCAACGATCGGTCGTATTACGTCTGCGACACTAAGAACGGAGGCAGCTACAAGACGACGAAGCCGCTGCACGAGGCTGAGGTCATCGAAGCAGCCGACAAGCGCAACAACGTGAACGTGCGCCGACTGGTCCGTATGCTGAAGTGCTGGCAGGCATGTTGCTCGGTGCCGATTAAGTCGTTCTATCTGGAACTGCTCGCTATCGAATTCGTCGACCAGTGGCCGTATAGAGAGCAGAGCTACTTCTATTACGACTGGATGTGCCGTGACTTCTTCGCGTGGATGATCACGAAGGCGAGCTCATTCGTGATGGCTCCAGGCACATACGAAATCATGTGGGTCGGCGATGCGTGGAAATCGCGTGCCGAGAGTGCTCACCTGCATGCCAGCAAAGCATGCGAGTTCGAACGCGACAACAAAGAAGGCGATGCGGGAGATGAATGGCAGAAAATCTTCGGCACCGACATTCCGAAATGGATCTGATGGACCAGCGAGCGCAAGAAATCATCGATGAGTGCAAGCGACAGGAAGAATCCTGCCTATACACCTCCACGGCGCTGTTCAGTTGGCAGAAAGAAGTACGCAAGCTCCGCGTTGCGTTCATCGTCATCCCGATCATCTGCAGCTCGTTTGCGAGCGCGCGGATCATTGTCCGAGATCCATCCTGGGACTGGTATGTGGCTGCTGCAGCAATGATCGCTGGCTTGTTCCCAGCGATTTTCAAAGCGCTTGATCTGGATGTAAGTTTGAAGACGATAGCCGACAGTGCGAATCGCTTCAAGACCTTGCAAGACGGCTTCCGCCAAGCCTCGCGTATCGGCGCGACGAGTAAGACAGAAGACCTCGAAGAAGATTTCAAGACTCTGATGCAGCGGATGGACGACGCTCGCTCAGCGAATCCAACGATCCCTGATCGCCACTTCACCAAGGCCCAGATCAAAATTGAGAAGGGTGACTATGTTTTTGAAAGCGTGAAGAAGTAGTGACCCGCTTTTCTGGGCTAACGGTCGTCCATATGCGTTGTCCAGTGGACCATAGTCAAACCACACGAAGTGCTCGGAAGGCGAACCAGACACTAGCGAAATTGACTGCAAACCTTGGCGGCACGGGTCTAGCTGCTTGATGGGCCTCGCCATCAATGGGTGGAATCCAAGATTATTTGGTCGTCTAGCTTGGGATGGCCGGGATAGGCGCTCGGCTACATTACGTTAGAAATCACGGAACCATCGCCATGGCATTTTTCGCAATTGATCCAGACACCGGCAACACTCAAGATGCGGATTGGTTCAACTTGAACCGAAAGAAGATCGGGTTTTGCCCGGTGTGCGACGGAGAGATGGACTTGCGCGCGGAAAGTTCAGTAACGACCGCAGTGCATTTCTGGCACGGCATTGGCGCAACGTGCCCATCCATTAAGAAAAACAGAAAGAAGTACGAAGACATCCCTCCGTCATCCATCGACAAACAAGCTGGTCTTCAGTTGCGCGCAGAGGTGAGAGAGCATCTCTATATGATCTACCAAGCGTGTAACGCAATAGTCGATGGGCTCAAGTATGCCGAGTTTCGAGATCTGATAGCCAGAGCAAGTGAGAAGGGCATTTGGGACTACAAAGGCTTTCGCCTTAACTACGTTCCCTATGTGCTGG
>Ga0302213_1000253_pt1 | contig 33307 bp, 24 predicted proteins | sample II_Fen_N1_2_FD_194583 | JGI IMG/M metagenome (GOLD analysis project Ga0302213, IMG submission 194583) | Peat permafrost microbial communities from Stordalen Mire near Abisko, Sweden - II_Fen_N1_1 | ecosystem: Environmental > Terrestrial > Soil > Wetlands > Permafrost | place: Sweden: Abisko...
CGGCCAGATCGCTCTGCGCCACTAGCTGGCAGCCCGCCGCCGTCGCCAGCGCGTGAACCTGCGCAATCACCGGCACCGGCAGGCGCTGGATGCTGAGCATCACGCGGGTGCATTGGGCAAACAGCTTTTGGTAATACGCCAGCTCGGGCTGGGCGCGCATTTCCTTGAGGTTGTGGCCGGCGCAAAAGGCTTTGCCCTGCGCCGACAACACGACGACGCGGGCGCTGTCGTCGCAGGCAATGGTGTCGAGCGCGGTTTGCAACGCGGTGAGCATTTCCTCGCTCAGCGTGTTAAAGCTGGCGGGCCGGTTCAGCACCAGGCTGTACACGCCGCGCTCGTCGCGGCTGCACAGCACGGGCGGCGGCGCATTGTTCAAATCATCAATGTTCATGAGAGCAATTTTAAAAAAATTTACAAATCGGCCAGCACGCGGATATGCGCTTCCACGCTGCGGCCCAGCGCGCTCAGGTTGTAGCCACCTTCGAGCGCCGAGACGATACGCCCGTTGGCATGGCGCCGGGCGACTTCCTTGATTTGCGTGGTGATCCAAGCGTAATCCTGCTCGGTCAAGCCCATCTGGCCCAGATCGTCCTCACGGTGCGCGTCAAAACCGGCGCTGATGAAGATCATCTCGGGCTTGAACTCTTCCAGGCGCGGCAACCACATCATCTCGATCAGCTCGCGCACTTCCATGCCACGGGTGTAGGCGGGCAGCGGCAGGTTCACCATGTTCGCGCCCTGATTCTCGATGCCGCTGAACGGAAACATCGGGTGCTGGAAAAAGCTGACCATCAAAATGCGCTCGTCGCCCCGGATGATGTCTTCGGTGCCGTTGCCGTGATGCACATCGAAATCGACAATCGCCACGCGCTTGAGGCCGTGGCGCTCCAGCGCATACTTGGCGCCGATGGCGATGTTGTTGAAAAAGCAAAATCCCAGCGCCTTGGCGCGCTCGGCGTGGTGGCCGGGCGGGCGCACGGCGCAAAAGGCGTTTTCCATCTCGCCCGCCATCACCGCGTCGGTGGCGGCCAGCACCGCGCCTGCTGCGCGCAATGCCGCTTTCCAGGTATGGACATTCATCGACGTGTCCGGGTCGAGCTGCACATGCTCCGGGCCGCCCGCCAGAATGTCGTCGGCGAGCTGGTCGCTCAGGCCGCGCAGCGCCGCCACCAGCATACGGTCGTGGGCCAGTTCGATGTCGCCCAGCGGCGCCTGCGGGGCTTCGCGCCGCTCCAGCGCGTCGCCGACGCCACTGATTAAGAGCCGGTCTTCAATCGCGTCCAGCCGCGCCGCGCACTCAGGATGGCCCGCGCCCATGTCGTGTTTCCGGCAGTCCGGGTGAGTGAAATAGCCAGTCTTATTCATGAGGGTAAATTTTGTTAAAAATTTGCGTTATGGTTCAAGCCATGCATGTCAAAGAAAAACTCCAAACGCTTCTGAATCAGCTTAACACGGTGATTGTCGGAAAACCTACGCAGGTCAGCGACTGCGTGGCCTGCCTGCTGGCGGGCGGCCACCTCTTGATTGAGGATGTTCCCGGCGTCGGCAAGACCACGCTGGCCCATGCGCTGTCGCGCTCGTTCGGGTTGCAGTTCTCGCGGGTGCAGTTCACCGCCGACTTGATGCCAAGCGACCTGTCCGGCGTGTCGATTTACGAGCGCCAGAAGGAAAGCTTTGTCTTTCACCCCGGCCCGGTGTTTGCCCAGGTGCTGCTGGCCGACGAAATCAACCGCGCCAGCCCGAAAACGCAAAGCGCGCTGCTGGAAGCCATGGAAGAAAAACAGGTCACGGTGGAAGGCCAGACGCGCCCGCTGCCACAGCCGTTTTTTGTCATTGCGACGCAAAACCCGCACGACCAGCTCGGCACCTACGCGCTGCCCGAGTCGCAGCTGGACCGCTTTCATATGCGCATTTCGCTGGGCTACCCGGACCGTGCCGCCGAGCGCGAGCTGCTCCGGGGCGGCGACCGGCGCGACCGGGTGGACAGCCTGCCCGCCGTGCTGACGCTGCCAGAGCTGCAGGCGCTGCAGCAGGCGGTGCTGCAGGTGCATGTGGCTGATCCGCTGCTGAACTACATGCAGGACTTGCTGGCCACGACGCGCTCGGGCCGCTGGTTTTTGCAGGGCTTGAGCCCGCGCGCCGGTCTGGCGATTCTGCGGGCGGCCAAGGCGCAGGCGTTTTTAAGCGGGCGCGATTATGTCGCGCCCGACGACATCGCCGCCATCCTGCCGCAAACCGCCTCGCACCGACTGGTTCCGGTCAGCCATGCCGGGCGCGGCGCGACCGAGCAGGTGCGCGCCATGCTGGACGCCGTGCCACTGCCATGAGTGCAGTCTCCTCCCGCTCCGGGCCGCCGGGCTTGAACGCTGCCAGCCTGCCGCCCGGCACGGGCGCGGGCGCAGCCGCCCTGCTCCACCCGTTCAAGGCTTTTCGGGCGCGCTTTAGAAGCTGGTTCGAGTTACGCCTGCCGTTGACCGACAGCCTGCTGCTGACACAGAAAAGCGTCTATATCCTGCCGACCCGACCCGGACTGATGCTGGTGCTGACGCTGCTGGTGCTGCTGGTGGCGTCGATCAATTACCAGCTCAACCTCGGCTACCTGCTGACGTTTTTGCTCGCGGGCACGGCGCTGGTCGGCATGCATGTCAGCCACGGCACGCTACGCGGGCTGGCGCTGAGCCTGACGCCGCCGCCGCCCCGCTATGCAGGCGCCAGCGCCCCGTTTGACATCACGCTGACCAACGCCCGCCGCACCATCCGCTACGGCATCGGTCTGAGCCTGCTCGACCCGCAAGCCGCCGATGGGCAAGCCGACAGCGGCGAGCTGCACTGGGCCTGGACCGATGTACCGGCGCAGGGCAGTTGCGTCGTGCAGGTCGCTTTCACCCCGGCGCGGCGCGGCCTGCACCGGCTGCCGACGCTGACGGCGGAAACCCGCTTTCCGCTGGGCACCTTCCGGGTCTGGACGGTCTGGCGCCCAGCAGCGCAGGTGCTGGTCTATCCAGCGCCCGAATTGAACCCGCCGCCACTGCCGCCCGGCGAGCCGCGCTCTCAGGGCGCTGGCGCTGCCATGCGGACGCAAAGCAGTGGCGAATTCGACGGCGTGCGCGGCTACCGGCGCGGCGATCCTTTGAAAAACGTGCTCTGGAAAAAAGCCGCCAAGGCCGACGAGCAAGGCAACGGCCTGGTCGTGCGCGACACCGAGCAGGCCCAGCGCCATGAACTCTGGCTGGACTTGCAGCAAGCTGGCCCGCTGGGACTGGAAGGCCAACTCTCGCGCCTGTGCGCCTGGGTACTGCAGGCCGAAAAGCTCGGCCTCGACTACGGACTGCGCCTGAATGCGCTGGAGATTGCGCCCGCCAGCGGCGAAGCGCACAAGCGCAACTGCCTAGAGGCGCTGGCCACATGCTGACGCATTCCGCTGACACGCGGGGCACATTGCCCCGCCTGAAAAACCTGCCGCGCGAGACCCGCGACACGCTGTTTTTGCTCGCCGTGATCGCCTGGGTGCTGCTGCCGCAGACCGCCAATCTGCCGCTGTGGTGCAGCGCCGGTGCGGGCGCGGTGCTGCTGTGGCGCGGCACGCTGGCGCTCAAGGCCGGGCCTTTGCCCGGCAAGCTGTGGCTGATCACGCTGCTGGCCCTGACCGTCGCTGCCACCTACGCCACGCACCGCACGCTGCTCGGGCGCGACGCAGGCGTCACGCTGCTGGCGGTGCTGCTGACGCTGAAAACGCTGGAGCTGCGCGCCCGGCGCGACGCCTTCGTGATTTTCTTTCTCGGCTTTTTCTGCATGCTGAGCAATTTTTTCTACTCGCAGTCGTTGCTGACGGCGTTCAGCATGGTGCTGGGCCTGCTCGGGCTGCTGACGGCGCTGGTCAACGCCCACATGCCAGCGGGCAAGCCGCCGCTGATGCAGGCGGCCAAAACCGCTGGGTTCATGGCCTTGCTCGGCACGCCGATCATGCTGGTGCTGTTTCTGCTGTTTCCCCGGATGGCACCCTTGTGGGGCATGCCCGGCGACACCATGAGTGGGCGCAGCGGCCTGAGCGGCAGCATGGAAGTCGGCACGATGGCCAAGCTGGCGCTGGACGACAGCGTCGCCCTGCGTATCCGCTTTGAGGGCCAGCCACCGCAGCAGCGCGATATGTATTTCCGGGGGCCAGTGCTGTCCAGCTTTGACGGGCGCAAGTGGGAGCCATTGCCGCCTTGGCGCCAGACGCTGCCCACCAGACTGGAGTTCGCCGGTCCCGCCTTGAACTACGAAGTCACGCTGGAGCCGACCCAGCGGCCTTGGCTGTTCGTGCTCGACGCCAGCGCCGAGCGCCCGGAACTACCGGCCTACCACCCCGTGATGCAGGCCGACCTGCAATGGCTGACCGACCGGCCCATCACCGAACTGGTGCGCTACAAGGCCAGCAGCCACCTGCAGTTCAGGCACGGGCCGCTCCAGCCCATGCTGGGGCTGCACGATTTTGTCGAGCTGCCAGCGGGCTTTAACCCGCGCACTGTGGCGCTGGCGGCTGAGATCCGGCGTGACCCGCGTTACGCCCAAGCCAATGCAGCCGCCTTGGTACAAGTCGCCCTGAACCGTTTGCGCACCGGCGGCTATAGCTACACACTGGAGCCAGGCCTGTACGGCAAAAACACCGCCGACGAGTTCTGGTTCGACCGCAAGGAAGGCTTTTGCGAGCACATCGCTTCGAGCTTTGTGATTCTGATGCGCGCGCTGGACATTCCAGCGCGCATCGTCACCGGCTACCAAGGCGGCGAACTGAACCAAGTTGATGGTTTCTGGACGGTGCGCCAAAGCGACGCCCACGCCTGGACCGAAGTCTGGCAGGCGGGGCTAGGCTGGGTGCGGGTTGATCCGACATCGGCAGTGGCACCAAACCGCACCGGCGCCGCCCAACGGCTGGTTGCGCCCCAGAGTTTGGCTGGACAAGTATTCGGCAATTTAAGCCCAACCCTGATGGCCCAGCTACGCGCCGCCTGGGAGGCCACCAACAACGGCTGGAACCAGTGGGTGCTCAACTACAGCCAGAACAAGCAGTTCGACCTGCTGAAAAACATCGGTTTCGGCTCGCCCAGCTGGGAAGATCTGAGCTACCTCTTGATTGGCATCATCGTGCTGGCCAGTCTGGCGGGCGGCGGCTGGACATTGTGGGAGCGTGCCCAGCACGACCCGTGGCTGCGCCTGCTGGCACAGGCGCGCAAGCGGCTGGCCGAGGGCGGTATTGACAGCACGCCCGCCACCCCGCCACGCCAGTTGGCCCAGCAGGTCTTGGCCCGCTACGGCAGCACTGCCCAGACGCAGGCGCTGCACGACTGGCTGCTGCAACTGGAAACCCAGCGCTATGCCGCCAGTGCCGCCACCCCGCAAAGCCAGCAACTCACCCTTTTAAGGCAGCAGTTGCGCCGCCTGAGCTGGCCTCTTTAACCTCCAGGCCCAGCCTCCCGGCCAGCCCCACTGCATCTTGTCATGACCGTTAAAAAATCGTTTTTCAATTTCAAACTCGCCGTTCTTTGCAGCTCCGTTCTGGCCGCAGCGGCCTGCACCCATCAAGCCACGCGGACCGACAAGAAAGAAGCCAAGCCCACCGAGCCGACCCAAACCCCGGCACCCATCCCAACGCCGATTCCAACGCCAACGCCGATTCAGCCCCTGCCCCCAACGTCGGTGCCCGCACCAGATCAGCCGCCAGCCCCCGCCGAAATTCCCGCCCGCTCCCCGAAAACAGCGCCCTACGCCAGCCGCCCCGAAGTCATGGCTTTTGCCGATGCGCTGGCCAGCCGCAACCAGCTAGACCCGACCTGGGTGCGCCAGACGATCAGCCAGGCGCGCTACAACGCCACCGTCGCGCGTCTGGTGCAGCCCTCGGCCAAGCCCTTCGTCAAGAACTGGACGGTTTACCGCAGCCGCTTCATCGACCCGATCCGCATTGCAGCGGGCCTGCGCTTTTGGCGCACCAACCAGACCGCGCTGACGCGCGCCGAGCAGGAGTACGGCGTGCCCGCCGAGATCATCGTCGGGATCATCGGTGTGGAAACCATTTATGGCCGTGACACCGGAAACTTCCGGGTGCTCGACGCCCTGATGACGCTGGCCTTTGACTTTCCGACCAGCCACCCCCGCGCCACAGAACGCAGCGCCTATTTCAGCAGCGAAGTCGAGCAGTTTTTAATCCTGCAAAACCGTAACAAAACCGACCCGCTGCAAGCCAAAGGCAGCTACGCCGGTGCGATGGGCCTGCCACAGTTCATGCCATCGAGCTGGCTAAAATACGCGGTTGATTTTGATGGCGACGGCCGGATTGACCTACTGAACAGCCCAGCCGACGTGATTGGTTCGGTGGCCAATTACTTCAAGGCACACGGCTGGAAAAGCGGCATGCCGACCCACTACCCGGTGCATTTCGACCCACGCCGCTTGGACCTGACCACACTGCTGACCCCCGATATCCTGCCAACCTTCAGCCCAACCAGCTTGAGCGACAAAGGTGTCGTGCTCGAAGGCCAAGCACTGCAGCACCCCGGTCCGCTGGCGCTGATTGAGTTGCTTAACGGCCCTGATGGCCCCATCTATGTCGCTGGCACGGAAAACTTCTACGTCATCACCCGCTACAACTGGAGCAGCTACTACGCCATGGCGGTGATTGAACTGGGGCACGAAGTGGCGATGCGGGTCAAGCCCTGAAGCGGCGCACTACTGGACGCGCGGCCTCATCGAGAACCCCGCCCGCGTGCCAGTAAAGAACGCCCCTGTTCCCGCAAAGACGACACAGGCATCAAAGAAACGAAAGAATGATCCATGTTCAAAAAGAGCCAAGACTTGGCACAAACATCCCAGCGTGTCATTGACTTGCTGACCTATATTGAAGAAGTCGAAAAGCTCAGGACCAAGCCTGCATTCTCTGTGCCCACGGAATTTTTCACGGCGTACCAGCAAGACCTCGAAAATCTGCCTGAAGTTCGGCTCAACGTGCAAAGTGAAGGCGATGACATTTGGCTCACAGTCGCCCGCCTTCAGGAAGTCGCCGCACCCATCCCCGAAGAAAATCTGCGCCCTTGGATAACACTGTCGAAATCCCCTGAAAAGAAACCCGAGCTCAAAACGGAGTGCATTTTCAGCGAGGCCAGGAAGGACGTTACAAGGCGCCAGCTCAGCGAACACCCCGAAATCAAAGCACATTTCGACTGGTACATGGAAAACCAGTGGAAACCCTGGGCAGCCGCCGAGTGCCCGCGCCGTAAAACCATCTCTGTCTATAACAAGCTGTTTACGCTCCAGCAAACCATGTCATCGGAAGGCTCGGAGACGCCCATTGAGCTCGTTTGGGGGCTGGGTTATTCCACCTGGAAGAAAGAAGGTCAAAGCAACACCGTCAAGTCTCCAATGCTGTTGCAGATCTGCGAAATCACCCTGAATTTGCACACTTTTGACATGGAGGTGCGGCCACGCGATCTGGATGTCCGTCTTGACGTGGATTGCTACACCGAGATGGACGTGCCAGGGGTTCGGCAGCTGGAAGAACTCTGGAAAAACATGCGGGCCAACAGCGAAGTTCGGATCAACCCGTTCGAGATGGCCACCTACGACAGCATCCTGAAAGCCGCCGTCGGTTATTTGGACCCCGCAGGTCGGTATGACACGCGCACGGATGATGTGGCGCTTGCGCCCGTCGGGGACAGACTTTTGATTTCTGGCACCTGGGTGCTTTACGCCCGCAAGCGCAGCGGTGACATCTTCCTGCAAGACATTCGTCGGCTGAAAAAGACGCTCGAAGCGGCACAGTCCTTGCCAGCGGTCCTCGGCAGCTTTGTCGAAGAGGGGGATACGACGATTCGCGTTCAGCCTGAAGTGCCTTTTCGCGGACTCTCCACCAGCGATGGCGCGGCATCGGCGAAAGAGCTGTACTTCCCCATGCCGTACAACGACGAGCAGGTTTCCATCATTCAGAAGCTCGAAGCCAACGATGGCGTCGTCGTGCAAGGGCCGCCCGGAACCGGCAAGACCCACACCATTGCCAACGTCATTTGCCACTACCTGGCGATGGGCAAGCGGGTGCTGGTGACCTCCAAAGGTGAAGCCGCTCTTTCCGTGTTGCAGGAAAAATTGCCCGAGCGCATTCGCCCCTTGAGCGTTGCGCTGCTCTCGCAAGAGCGCGAAGGCATGAAGCAGTTTGAGCATGCCATCCAGGCGATAGCCAGCGGCGTTGAAGGAATCCAGCCCCAGCGCGCCCAAGCAACCATCACCCGTTTGAGCACCGAGCTGGACCAGCTGCATGCCAAAATTTCCCAAGTTGACCAAACGATTGCCACGCATGCCGCCAGCCATATGCGGGAATACAAATTCCAGGGGCGCAACCTTTCCCCCGAGGAAATTGCCAAACTGGTTTTGCAGCAGGCCGATGAGCATCAGTGGATGGATGACGACATTCCAGAGCACAAGGGCGAGTCGTTCAAATTTAGTGAAGGCGACATCGGCGCTTTGCGTCAGGCTAGGGCCAAAATTGGGCTCGACCTGGGCGCCTACCTTTGCGCGTCGCTTCCTCAGAATGAGGACTTGCCCACCTGGACGGACCTGGTGGTCCTGCATCGCGACATCTTGGGGTCTAAAACCATTGATGCCCATGTTGAGGACGGCTCAGTTCTGGCCCTGATTGACTCAAGGTACGAAACCTTCACCCTCGCGCAACAGCTGCTTGATTTCTTGAATGACTACGCGGCCTTGCAAACGAAGTTGCACAGGCATCAAATTGGCTCGGCCCTTAGCCGGCAACTGGCTGAAATACGGCCTCCAGACCCGCTTCTGGAGGGGCTGCTGGAGGCCTGTGAGAAGTTCAAAGCATTGGAGGCCGAGCGCAAGGAATTTGTCATCAAGGCCATCAATTTGCCGGAGATGGCCGAAAGAAACACCGATTTCCTGACCGCCCTGAGTCGCCTTGCGGAGGGGAAAAGTGCTTTTGCCCTGCCATTTGGCCAAGCTAAAGCACGTCAGATCATTGACTCGGTGACGGTGCTCGGTTCCGCCCCGGCGGACGCAGCTGACTGGCAAGCTGTGCAAAGAATGGTGCAATGGCGCGACAGCTCACACCGCGAAGTTGCCCGTTGGGCCGCCATCGGCACAGAGTTCGGCCTGAACACCCGGATCGCCGAAATAGAAGCCACGGTTAGGCACATCGTTCAGCAGCAGTCCTGGGTTGAGGACGCCAGGATGTTTGTGTTCGATTTCCAGCAGCAACTGCCTAGCCGGGTGGAGGAGGTGTTCGGCAAGAAAATAGCGAACCAGCTCAGGGAAAAGGGCGCGCCGTTCTTGGAAGAAATCCGCTCCAGCCTCATGGCACACCTGGACAGAGGACATCTGGGCTACGCGATAAAAACAGTGGGCGAAACCCTGAACAAGCTACGCGACCACAACGGCCCCGTGGTTGAGGCGATACGGCAATTTTTGCTGTCTGGTTTGGGGGCCAAGGATACCGCTGAAAGCGCACTGCAGGCCAGATGGCTGGCGCTGCAGGCGGAGCTTTCCCGCGTACACAGCCTGTCCTCGTCGTTTGCTGAAATCTATCGGGTGACTGACCATATTGAAGCCGCTGGTGCTGTCAAATGGGCGCACAGGCTCAAAACCATCGCCCCAAGCCCTAACGCCGACTCGGTGCTGCCGACTCGGTGGCGTGAAGCTTGGGGCTGGCGCCTGGCCTTTCAGTTCCTGGAAAAAATTGACGTTCACAAAAATCTCCGAAGCCTGTTTGAAGAACGTCGGGCGCTGACGGCGTCGCTTTCCAGAACTTACCTCGATATCGTTGCCGAAAAGACTTGGCTGGGTGTGTTTCACAACTCCCCGCAGAACATCCGGCAGGCGCTGCAGTCATACCTGACCTCGATTCACGCAATGGGTGCCGGAACGGGAATCCGCGCTGTCCGCCACCGTCGAAATGCCCGTGACGCCATGCAAAAAGCGTACATGGCCATTCCGTGCTGGGTGCTTCCGCAGTGGCGGGTCTCAGAGACGCTTCCGCCAGAAATTGGGCTTTTTGACCTGGTCATCGTTGACGAGGCGTCCCAATCAGACATCTGGGCGCTGCCAGCCTTGCTTCGCGGCAAGAAGCTTTTGATCGTTGGTGACCACAAGCAAGTGTCGCCGTCGGTGGTGGGCCTGACAGAGCAGCGCATCGTGGACTTGGAGCAGCGCTTCTTGCGAAAGCAGTTTCATGGCGCCCACATGACGCCTGACAAGTCCATTTATGACCTTGCCAGGGTGGTATTTGCTGGCAATTCCGTCATGCTGAAAGAGCATTTCCGCTGCGTGCCCGCCATTATTGAGTTCTCCAACCGCGAGTTCTACAACGGCGCCATCAAACCACTGCGGATTCCAAAAGCCAATGAGCGGCTCGATCCGCCTCTTATTGATGTGTACGTCAAAGGGGGTTTCCGCAAGGGTGACATCAACACGGCAGAGGCGACAGCCATCGTGAACGAGATCGAAACCCTCATCAAAGACCCGGACATGGCCGCGCGCTCCATTGGCGTCGTGACCTTACTCGGCAATGAGCAAGCCCGCTACATCCATGATCTCCTCCATGAGCGGATGACGCCCGGAGATATTCTTAACCATCAAATTGCCGTCGGCCCGCCGCCCGTGTTTCAAGGACGCGAGCGAGACATCATGATGGTATCTATGGTGCTTGGCGCTGATGACCGGACCACCTCGGCTGTTGCCGCCCAGCAGCAGCGCTTTAATGTGGCGCTTTCTCGTTCGCGTGACCGCATGTACCTGTTCCGCTCAGTAGTTCATCATCAATTTGCAGAGGATTCCCTGAGTGGCAAGGTTCTGCGCCATTTCCGACAACCGTTCAGCCAAGAGGTGCGCAAGGGCGAATTGCTGCGGGACTTGTGCGCGTCCGACTTTGAGAAGGAAATGTTCGACGAGTTGACTCGGCGCGGCTACCGGGTCCAGCCACAGGTACCGTGCGGTGCCAGCCGAATTGACTTCGTCGTTGAGGGAAGTGAGGGTCGGCGCCTGGCCATCGCGTGTGATGGTGACCAGTTTCATGGCCCTGGCCAATGGGCAGAGGAGATGGCACGCCAGCGCGTGCTGGAACGGGCAGGCTGGACTTTCTGGCGCTGCTTTGCCTCCAGTTTCATCTGCCGACGGCCAGAGATCGTCGCTGACTTGTTTTCAACACTGGACGAACTTGGCATCACTCCCCTGGGCGCAGAGTCCATCGAAAACACGGTTTGGGTCAAGACGATAGAGGTTGACCCCTTCGGTCTGGACGAACTGCCAGAAGAAGAAACAGCGGACCAACCGTTGGAACATTAAATCCACGCTGACGCATTAAAAAAGCCCCGCTGCATTTTGTGCAACGGGGCTTTTTCATGGGCTAAAACCCGGCCCGTGAAGGCCGGATTTCAGGCGCTCAAACTTCAAGCAGCGGCGCCGTCTGTCACGGTGTCGGCCATGTCGGTGTAGTCCTTGACCTGGTCAAAGTTCAGGTACTGATAGACCTTGCTGCTGGCAGCCGTCAGCACGGTCATGTCGGCCATGTACTCGGCCTTGGTCGGGATGCGGCCCAGTTTGGAGCAGATCGCGGCCAGCTCAGCCGAACCCAGATAGACAAACGAGTTCTTGCCCAGACGGTTCGGGAAGTTGCGCGTCGAGGTCGAGAACACGGTCGCGCCCTCTTTCACTTGCGCCTGGTTGCCCATGCACAGCGAGCAGCCGGGCATTTCCATGCGGGCGCCCGCCGAGCCCAGAACGCCGTAATGGCCTTCTTCGCTCAGTTGCTTGGCGTCCATCTTGGTCGGCGGAGCCATCCACAGCTTGACGGGGATGTCGCGCTTGCCTTCGAGCAGCTTGGACGCGGCGCGGAAGTGGCCGATGTTGGTCATGCACGAACCGATGAACACTTCGTCGATGGCGGCGCCAGCGACATCGCTCAGGGTTTTCACATCATCCGGGTCGTTCGGGCAGGCGACGATAGGCTCGTGGATGTCGGCCAAGTCGATTTCGATGACAGCGGCGTATTCAGCGTCCGCGTCGCCCTTGAGCAACTGTGGATCGGCCAGCCAGGCTTCCATCGCGGCAATGCGGCGCTTGATGGTGCGCACATCCGAGTAACCGGTGGCGATCATCCACTTCAGCATCGTGATGTTGCTGTGGATGTATTCGATGATCGGCTCTTTGTTCAGATGCACGGTGCAGCCGCCAGCGGAACGCTCGGCAGAGGCGTCGCTCAATTCAAATGCCTGCTCGACTTTGAGGTCTGGCAAGCCTTCGATTTCCAGGATGCGGCCCGAGAAAATGTTCTTCTTGCCCTGCTTGGCTACGGTCAGCAGACCGGCCTTGATGGCGTACAGCGGAATGGCGTTGACCAGGTCGCGCAGCGTGATGCCGGGCTGCAGCTCGCCCTTGAAGCGCACCAGCACGGATTCAGGCATGTCCAGCGGCATCACGCCGGTGGCCGCGCCGAACGCCACCAGACCGGAGCCAGCGGGGAAGCTGATGCCGATAGGGAAGCGCGTGTGGCTGTCGCCGCCGGTGCCGACGGTGTCAGGCAGCAGCATGCGGTTGAGCCAGCTGTGGATAATGCCGTCGCCCGGACGCAGCGGGATACCGCCACGGTCGCTCATGAAGTCGGGCAGTTCGTGGTGCATCTTCACATCGACGGGCTTGGGGTAAGCGGCGGTGTGGCAGAACGATTGCATGACCAGATCGGCGGAGAAACCCAGGCAGGCCAGGTCTTTCAGCTCGTCGCGGGTCATCGGGCCGGTGGTGTCTTGCGAGCCGACCGAGGTCATTTTGGGTTCGCAGTAGGTGCCGGGACGCACGCCCTGACCTTCTGGCAGGCCGACCGCGCGGCCCACCATTTTTTGCGCCAGCGAGAAGCCACGGCCACTGTCTTCAGGGCTGGTGGGCAGGCGGAACAGGGTGGAAGCGGGCAGGCCCAGCGCAGCGCGGGCTTTGGCGGTCAGGCCACGGCCGACGATCAGCGGAATGCGGCCACCGGCGCGCACTTCGTCAAACAGCACATCGCTTTTGAGCTTGAACTCGGCGATGACCTGGCCGTCTTTCAGCGCCTTGCCGTCGTAGGGACGCAGCTCGATCACGTCGCCCATGCCCATTTGGCTCACGTCGAGTTCAATCGGCAGCGCGCCGGAGTCTTCCATCGTGTTGTAGAAAATCGGGGCGATTTTCGAGCCCAGGCAGACGCCGCCAAAACGCTTGTTCGGCACGAAAGGAATGTCTTCGCCGGTGAACCACAGCACCGAGTTGGTGGCGGACTTGCGCGAAGAGCCGGTGCCGACCACGTCGCCAACGTAGGCAACCAGGTTGCCCTTGGTCTTGAGTTCGTCAAAGAACTTGACCGGGCCGCGCTTGCCGTCTTCTTCAGGCGTGATGCCGGGGCGGGAATTTTTGTGCATGGCCAGCGCATGCAGCGGAATGTCGGGGCGGCTCCAGGCGTCGGGCGCGGGCGACAGGTCATCGGTGTTGATTTCGCCAGCGACCTTGAACACGGTCAGCTGGATGGACTGGGGCACTTCAGGGCGGCTGGTGAACCATTCGGCATCGGCCCAGCTTTGCAGCACGGCTTTGGCGTAGGCGTTGCCTTTTTCGGCTTTTTCCTGCACGTCGTGGAACTGGTCGAACATCAGCAGCGTGTTCTTCAGACCGCTGGCGGCTTCGGCGGCGACGCTGTCTTGTGCATCGTCGAGCAGCGCGATCATCGGGCTGATGTTGTAGCCGCCGAGCATGGTGCCCAGCAGTTGCGTGGCTTTTTCACGCGAGATCAGCGCGCAGGACTCGGTGCCGTGGGCCACGGCGGCCAGGTAGCTGGCCTTGACCTTGGCAGCATCATCGACACCAGCCGGAACGCGGTGGGTGATCAAATCGAGCAAAAAGGCTTCTTCGCCTACAGGTGGGCTTTTCAGCAGCTCGATGACCTCGCCGGTCTGCTTGGCCGTCAAAGGCAGCGGTGGAATGCCCAAGGCTGCGCGTTCGGCAACATGGCTGCGGTAGGTTTGCAAAAACTCGGATGACATCGTTTTCTCCTGCATTAAAAATATTGAGATTTGATTCGTGAAACTGGGCGTGAAAAATCAACCGATGGGATCAAAGGTTCCGCTCAATCGAAAGGGCAGCATGCTGTCAAACGCAACCTTGGTGCTTGCGCAGCAAGGTCTGCACCCAAGCAGCAGCGAAATTATTCGCCAGCTGGCGTGTTCTTCATGCCCTGGGCGACGTCCGACTGCTCGGGGCTCATGCACTCATCGGCCAAACGGGTACCTTGCTTTTGGTTCATCAGCATGGATTTATTGGCCAATTGCAACCACACGGCGCCAGATTTCGGCTCTTCCAGACGAACTGCGCCAGTCACACTGGCGACCGGCGCCATGTGGTAGCTGACGTTTTTAGCCTGCATGTTGAAATAGCCAGGCGTTTTTGAATCGGCGCTCAGGGTCACCGATGTGCCGTGTTCGCACGGAAAATGACCCACACGCACCCGCTCAGCCACGGCCAGTGCTTCAGGCGTCAATGCCACAGCTACAGCGGCGACAGCAGCCGTGCTTTTGACATTGGATTTCGACTTGGACTTGGCTTTTGCCTTGACTTTGGACTTGCCCGCTGCAGCATGCTTTGTCTGAGTGCTGGCAGTGGCCAGTGCTGGTGTCATGGCCAGAACAGCGATGGAAATTGCGGTGACAAGGGTGGCGATTTGGTTGTTTTTCATAAGGGTCTCGTCAAATTGACTGTCAGCAAAGCGCTGGTTCGAAATAAATATGAGCTTCAGCGGGAATCGCCCGACCGGTCTGGTGAGCACGCTCAAGCACCTGCCAGAAATAGCGGTAACTGGCTCGGTCATGCAATTTACCGCTAAAACTGATGGGCGCCCACCCGGCCTGCTCGGCGGCCGTAATTATTTTTACCGCGTCCTCGATCTCGCCCTCACTCGGGGCGAAGGCTTCCAAAATGGGGCGGATTTGGTTCGGGTGAATGCTCCACATGCGGGCATAACCCAGTTCGCAGGCGGCGCGGCGGGCGGCTGCCGTCATGGCGGCGGCGTCGTTGAACTCCGTCACAACGCAGTGCGACGGCACTTTGCCGTAAGCGTGGCAGGCCGAGGCCATTTCCAGCTTGGCGCGCAACACCAGCGGGTGCGTGAACTGACCCTGGCTGCCCATCGCGTCGGCGGGAATGGCGCCGCCGTGGCTGGAGACAAAATCCATCAGGCCAAAACTGAGTGACTGCACTCTAGGATGGGCGGCAATCTCAAAAGCGTTGTGAATTGCCAACGGTGACTCGATCAGCACATGCAGCGGCACGTCACCGGCGGACGCAGCCAACAAGGCCTGCTCGGCCTTGAGAACATCGGCCAGCGACTCAACCTTGGGAATCATGATGTGCGAGAGCCGACCAGAAAGATTGCCAGCAATCACCGCCATATCGGACTCAAAAGCCGGATGGTCCACCGCATGAACGCGCACCGCAACACGGGCCTTGTCAGACGCCAGCGTGGCCAGCGCCACGACCATCGCCGCATGCTCGGCTTCAGCACCGACGGGCGCGCCGTCTTCACAGTCCAGCGTCACATCAAAGACGCAGGCGCCAAACTCTTCCATCATTTCGGCCTGCAGTTGCAGGCTTTTGCGCATCCGCGCTTCGACGCCGCTGTAATGGTCGCACACCGACAGGTAAGCCGTGGCGGCTTGGGCGCCCAAAAGAACTTCGCGCGGATGTTTCATTCAATAAAACCGGTTTTCAGTTTGTCAAGAAAGGCTCGGAGCCTAGCGCGGGTACGAAACACCGGCCATGCACTTTCTCGTGCATGGCGATGGCTGTTTCCCGCCGCTAGGTGTCCCGAGTTGCCTGAAACGGCAGAATTACAGCAGGTGAGCGACGCCGGCTTTTTCGCCTTCCAGCTCAGCCAGGGTCACGTTGATGCGCTCTTGCGAGAAGGCGTCGATTTCCAAGCCTTCGACGATTTTGTATTCGCCGTTTTCGCAGGTCACTGGGAAGCCGAACATCGTTTCAGCAGGAATGCCGTACTCGCCGCCCGATGGGATGCCCATCGTGACCCACTTGCCGTTCGTGCCCAAGGCCCAGTCGCGCATGTGGTCGATGGCGGCGTTGGCTGCCGACGCTGCCGAAGACAGGCCGCGTGCTTCGATGATGGCGGCGCCGCGCTTGCCAACGGTTGGCAAGAAGGTGTTGGCGTTCCATTCTTGGTCGTTGATCAGGGCAGCGACGCTCTCGCCGCCGATGGTGGCGAAGCGGTAGTCGGCGTACATCGTGGGCGAGTGGTTGCCCCAAACGGTGAGCTTTTCAATCGCAGCGACTGGCTTGCCGGTCTTGGCAGCGATTTGCGAGGCAGCGCGGTTGTGGTCCAGACGCAGCATGGCGGTGAAGTTCTTTGCTGGCAGATCAGGTGCGCTCTTCATGGCGATGTAGGCGTTGGTGTTGGCAGGGTTGCCGACGACCAGCACGCGCACGTCACGGCTGGCGACGGCGTTCAGTGCCTTGCCTTGTGCCGTGAAGATGGCGCCGTTGACGGCCAGCAATTCAGCACGTTCCATGCCGGGGCCGCGTGGACGCGAACCGACCAGCAGGGCGTAGTCGGCATCTTTGAAAGCGGTCATTGGGTCGCTGTGTGCGGTCATTTCGACCAGCAGCGGGAAGGCGCAGTCGTCGAGCTCCATCATCACGCCCTTGAGGGCTTTTTGTGGGCCTTCAACGGGCACTTCCAGCAGTTGCAAAATGACGGGCTGGTCTTTGCCGAGCATTTCGCCAGAGGCAATGCGGAACAGCAGTGCGTAACCAATTTGACCGGCTGCACCAGTAACTGCAACGCGGACGGGTTTTTTGCTCATGACGAAACTCCAGAAAAGTTAAAAATCGGTTGAAACAGGATGTGAGGCGAGGAATTGAGCGTCAGGCCGGAGCACACGAAATCAAGTCTCTGATCCGCTTGCAACAGACTGCGCATTGCGCTCAGTCAAAGATTTTACGCTTGAAAAGCGCGGCAAGTCAATTTGTCTTATGTCTTATATAAGATATGATTCGGGCTTGCTTTGCCCGCTGCACTGCGTGCGCTGCAACCTCTATTTAAATCTGCTGTATGGCAACGCTCCCACCTTCATTGACCGACTTGTCCCCGACGCCCGGCGAGCCAGAGGCGGGCTCTGCTGTGGGTCAGGCCACGCCAGCTTTCAGCCCCCTCTACCAACAAATCAAGATCCTGATCCTGCAAAGCCTGCAAAACGGCGAGTGGAAACCGGGCGAGCCCATTCCCAGCGAGATGGAGCTGGCGGCGCGCTTTCGCGTCAGCCAGGGCACGGTGCGCAAAGCCATTGACGAACTGGCCGCCGAAAACCTGGTGATCCGCCGCCAAGGCAAGGGCACGTTTGTCGCCACGCATGCCGAGCACCACGTCCAGTACCGCTTTTTGCGCCTGATGCCCGACAACGGCGACATCAACAGCGAAGGCCCGGCCGAGCGCCAGATCATCGACTGCAAAAGCCTGCGCGCCCCCGCCCACATTGCCCACCCGCTAACCCTGCGCGCTGGCGAGAGCGTGCTCCAACTGCGCCGCGTGTTGGCTTTCCAGGGTACGCCGACGATTCTGGAAGATGTCTGGCTGCCCGGCGGCCCCTTCAAAGGCCTGACCGCCGAGCGCCTGAGCAGCTACCGGGGACCGATGTACGCGCTGTTTGAAACCGAATTCGGCGTGCGCATGGTGCGCGCCGAAGAAAAAATCCGCGCCGTCGCGGCTGACGCGGCCTCCGCCGAACTGCTGCACGTACCCACCGGCGAGCCGCTTTTGAGCGTCGAGCGCATCGCCTACACCTACAACGACATCCCTATGGAACTGCGCCGGGGCCTGTACCGAACCGACACGCACCACTACAAAAATGAACTTAATTAAGAATTATTCGGGCCTGGAAAAGCCCATCCATAACTTTGTTGCATTGCAATAGAATTAAAATGTTTGGCTGGTAAACACAGTCCTTCACATAATTACCATCCGGTTACATCCACGAAAGTCCCAAAAAAATGACAGAGTTGGCCTCCCCACAGCGTCCCAAGCGGCCCGAATTCCGCAACATCAACGCTTTTAAAGACCTGACCACCTACCGCATGACTCCTGCGGCCTGGGTGTCCATCCTGCACCGAGGCAGCGGTGTCATCATGTTCATCCTGATGCCCTTTGTCATCTGGATGTTCGACACCTCGATTTCGTCTGAAATCTCGTTTGGACATTTCAAGGACGCTTTCAACTCCGGCATGCTGGGTTTGCCAGGCTTCCTCTGGAAGCTCGCTGCGCTGGCCCTGATCTGGGCTTATCTGCACCACTTCGTGGCCGGCCTGCGCCACCTGTGGATGGACTTGAGCCATGACGCTGTCACCAAAGAATTCGGCAAATCGTCCGCCTTCGCGACGCTGGCTGTGAGCCTTCCCCTGACGCTGGTGCTGGGCGCCAAGCTGTTCGGCCTTTACTAATTTTTCAGGAAAAAACACCATGTCTGTCAATTACGGCTACAAGCGCAGCGCAGTCGGCGCTCATTACGGTGTGCGGGACTGGCTGGCCCAGCGCGTCACCGCAGCCCTGATGGTTTTGTTCACGCTGCTGGTGCTGGCGCGCATCATTTTCAGCAGCGGCCCCATCGGCTACGACCTGTGGGCCGGCCTGTTCGCCGCGCAGTGGATGAAGGGTCTGACCTTCGCCGTCATCATCGCCATGCTCTACCACGTCTGGGTTGGCATGCGCAACATTTTCATGGACTACGTCAAACCCGTCCTGCTTCGCCTGACTCTGCAAATTTTCGCCATCGTCTGGCTGCTCGTTTGCGCTGGCTGGGGCATTCAGGTTCTGTGGCGCGTTTAAGCCCGCCTGACCGTATCTGAACCCTCAAGACTTCCGAAAAAAGAATCATGACTGCTACTTCCAAACTCCCCAAGCGCAAATTTGACGTTGTCATCGTGGGCGCCGGCGGCTCCGGCATGCGCGCTTCGCTGCAACTAGCCCGCGCTGGCCTGAACGTGGCCGTGCTGTCCAAAGTGTTCCCGACGCGCTCGCACACTGTCGCCGCTCAAGGTGGCATTGGCGCCTCGCTCGGCAACATGTCCGAAGACAACTGGCACTACCACTTCTACGACACCGTCAAGGGCTCCGACTGGCTCGGCGACCAAGACGCGATTGAATTCATGTGCCGCGAAGCGCCCAAGGCCGTGTACGACCTCGAACACATGGGCATGCCATTTGACCGCAACCCGGACGGCACGATTTACCAGCGTCCGTTCGGCGGCCACACCGCCAACTACGGCGAAAAGCCCGTGCAACGCGCTTGCGCCGCCGCTGACCGCACCGGCCACGCCATGCTGCACACGCTGTACCAGCAAAACGTCAAGGAAAAAACCAGCTTCTTCGTCGAGTGGATGGCTCTTGACCTGATCCGCGACGCCGCTGGCGACGTGGTCGGCGTCACCGCCCTCGAAATGGAAACCGGTGACGTTCACATTTTTGAAGCCAAGACCACGCTGCTGGCTACCGGCGGCGCAGGCCGCATCTTTGCCGCCTCGACCAACGCCTTCATCAACACCGGCGACGGCCTGGGCATGGCAGCACGCGCTGGCATCCCGCTGGAAGACATGGAATTCTGGCAGTTCCACCCCACCGGCGTGGCCGGTGCAGGCGTGCTGCTGACCGAAGGCTGCCGTGGCGAAGGCGCGATTTTGCGCAACTGCAACGGCGAGCGCTTCATGGAGCGTTACGCGCCCACCCTGAAGGATCTGGCCCCCCGCGATTTCGTGTCCCGCTCTATGGACCAGGAAATCAAGGAAGGCCGTGGCTGCGGTCCGAACAAGGACTACATCCTGCTGGACATGACCCACTTGGGTGTGGACGCGATTGCCAAGCGCCTGCCTTCGGTGCTGGAAATCGGCCACAACTTCGCCAACGTGGACATCACCAAGGAAGCCATTCCCGTGGTTCCGACCATCCACTACCAGATGGGCGGCATTCCGACCAACATCCACGGCCAAGTCGTCACGCAAGATGCGGACAACAAGAGCGTGGTCGTCAACGGCTTGTACGCCGTCGGCGAATGCTCCTGCGTGTCGGTGCATGGCGCGAACCGCCTGGGCACCAACTCGCTGCTGGACTTGCTGGTGTTTGGCCGCGCTGCGGGCAACCACATCGTCGAGTTCAACAAGACCGCCTCCCACAAAGAGCTGCCTGCCGACGCCGCTGACAAGACCTTGGCCCGCATTGCGCGCCTGGACAACGCGACCGACGGCGAATACGCCCAAGACGTGGCCAACGACCTGCGCGCCGCAATGCAGCAGCACGCTGGCGTGTTCCGCACCCAGGCCATCATGGACGAAGGCGTCAAGAAGATTGCCGAACTGCGCAAGCGCGTCAAATCCATCGGCCTGAAAGACAAGTCGAAGATTTTCAACACCGCCCGCATCGAAGCGCTGGAAGTGGAAAACCTGATCGAAGCCGCCCAAGCGACTATCGTGTCGGCCGCAGCCCGCCATGAAAGCCGTGGCGCGCACTCGGTGGACGATTACGGCGACACCCCCGCTCACCCGAACGGCCGTAACGACACCGACTGGCACAAGCACACCCTCTGGTACAGCGCCACGAACTCCCTGGCTTACAAGCCAGTGCAGATGAAGCCGCTGACCGTGGCCTCTGTCGAACTCAAAACGCGTACGTTCTAAAACGGCCAGCGACCCAACGAATCGAGAAATCTCATGACCAAACGTACTTTCCAGATTTACCGCTACGACCCGGACACCGACGCCAAGCCGTACATGCAGACCATCGAGGTTGAACTCGACGGCCACGAGCGCATGCTGCTGGACGCGCTGATGAAGCTCAAGGCGACCGATCCCACCATTTCCTTCCGCCGCTCGTGCCGCGAAGGTGTGTGCGGTTCGGACGCCATGAACATCAACGGCAAAAACGGTCTGGCCTGCCTGACCAACATGAACACGCTGCCCGGCGTGATCACGCTCAAGCCGCTGCCCGGCCTGCCGGTAGTGCGCGACTTGATCGTGGACATGACCCAGTTCTTCAAGCAGTACAACTCGATCAAGCCTTACCTGATCAACGACAACGTGCCGCCGGAAAAAGAGCGCCTGCAGTCGCCCGAAGAGCGCGAAGAGCTCAACGGCCTGTACGAGTGCATCTTGTGCGCTAGCTGCTCGACCAGCTGCCCGAGCTTCTGGTGGAACCCGGACAAGTTCGTCGGCCCCGCCGGTCTGCTGCAAGCCTACCGCTTCTTGGCCGACAGCCGCGACGAAGCCACCGCCGCGCGCCTGGACAACCTCGAAGACCCGTACCGCCTGTTCCGCTGCCACACCATCATGAACTGCGTCGATGTCTGCCCCAAGGGTCTGAACCCAACGCGTGCCATCGGCAAGATCAAGGAAATGATGGTCCTGCGGACCCTCTAAAAACTGTTGCCAACCATGTCCATGACCATCACCGATGAACTGCTCGACGAGCGGGGTTTAAGCAAGCTCAAGTGGCGCTGCCGCCGAGGCCTGCTGGAAAACGATCTCTTGATAGAAAGGTTCTTTCTACGCTACGAGAGCACCCTGAGCGTCAGGCAGGCTAAAGGCTTGAGTGATTTAATGGACCTGTCTGACAACGACCTGCTGGACCTGCTGCTCAGGCGCAAAGAGTCCAGCCAGCTTGCCGAGGTGGAGGCGCAAACCAGCGCCACCACGCCGGAAGCCCTTGAGGTTTTGAACATGCTGCGCCCTGCAGCACCAGCTCCCTGATTCGTGCCCGTTCCCTTTGACATAAAGAAAGATGCAAGAAATGAAGCTCGCTGACAACAAAGCAACCCTGTCCTTCAGCAATGGCAGCCCCAATGTCGATCTGCCTGTGTATCAGGGCAACGTCGGCCCGGATGTCATCGACATCCGCAAGCTGTACGCCCAAACCGGCATGTTCACCTATGACCCAGGTTTCCTGTCCACGGCATCGTGCCAGTCGGCCATCACCTACATCGACGGCGACAAGGGTGAACTGCTGTACCGTGGCTACCCCATCGAACAGCTCGCCACCAACTGCGACTACCTCGAAACCTGCCACCTGCTGCTCTACGGAGAACTGCCAAACGCCGAGCAGAAAAAGGATTTCACCAGCCGCGTGACCAACCACACGATGGTCAACGAGCAGATGCAATTCTTCCTGCGCGGTTTCCGCCGTGACGCGCACCCGATGGCCATCATGACCGGCTTGGTCGGCGCCCTGTCGGCCTTCTACCACGACAGCACCGACATCAACAATCCAGCGCACCGCGACATCGCAGCCGTGCGCCTGATTGCCAAGATGCCCACGCTCGTCGCCATGGCCTACAAGTACACCATCGGCCAGCCGTACATGTACCCACGCAACGACCTGAGCTACGCCGGCAACTTCCTGCACATGATGTTCGCCACGCCCTGCGAAGAGTACGTGGTCAACCCCGTGCTCGAACGCGCACTGGACCGCATCTTCACGCTGCACGCTGACCACGAGCAAAACGCCTCGACCTCCACCGTGCGCCTGTGCGGCTCGTCGGGCACCAACCCGTTCGCAGCCATCGCCGCTGGCGTGGCCTGCCTCTGGGGTCCAGCCCACGGCGGCGCCAATGAAGCCTGCCTGAACATGCTCGAAGACATCCAGAAGATGGGTGGCATTTCCAAGGTTGGCGAGTTCATGGAAAAGGTCAAAGACAAAAACTCCGGCGTCAAGTTGATGGGTTTTGGCCACCGCGTTTACAAAAACTACGACCCACGCGCCAAGCTGATGCAGGAAACCTGCAAGGAAGTGCTGAAAGAAATGGGCCTGGAAAACGACCCGCTGTTCAAGCTGGCAATGGCCCTGGAAAAGATCGCGCTGGAAGACGAATACTTCGTGTCCCGCAAGCTCTACCCGAACGTGGACTTCTACTCCGGCATCGTGCAGCGCGCCATCGGCATCCCTGTGCCGCTGTTCACCGCCATCTTCGCGCTGGCCCGCAACGTCGGCTGGATGGCCCAACTGAACGAAATGATCAGCGACCCAGAGTACAAAATTGGCCGCCCACGTCAGTTGTTCACCGGCTCCGTCCCACGCGACGTCAAGCCAATGGCTGAGCGTTAAAAACTGCCACGGCCTTTTTAAGGCCTGAGCGAAAAACCCGCCCGATGGCAACATCTGGCGGGTTTTGCATTTGCAACCCGTGAAAGTTCACTGGGCTTGTGGCGGCCTGATCGCAGGTCAGCGCATTGAATGGCTCACACGCTCGCCGTTGGCCGATAAAAGCGTGATTTCGGCACACCAGTCATCGCACTTTGCGACGGCGTCATTCAAAATACAGGTTCAAAATAGCCATTCATCGTGAATGACGATGACTTTACCCCATGAACCTCAAAAGCTCCGAACGCAATTTCGCCCGCCGCATTGACCTGACCTCGCTTCAGCTCTTCGTGGCTGTGTGCGAGCTGGGCAGCATCGGCAAAGCTGCCGAGCGCGAATTCATCGCCGCCTCCGCCGTCAGCAAGCGCCTGAGCGACCTAGAAGCGACGCTGGACACCGCGCTACTGAGCCGCCACAGCCGGGGTGTCACTTTGACCCCAGCGGGCGAGAGCCTGCTGCACCATGCGCGCTCGGTGCTGTTCAGCCTCGAAAAAATGCAGGGCGAACTGGGCGAATACGCCGACGGCGTGCGCGGCCATGTGCGCGTGTACGCCAGTATTTCGGCCATCGTGCAGTTTTTGCCGGAAGACTTGGGTGCGTTCATCCGCCAGCATACTGAGATCAAAATCGACCTCGAAGAGCACCTGAGCACCGAGGTGGTTCGCGCCGTGCAGGAAGGCGCGGCTGACCTGGGCATCTGCAACATCGCCCACGGTACCGGCACGCTGCAAACGCTGCCTTACCGCCGCGACAGGCTGGTGCTGATCGTGCCGCGTGGCCATGCGCTGCAAGCACGCGGCGCGATTAACTTTGAAGCCGCGCTCGACTACGACCAGGTCGGTCTGCACTCGAATAGCTCGATTTACCTGGCAATGCGACAGGCCGCCGCCGCCGTCGGGCGCACCATCAAGCTGCGCATCCACGTCACCGGGCTGGACGCGATGTGCCGGATGATTCACAACGGCCTAGGCGTGGGCGTCATGCCCCAGCGCGCTTTTGAACTCATGCACGGCGTGGGTGAACTGGAGTCCGTCGAGCTGCTCGACAGCTGGGCCGAACGCCAGATTCAGCTGGTAGCGCGCGACTTTTCCACGCTGCCGCTGACCGCCCGGCTGCTGGCAGACCACCTCACGCAACCGCCGCCCCGCCTGCCGCACTAGCGGCACGTCAAGTGCATAAAGCCCATTCTCTCAAGCGCAAGACATACCAACAATTCGCTCACAGCACGACACTGACGGCGCACGCCCGACCGGGCCAGCGCCAGTCAGCCAAAAACTTCCATCCGCCTAAAATCACCCGCATCACGCACCGACCACGAAGGAAAATCTATGGGACGCACCCTCTACGACAAAATCTGGGACGAGCACGTCGTTCACACCGAAGAAGACGGCACCGCCATCCTCTACATCGACCGCCATCTGGTTCACGAAGTGACCAGCCCGCAGGCGTTTGAAGGCCTGCGCGAGGCCGGCCGCAAGGTCTGGCGCATCAGCTCCATCGTCGCCACCGCCGACCACAACACGCCCACCACCGGCTGGGAGCTGGGCTACGACGGCATCACCGATCTGGTCAGCAAAGAACAAATCACCACGCTGGACGCCAACATCAAGGAATACGGCGCGGCGGCATTCTTCCCCTTCATGTCCAAACGCCAGGGCATCGTGCATGTGATCGGCCCCGAAAACGGCGCCACGCTGCCGGGCATGACGGTGGTCTGCGGCGACTCGCACACCTCCACGCACGGCGCGTTTGGCGCGCTGGCGCACGGCATCGGCACCAGCGAAGTCGAGCACGTCATGGCGACGCAAACCCTGCTGGCCAAAAAGGCCAAGAACATGCTGGTCAAAGTCGAAGGCAGCGTCACCAAAGGCGTGACCGCCAAGGACATCGTGCTGGCCATCATCGGCAAAATCGGCACGGCGGGCGGCACCGGCTACACCATCGAATTTGCTGGTTCCGCCATCCGCGACCTGAGCATGGAAGGCCGCATGACGGTGTGCAACATGGCGATTGAAGGCGGCGCCCGCGCTGGTCTCGTCGCTGTGGACGCCAAAACGATTGAATACGTCAAAGGCCGCCTGCTCGCGCCCGGCACCGATGCCATCACCGGCCAATTCGTCGGCGGCCCCGAATGGGACATGGCCGCGCAGTACTGGGCCACGCTGCACTCGGACGCCGACGCGACGTTTGACGCAGTCGTCGAACTCGATGCGAGCCAGATCCTGCCGCAGGTCAGCTGGGGCACCTCGCCCGAAATGGTGCTGTCGATTGAAGACCGCGTGCCCGATCCCGACAAAGAAAAAGACGCCAACAAGCGCGGCGCCATTGAGCGCGCCCTGACTTACATGGGTCTGGAGCCCGGCAAGGCGCTGAACGACCTGTATGTGGACAAGGTGTTCATCGGCTCCTGCACCAACAGCCGCATCGAGGACATGCGCGAAGCCGCCGCCGTGGTCAAACATATCGGCCAGAAAGTCGCCAAGAACGTCAAGCAGGCGCTGGTCGTGCCCGGCTCCGGCCTCGTGAAAGAGCAAGCCGAGCGCGAAGGGCTGGACAAGATTTTTATCGCCGCCGGTTTTGAGTGGCGCGAACCCGGCTGCTCGATGTGTCTGGCCATGAACGCCGATCGGCTGGAGCCGGGCGAGCGCTGCGCCTCCACCAGCAACCGCAATTTCGAAGGCCGACAAGGCGCGGGCGGGCGCACCCACTTGGTCAGCCCCGCGATGGCGGCGGCGGCAGCCGTGCATGGCCACTTTGTCGATGTCCGCAAATTTGTCTGAACTTTTCCAGGAAAAATCCGATGAAAAAAATCACCACCCAACTCATGCTCGCAGCTGCCTTGCTCGCCACTGTTGCGCTGTCCGGCTGCAACACCGTCCGGGGCATTGGCCAGGACGTGCAGCGCGCAGGCTCCGCCGTCTCCAACGCGGCCAAATAACAGGCTAGATTTCGCATGCAAAAATTCACCACACTCCAAGGCCTCGTGGCACCGATGGATCGCGAGAACGTCGATACCGACGCGATCATCCCAAAGCAATTCCTCAAGTCGATCAAAAAGACCGGCTTCGGCATCAACCTGTTTGACGAATGGCGCTACCGGGACGCAGGCTTTCCGGGCCAAGACCCGGCCAGCCGCCAGCCCAACCCCGACTTCGTGCTGAACCAGCCGCGCTACGCGGGCGCTTCCATCCTGCTGGCGCGCAAGAACTTCGGCTGCGGCTCGTCGCGCGAGCATGCGCCGTGGGCGATTGACCAGTATGGTTTCCGCGCCATCATCGCGCCCAGCTACGCCGACATTTTTTTCAACAACTGCTTCAAAAACGGCCTGCTGCCCATCGTGCTGCCCGAGGCGCAGGTGGCTGAGCTGTTTGATGCCGTCGCCGCCTTCCCCGGCTACGCGCTGACGATTGATCTGGAGCGCCAGGTCATCGTCAAGCCGCAGGGCGAGGAAATCCCGTTCGACGTGCAAGCATTCCGCAAATATTGCCTGCTCAACGGCTTTGACGACATCGGCCTGACGCTGCTGCAAAGCGACAAGATCAAGGCGTTTGAAGCCGAACGCCTGGCTGCCAAGCCGTGGCTGAACCATACCGTCGCAGGCTGAAAACCGGCCCGCGCCTGAAAATTCCGCGCTGGTCAGGTTGGCAATTCGTCGCTTGGCCTGTGCATTTTCAGCGGTCTTTCTGGGTAACGCAACGCGAGAACCTGGCCTACCCGCTTTTATCCATCCCCATCTCGTGCGCCTGATCCCGAACGGACAGGCGCAGGACAACACAAAAATCTAGTCAACATGAAAATCGCAATCCTCCCCGGTGACGGCATCGGCCCTGAAATCGTCGCCGAAGCCGTCAAGGTCTTGAGCGTCCTGGACCTGCCTTTTGAAACCGAAACCGCCCTCGTCGGCGGCTGCGCCTACGATGCCTACGGCCACCCGCTGCCCGATGCCACGCTCAAACTGGCCCTGGACGCCGACGCCACCCTGTTCGGCGCCGTGGGCGACTGGAAATACGACACGCTGGACCGCCCGCTGCGCCCCGAGCAAGCCATTTTGGGCCTGCGCAAAAACCTCGGCCTGTTCGCCAACTTTCGCCCGGCGATTTGCTACCCGCAGCTGGTCGATGCGTCCAGCCTGAAGCGCGAGCTGGTTTCCGGCCTGGACATCCTCATCATCCGCGAGCTGACCGGCGATATTTATTTTGGCCAGCCGCGTGGTCGCCGCATTGCGACCGATGGGCATTTTCCCGGTGCCGAAGAAGCCTTTGACACCATGCGCTACTCGCGCCCGGAGATCGAGCGCATCGCCCACGTCGCCTTCCAGGCGGCACGCAAGCGTGACAAGCGCGTCACCAGCGTCGATAAAGCCAATGTGCTGGAAACCTTCCAACTCTGGAAAGACGTGGTGACGGAAATCGGCCAGCAATACCCCGACGTGGCGCTGGACCACATGTACGTCGATAACGCCGCCATGCAGCTGGTCAAGGCGCCGAAAAAGTTTGACGTGGTCGTCACCGGCAATATGTTTGGCGACATTTTGTCGGATGCCGCCGCGATGCTGACCGGGTCGATTGGCATGCTGCCGTCGGCCAGCCTGAACAGCAAAAACCAAGGGCTGTACGAACCCAGCCACGGCAGCGCGCCCGACATCGCGGGCAAAGGCGTGGCCAACCCGCTGGCGACAATTTTGAGCGCGGCCATGATGCTGCGCTTCAGCCTGAACCAGCCCGAAGCGGCGGCCCGCATCGAAAAAGCCGTCGATCAGGTGCTCACGCTGGGCCTGCGCACGCCTGACATCTACAGCGAAGGCACAAAGCGGGTCGGCACCGTCGAAATGGGCGACGCCGTGGTCAAGGCGCTGGTCGGCTAAAACTGGCGGCAGCTTGTCAGTGTTCGCCAAGACAAGCTTGGCTACAATACCGCTCATGCGCAAAAGACCCGCCGCCCTCCCCAATTCCACCGCACTGCGGGCGGGAAGCGGCGCGCCGGTTTTTGCCCAGATCACCACAACGACCACCATTAAAGGCTAACAAGCCCGGTTCGTCGTGCCCGCCGGCTCGATGAGCCGGACCCAAAAGCTTTGAATTTTTCATACTTTTTGAAGGGCACTCTCATGAAACTCACAGGCAATCTCACGGGCCTCGTCGGCTGGCGCGGCATGGTCGGCTCGGTGCTGATCGACCGCATGCAGGCCGAAGGCGATTTTGAACTGATCGAGCCGGTTTTCTTCTCGACCTCCAACGCGGGCGGCCAAGCCCCGGCGCAGGCCAAAAACGAAACCAAGCTCCAGGACGCTTACGACATCGAAGCACTGAAAAAGTGCGACATCATCCTGACCGCGCAAGGCGGCGACTACACCTCTGAAGTCTTCCCCAAGCTGCGCGCTGCAGGCTGGACCGGCCACTGGATTGACGCCGCTTCCACGCTGCGGATGAACGACGATGCCGTTATCGTGCTGGACCCGGTGAATCTGCCTGTGATCAAGAACGCGCTGGCCAAGGGCGGCAAGAACTGGGTGGGCGGCAACTGCACCGTGAGCTGCATGCTGATGGGCGTGGGCGCGCTGTACAAAGCCGGTCTGGTCGAATGGATGACCAGCATGACGTATCAAGCCGCTTCCGGCGGCGGCGCGCAGCACATGCGCGAGTTGCTGACCCAATACGGCACGCTCAACGCCGAAGTGCGCCCGCTGCTGGACGACCCGAAATCGGCGATTCTGGAAATCGACCGCCGCGTTCTGGCCAAGCAGCAGTCCTTGAGCGCGTTGGAAACGGCCAACTTCGGCGTGCCGCTGGGCGGCAGCCTAATCCCCTGGATCGACAAGGATCTGGGCGACGGCAGCAGCAAGGAAGAGTGGAAAGGCGGCGCTGAAACCAACAAGATTCTGGGTCAAGGCGCGGGCTTCGGCACTGCCGCTGTACCTGTCGATGGCTTTTGCGTGCGCATCGGCGCGATGCGCTGCCACAGCCAGGCGCTGACCTTCAAGCTGAAAAAAGACGTGCCGCTGGCCGATATCGAAGCGATGATCGCCGCCGACAACGCCTGGGTCAAAGTCGTGCCCAACACGCGCGAAGCCTCGATCAAGGATTTGACGCCCGTCGCCGTCACCGGCACGATGCAAATTCCCGTAGGTCGCCTGCGCAAGCTGGCGATGGGGCCGGAGTATCTGGGTGCCTTTACCGTGGGCGACCAGCTGCTGTGGGGCGCTGCCGAACCGCTGCGCCGCATGCTGCGGATTTTGCTGCAGGCTTGAAGTAGTTAAAATTTACAAAATATGGCTGGGTCTATATGGATTTCGGCCATCATCGCTTGTTACATTACGTTGTCACCCGGCAACGTCTGACACTTGTAGCTTGAGGCTATTTACCGTGTCAGGACTTAAGTGATACGTTGCCTTGTCAGTCCAATGCCTTGATGTTAAGGTTGTTTTTCAAACATTTGCATCAAGGTTTTTGTGCGCATAAGCAAAATGAAATTACATGGAGCACTGGAGGCTCGGAACCCCATGAATGATCGCGGTCGTTGGCGTATTGGCGCCCTGGCAAGTGCTATTGCGTTGCTCGGTAGCTTGGCAAGTCTTGAAGTCCATGCGTTATCGCTGGGAAAAATCACCATCCAGTCAGCTTTGGGTGAACCCCTGCGGGGCGAGATTGATGTCACAGACGTCAATCCAGCCGAAGCCTCCAGCCTCAAAGTGGGGCTCGCTTCTGCTGAAACCTTCAGGGCAGCGGGCATGGATTACCCCTCTTCGGCAACAGGACTTGAAGTCAAACTGCTGCGACGCGCTGATGGCAGGTCTTATCTGCGCCTGAACAGCAGCCGGGCCATCACTGAGCCCTTCATGGACTTGATTGTGGAAGCCAACTGGGACTCCGGTCATGTCACGCGCGACTACACCATGCTATTTGACCCGCCCCGCGCGATCGCCAGCAGCACACCACTCATAGCCCCTACGGTTCCGATGCTGTCGCGGCCATCAGGGCCTATCGCAGCTGCGGTGCCAATGGCCGACCTAGCCTCACCAAAGGTCAGGGATAAGGAAACACCCGATGCGGCACCCGACGCCTTAAAACCGCCCGCACAGCCCGCCGAGCGTTCTGATCCCACACCAGAGCGCACCGCTCCACCGGCAGAACGCGCCATTGCGCCAATAGAACGCCGCACACCACCAGCGGCCATGCGTGCGCCCAAGCCCCCCAAAACAGCGCCAGACGATAACAGCAACAGCGAGCAAATAATCGTCAAAAAGGGCGATACCGCCACCAAGATCGCAGCCAGAAACAAGCCCGCCGACGTTTCGCTAGACCAGATGCTGGTCGCGCTCCTCAAACAAAATCCAAGCGCGTTCATCGGCGGAAATGTCAACACCATCAAATCCGGCGCAGTGCTGGATATTCCCAAGACCGAAACGCTCAGCGCGCTGTCCACCACAGAAGCCCACAAAATCATCGTGGCGCAAAGCAAGGACTTCAACGCTTTTCGCCGCAAGCTGTCCGAAAGCGTCTCGTCCACCCCCGCGACCAGCCCGGATCGCCAAAGCGGCGGCAAGGTGCAAACCGAGGTGCAAGATCATGCGCAAATTGCCCCACTTCCTGACAAGTTGACGCTCTCGCATGGCGCCATTGAAGCCGGGCCGACTGGCAAGGCCGACGACAAGATTGTCAAAGACAAACAAGCCAAGAGCGACGCCCTCCGCGTGGCCGAGCTGAACAAAAATATCAGCGATCTCAATAAACTGGGAATTCCGCCTGTCACAGCCACGCCAGCGAGCCGACCCGCTGCCACCGTGCCAGCCATTAACGTAACCACGCCTCCAGGCATGGTTGCTCCAGTGCCACCTGCCGTGCCTAAGGTCAGTGCAGCGGCAGCACCGTCGTCCTCTCCACTGCCACCCGCAGTGCCCGCGACCAGTGCAACCACCCCTAGCGCCGATGCGGCTATACCGCTTAAGACGCCTGCCTCTGCGGCATCCGACGCCGGGAGTCCTCTTGCAGCAGCTTCTGCCGCCGCCCCCCAAGCTAGCGCCGCTGTCACACCTGCCAGCCTGAAGAAGCCCATCGTGACGGTGCCACCGCCCGAGCCAGAGCCAGAGTTGATGGACCAGCTGATGGAAAATGCCGTACCACTGCTTGGCGGCGTGGGCATTCTCGGACTGCTGGGTGGCTTTGTCTTTATGCGCAGCAGGAGGAACAAGAACAAGACAGCGCCCGTGGACAGCTCTTTCCTTGAAAGCCGCCTACAGCCCGATTCCTTTTTTGGCGCCAGCGGCGGCAGCCGGGTAAACACCAACAACGGACACAGCGTTCCTGGCGCCTCCTCAATGGCCTACACCCCGAGCCAGATGGACGCCAGTGGCGACGTAGATCCTGTCGCCGAAGCCGATGTCTATCTGGCCTATGGCCGCGACGAACAAGCCGAAGACATCCTCAAAGAAGCCCTACACACCTATCCAGGACGTGTCGCTATCCACGCCAAGCTGCTGGAAATTTATGCCAAACGCCGTGATAAAAATGCCTTTGAAAACCTAGCGGCTGAAGCCTTCAAGCTGACGCAAGGCCAAGGATCCGAGTGGACATACATCGTCGAGCTAGGCAACGAACTGGACCCAGGCAACCCACTCTACGAAGCCCGCGAACTCGCGTCCGATGAGCCCCTGCAAGACAACACATCCACGCCGGTCCCCGCACGCGTCATGTCCAGCCCAGCATCGGCAGACATGGATCTTGATCTGGATATGGATATGGACTTTTCCCTTGATGAGGCGCCGCAGGCATCTGCCGCACCCGTCACAATCGCCCCAACCCCACCTGCTCCAGTGATCCCGGAACCAGCCCCTGTTGCGCTGATGACCAGTCCGGCCAGCGCAACCCCGCCATCGTCAAGTCTGCACGATTTGGATCTCGGTCTGGATTTCGACATGACACCGACACCAGCGCCACCCGTTAACCTGACCAAACCGGCTGCAGCGACCCCAAGCGCAGCACCAGCCCCGATTCCAGACATTGACCTGCTCTCCAACGGGCTGGACTTCACGCCAATGCCGCTTGTTGCCCCCGAGCCTGCTGCACCACCAAAAGCCGCAGCAGCCGCGCCCGCCCACGACAATGGCATGATGGAATTCGACTTGGACGCTTTCTCGCTTGACCTGACCCCTGCGCCGGCCAAGGCACCGGAATCTGCTGAGACCGAACCGCAGGAAGAAGACCCACTTGAAGTCAAGTTCATGCTGGCTGAGGAATTCCGTGCCCTGGGCGACACTGATGGCGCCAGATCACTGGCCGATGAGGTTGTAGCCAAAGCCAAGGGTTCGCTAAAAACCAAAGCACAGTCGTTCCTCAACGCACTGGCGTGACAGCAGTCTGCGTGCAATGGCTTTACCCATGAGGTGGTGCCTGTGAGAGTGGCGCTTGGCGTCAGCTACAGCGGCAGCGCCTATGAAGGCTGGCAAAGCCAGCTTTCGGGCAAAACCGTTCAGGACAAGCTCGAACTGGCCTTGAGTCGGTTTGCGGCCCAGCCGGTGCGCACCCTGTGCGCGGGCCGCACCGACGCAGGCGTGCATGCGCTGATGCAGGTGGTGCATTTCGATGCCCCGGTGCAGCGCGAAAGCGCTTCCTGGGTACGCGGCACCAATGCGTTTTTGCCGTCCGACATTGCCGTGCAGTGGGCGCAGCCGGTGCCCGATGAATTTCACTGTCGGGGCAGCGCGATTGCCCGGCGCTACGCCTACGTCGTACTCGAATCGCCCGTGCGCCCCAGCGTCGAAGCTGGGCGCGTCGGCTGGATTTACCGCCCGCTCGATGGCGCAGCCATGCGGCAAGCCACCCAACACCTGCTCGGCGAGCACGATTTCTCCTCCTTTCGCGCCGCGCAATGCCAAGCCAAGTCGCCTGTCAAAACGATACGCCGCATCGAGATTTCCCAGCGCGCCGGTGCAGGCGGAAATTACTGGCGCTTTGAGTTTGAGGCCAATGCTTTTTTGCACCACATGATCCGCAACATCATGGGCTGCCTGCTGGCCGTTGGCCAGAGCCAGCATCCGCCCGGCTGGCTGGCCGAGGTGCTGGCTGCGCGCAGCCGCCAAGTCGCCGCGCCGACTTTTTCGCCCGACGGGCTGTATTTTCTCGGGCCGCT
>Ga0302213_1000254_pt1 | contig 32991 bp, 24 predicted proteins | sample II_Fen_N1_2_FD_194583 | JGI IMG/M metagenome (GOLD analysis project Ga0302213, IMG submission 194583) | Peat permafrost microbial communities from Stordalen Mire near Abisko, Sweden - II_Fen_N1_1 | ecosystem: Environmental > Terrestrial > Soil > Wetlands > Permafrost | place: Sweden: Abisko...
CACTTGTAAACGACAACAAGGGTACAATAAAATACCATTTGGGTGGTTTTAAAATTTCGTCCTGAAAGAGTGACGCAACGTAATACACTTCCTGATCAGTTAGTTTGCCTAATTTGCTCTGAACAGATACCCGAAAGTCGGAATTATTCATAAATTCATCCAACAGTTTTTCGTGCATGCCATTATCTGTTGGGAGTAAGGGGATATTCCTTAACTTATTATAGAGGTATTGTTGTCCTACTTTTGAGTTTGTTCGGTCGATAAACATGAATAATTCCTCAAAGTCCAAATCGTTACAGGTTTTATCTGATAGGGTCTGGAAATCTGTTGAATGGCCTTTTTTTCGGAAATAGCTTTCTATATATTCAAAATTAAATGAATCAACTTTTAAATTCCCAAACTCATTGAGCAACTTTTCTTTATTTCTTCTTTTTTTGTTTCTAAACATTTTATTTCTTTTTTATTATTGTGGCTCACCACTTACTTTTGAATACTTAAAGTGCTTAATGTTAATATATTATTATGTATTTATAGCTCAACAAGTCTGGGTGTCTCCAATTGCCAACCAATGAATATAGGCTTATATTAACAACTGTTTTTTCTTCTTACTTTAATGAAACAGACATTGATAACTTTAAAGCAAGGTTGTCTTCAAAATTGTCTGAGCTATAATGGCCATAACGATAAAAACCACCTATACCAAGATTTAAATAAAACATATTTATATAGTTGAGCTTAATTATATTATTGATTATCAATCCAGACTCAAGATACACATTATCTTTTGTGCGAAAGTCGATTCCTTGATCAACTGCATTGTTAAGTGCGCCCCAACCTGAGTTTTGAACAACAATAAATTGGGGTTTAAATTTTTTCAAATTAATTAGTAATGATCCAAAATTATGAGAATAGAAAAGATGAATATACTTGTCAGAAAGAAATTCATTCGGCGACATAGTTTGAAAGCTATTGTTTATCAACAAAGGCACATCTGAACTTTTGCTTCCTTCTCCGGTAAAAAGCAAACCATATGGTAAACTGCTATCAATAAATCCGGATGCAAGTCTGAAATTAGATTGACCAATTCTTCCGTTATAAGCTGTAAAATCCATTGTAGCTTCTAAGCGATTATATTGGTAACTGTTCTTGTTGAATAAATTTAGTCCTCTTTTGTAGGTAAGATTGAATATCGGGTTGCCGTCATAATTTATAATACGCTGGTTTCCTATCATTTCTAATTCTTCATTACATGCATATTTTGCTGAAATCTGAATTTCATCGGCTTGATAATGTGTTAGCTTTGACCCTTTAAATGAATATGAATACGTGGGGTTAAATTCATTTAGACTTAATGATGTTGTGACTTTTAGAAAGCGAAGCGTTCTGAAACCAAACTCCATCTTTTTTTGAATACAATTGTCAAACCGTGATCCCATATTACTTCTGAGATAGTCACTCAATGATATCTTAGAATAATCATTGATTATTTCAGAACCAACCTCTTTTAAATTATTCTGATAGGATAGTTTAAATTGTACCTCATGGTACTTATTTAAATCAACTACAAGTTGTCCACCATATTTCAATTTTTCATCTCTGAATCCATATCCGGCAAAACCTCCCAATGATACAATTTTTGATACCTTTTCATTTGTATACAATCCAATCCCTAAACTTGAGCCTTCGTAATCATTGTAATTATAAATGCTGTTTAGGTCTATATCAACCCATTTTACCGGAATCCGTCCAACCATCAACTTTGGAAGAAGCTTTGCCCAATAATCGAAGTTGTACTTTTTGCCAATACTATCCAGAAAAATATATGTATTTTTTTCTCTCATTGTAAGAGAATTCGGACGAATTGAATTTAAAATAAGGTCACTTTTCTTTAACGACGATTCATCTAGATATACTTTTTCAAGATGTATATTTCGATTAAATGTATTCGGACTATAATCAATACTGTCAACTTTACTTGTAATAAGATAAACCGGATAAGCATTTGTTTCTTTATTTTCTTTTCTGGATGTCCAACCTATTTCTTCGTCCAATTTTGTTGGAAACCATTTGTCATTTATGAATTCATAATCCTGTCGAAATTTAAAACCGATTAGTCCTTTCTCGGAAGGCTCAGCTACTATATTTTTAATTGCAAAACCATTTGAACTAATAAATAACGTTCCTTTTAATCCATTGAAGTTCTTGCCCTTCTTGGGACGAAAATTAATGACATAAATAGAATCCGAACTAGTTGTATAGTTATTTTCGAGTTCGTAATTATAACAGCTTAAACAACCATCAGACAATGGGCTTACATATTCCGTAATTGATTTGTCGTTGCTAATTGGCAATTCAAATAGCGAAATGCTATTATTATAAAACGAAATAGAATTATGAAACATCGATACAAAACTTTGAACGAGCAAAGGGTCTTTAAAACCTGACGTTTTTTGCGCTATAATCTTATTCTCAACTCTTTTATTTGATTTCAAGCACGAAATTACACATTCCGAGATAAATGGAGTCCGGTTTTTTAATCGCTGATTCTTATTTATTTTAAGGCTATCCTGCTGTGTTGCATCATGGGAAAGTTTGACATCCATAATTGTCTTAAAGTAGCATTGATAGCTGTATTCCTTATAGTTGTCAAAATTATTGTTTTTCTTGTTCTCAAGCGTATTCTTTATAATTCTAATTGCCGGATTATTAGCTGGTGTAACTATAATCTCATTCATTTCTTGAATTGATGGTTCTAATTCTACCGTAATATATGTTTGATTGATTTCCGAAGCAATCTGAATCTTTTTTTGTTTATAACCGATACACGAAACAGTAATACTGCTTATCTCAGATTCATTAATTTCAAATTTTCCATGCACATTAGATATTATACCTTTTTGAAACGATTGTTTTTGATAAACGACAGATGCAAACGGAATTGGAAGTTTAGAAGTTTTCTCGATAATTATTCCCTTGAGTGGTGCCTGCGCTATAATTTGCGCTATAATTCCGAAACAAAAAAATAGGACTAAAAATGGTATTCTGAGAGAAAAGTGTTGAGGGAAAATCATCATTTAAATCTATAAATTACTTGTTGTATCTATGTTCTCTACTTTCCTCTAAGTATAGTAGACGAAACAAATTTTTATTTATACGTTGTCATATTTAAGTAGTTACAAGTATTTAGTTACAAGGCTGTCAATCTGAATATTGCTTTAAAAAACATATCATTAAATATTCAAAATTACTTATATCTTCCAATCTATAGATATTTCAGCTGTTTTTTATTCAGAAATACTTCTCAGACAGGTTAAATTGGCAACTAATTTAAGTTATTTATTTAAATTGGCAAAAATTTCACCGAATTATTTTAAATAAGATAAAATATTTCACTAAAAATACCGTCAGGTATTTTTAGTGAAATAACTAATATGCCAGCGGGTATTGTTTTGCGCTATTTTAGTTATTCGTCCTTCAAAAGTATTTTACTCTTATTGAAACGTATTTCTTTCATGCTTTTGTTGCGAAATAGCAGTGCACTGATAGAGATACCCACAGCCAGGGTAAACAACAACGAAAAGGTAAGTACTGCATTGTGAGCAATGGTAGGAATGATATTGGGATTTTTATCTAATATGGCTTGGTCGCTAAGTTTGATTCCGGCCAACATGGTACGATATGCGTATAATCCCGGAATCATGGTTATACAGGCTGGCATGGTAATCACTACTGGAGGATTGTGTACTTTGTGAGCTACATAAATACCCAGCAACCCAATAGATACCGAAGCTATAAGAGTTGCTACAACAAGGCCAAGGTCCGATTGCAACAGCATAAACCGAATGCTATGACCAATGCCGCCTAATAAACCGGCTGCCAGCAAAGCCTTCCACGGTGTTCCAAATAAAATACCCCAACAAAAAGCCACACAAAAGGCCAGTCCAAAATCTATTAATACAGATGATAGTAGTTCCATAACTTTAAAAATTATTTATACCCAACAACATAATACTTAGAATCATCCCCACAGCTATGCTCGATAATAAGGATGCAGCAAAAAGAGATCGGGCAATGGAAGCCGAAAAATAACCTTCCAGCAGGTCGATTACACTATTAATAAGTGGAACACCTGGAATAAGATAGAGTACAGAGGTAGCCAGTGTTATTTCCGGCGCTTGTCCCCATCCGAAAATGGTATCGGTGCCTGCAATTAAAGTGGTAATAAACGAAGCAATAATAATGGATATAAATAGGTTGAATTGTTTCTTCAGTATAAAATATCGGGCTACCGAACCGGCCGAAGCTCCGCAAAAAGCCAGTGCTGCATCTATCAGGTTGCCGCCTGCCAGTGTGCAGAGGCATCCACACGATATGCCTACGGCTAGTGCTACCAACCAAAAGGGATAGGCTGCTTTCTGTTTTATTGCTTCTAATTCGCGACGGGCGTCGTCGTATTCAATTTCATTATCGGCTATTTTCCACGACAGGTGACTAATTTGTGTCAGAGTTGCTAAATGAACTACGTTGGCTGGAGCTGTTTTGTAGCGGGTAACTGCATTTTCGCTATCTTTGTCGTCCCACACACTCACCAGTATACCGGTAAATGTAGGGTTAAAGTTCATACGATAGCCCCAATGCTCTGCTATACGCCTGCAATTGCGCCACACCCTACCCGAATGTGCTCCAGAGGCCATCAGAAATACGCCTGCATCGAGGATAAATTCGGCCACCTCTGCGGCATTAATATTGGTTGAGCCATTGGTTGTATTTTCCATTATCTTTTCCTTGCTTATGTTTAGTCTTTTGTTTCTTGTTGCAAAATTAGTTATTTGAAAGGATATATAAATGATAAGAAAGATCTAAGTACATGACAAAATGGTACTTTATTGATAATTAAGTTGTTTTCAATGATATCTTATTAAGAATAGAAACGCGGATTGGGCGGATGTTTGCGGTTGATTCTTATTTGGCAGAACGCATTTCAATGATAATTAATGATAAGTATTTTAAAGTAAGTACTGAGCAATAATTAGTTTATATAATTTGAAAAGATGTTTTTAGCAAAATCGGATACCTAACAGGTTTTAAAAACCTGTTAGGTATAAATTGAATAATATAAACTAATTCCAATGTTGTACTTAATAATCATATCAATACCCTTGTAATCTGCCCACAGTAGGCTCGTAACTATTTACTTGAAACAACTTATATGTCCATTAACCCGTTAAATCATTTTCAGGAAATTGGAAGTAAGCAAAAGCTTCCGTAACTTTGCAGACTAAATCGGAACTATTAATTTTCCGGAATAACAATTGTATTACATGAACGAATTTCAGAAAGGTGAGTGGCAAGAACGTATTGATGTCCGCAGTTTTGTAATCAATAATGTTAGCCCTTACGATGGCGACGAGAGTTTCCTGACTCCGCCCACTTCACGCACGTTACATCTCTGGAATATCTGCCTCAAGGCCATTGGTGAAGAGCGACAGCGCAATGGAGTGCGTGCTATCGATACCGAAACTGTTTCGTCCATAACCTCGCATGCTCCGGGCTATATCGACCATGAAAATGAACTTATTGTAGGTTTACAAACCGATATGTTGCTCAAACGCTCCATAAAACCTTATGGCGGAATATCGGTAGTGGAACGTGCCTGTGCCGAAAACGGACTGAAGGTTTCGCCCCGTGTAAAGGAGATTTTTACGCAATATGCCAAGACTCATAACGAAGCTATCTTCGATGTATATACTCCCGAGATTCGGGCTTTCCGCTCCGAAGGCATTCTTACCGGTTTGCCCGATAATTATGCCCGCGGTCGCATTATTGGTGACTACCGCCGACTGGCTTTGTACGGCACTACGCACCTGACCGAAGCTAAAAAGAAAGACCTCAAAAGCCTGAAAGGTCCCATGACAGATGAACGCATCCGTATGCGTGAAGAAGTTGCCGAGCAGATAAAAGCTCTTCACGAGATAGAGGAAATGGGGCAGATGTACGGTTGTAATCTTACACGCCCTGCTGAGAATGCTCGTGAAGCTGTGCAATGGGTGTATTTAGGCTATCTGGCTGCGGTTAAAGAGCAGGACGGAGCAGCTATGTCGCTGGGTAATGTGTCTTCATTTTTGGATATTTATATTGAACGCGACCTCCAAAGTGGACTGATCACCGAGGAATATGCGCAGGAACTCATTGATCAGTTTGTGATGAAACTCCGCATGGTGCGCCACTTGCGCATGGATGCTTACAACGATATTTTTGCCGGAGATCCTACTTGGGTAACTGAATCAATAGGGGGCGCATTGGCCGATGGCCGTCATAAAGTGACTAAAACTTCGTTCCGATTCCTTCAAACACTCTATAACTTGGGTCCATCGCCCGAACCTAACATTACCGTGCTGTGGTCCGACCGTTTGCCCGAACCATTTAAGCTCTTTTGTGCTAAAGTTTCCATCGATACCTCGTCCATTCAATATGAGAACGATGATCTTATGCAAATTACCCGTCATAGCGACGACTACGGTATTGCTTGCTGTGTGTCGTTTCAGGAAATAGGAAAACAAATTCAGTTTTTCGGAGCGCGCTGCAACCTGGCTAAAACATTGCTATTGGCTATCAATGGTGGACGCTGTGAGATTTCGGGTAAAAAAGTGTTGGAGGGTGTTCCCGAACTAAAGTCGGATGTGCTTAACTTTGATGAGGTAATGGCTAATTTCCGTTTGGCTATGCAGGAAGTTTCGCGTGTGTACGTGGATGCTATGAACATTATCCACTTTATGCACGACAAATACTACTACGAGAAGGCTCAAATGGCATTAATTGATACCAATCCAAGGATAAATTTGGCCTATGGAGCTGCCGGATTAAGCATTGTGGCCGATTCACTTTCTGCTATCAAACATGCTTGTGTAACGGTTATTCGGAATGAAGCGGGTGTTTCTCAATCATTCAATATCGACGGAGAATTCCCCTATTACGGCAACGATGATGACCGCGTTGATGTATTTGCTACTGAAATTCCTGCTTATTTCAACGATTTACTGAAAGAATATGGTACGTACAAAGATGCTGAACCAACCCTCAGTATTCTGACTATTACTTCCAATGTAGTGTATGGCAAAAAAACAGGTGCTACCCCCGACGGTAGGGCTGCAGGAATGCCTTTTGCACCGGGAGCTAACCCTATGCATGGTCGCGATACGCACGGTGCATTGGCTTCACTAAGCTCTGTTTCGAAGCTGGATTATGCCCATTCGCAGGATGGAATCTCCAATACATTCTCCATGGTGCCCAAAACACTGGGTCCAACCGACGAGCAACGTCGTGAAAATTTGGTGAGTATTATGAATGGTTATTTCTCCAAAAATGCTCACCACCTTAATGTGAATGTGCTGAATCGTGAAATGCTGGAGGATGCTATGGCCAATCCTGAAAAATATCCACAACTGACCATTCGTGTGTCGGGCTATGCGGTCAATTTTGTGCGCCTTACCCGTGCACAACAGCTCGAAGTTATCTCGCGCAGCTTCCACGAAACAATGTAAGTTTTGATTTAGCTTATAATTCATTACTTATAACTCCTAACTATAATGATACGCATTCACTCCATCGAATCGCTTGGAACTTACGACGGCCCAGGCATTCGTATGGTTATTTTTGTGCAGGGATGCAACTTTCGTTGTTTGTATTGTGCCAATCCGGATACTATTGCCAGCAACAAAGGATACCTCCAGTCTGTGGACGATATATTGAAATTGGCTCGCAGCCAACGTCCATTCTTTGGTAAAAGAGGGGGTATTACCGTGTCGGGTGGTGAACCGCTGTTGCAAGCCGCTGAATTAATCCCGTTCTTTAAAGCACTTAAAGAGGAGGGTTTCAATACTTGCATTGATACTAATGGCAGTGTGCTGAATTCAGCTGTGGAAGAATTGTTAACCTATACCGACCTTGTGTTGCTCGATATTAAACACTTCGATGACACAATTCACCAACAACTTACCGGACAATCGAACCACAATACATTACAAATGGCTCATTACTTGCAGGCTCATAATATTCCGGTGTGGATGCGTTATGTATTGGTGTCTACATTAACCGATAACACGGAGCATTTACATGCTTTGGGACGTTTCTTGCAACCTTTTACAAATGTACAAAAACTGGAAATTCAACCTTATCACAAATTGGGCGTGCATAAATACGAAGCATTAGGTTGGCCTTATCGCCTCGAAACCATACCACAGAATACCGCAGAACAACTTCAACAAGCTAAAGTTATCTTTGAGAAGTATGTAAGTGAAGTGATTGTGAACTGAACCATTTTCATTAAACAAGCTGTATGAGCATCTAAATAAGCAAAGCCGAACGAAATTCAATTCCGTTCGGCTTTGTCATATAATTCAGGTCACAGTATCAACCAGTACTTTTTAGACCTCCTGAGATGGCTGAAGTAATCATCATTAATTGTATCAACAATGTTTCTGCTTTTTCGGGATCAGTTTCTTTACATGCTCTCCATTCTTTCAGTTTAATAACTTGGAGTTTATGCAGTGAATGTAATGGGTTTTTACGTGAACGTACATTATAAAGCATAGATGTACGACGGGTCTCAACGGTTTTACCAAGTAAATCGGCTATTTGGTTGAATGCTTCCAAATGTTCGTCCATAATAAGGCTTACCATACTTTCCCGCAATGCTTCGTCTGTTACCAGTGTAGCATATTCTTTCATTATTTCACGGTCGGAGTTCAGCGTATTGGATTCAATCTGAATCAAATTGTAACGCAAGAATGGCCATTCAACCGAAAAATCCTTGATTTGTTGATACATCTCCGGATAATCAGTGCGTAATGTGCGTAATCCTGCACCAACTCCATACCAACCGGTAATGTTGAACCGGGATTGTTTCCAACTAAATACCCATGGAATGGCGCGTAAGTCAGCCAAACTACGTTTTCCGGTACGGCGTGATGGACGTGAACCTATTTTGCTTTGTTCCAGCACATCTATAGGGGTTACTTCGCTGTAGAAACGGATAAAGTCAGGATGTTCAATTAGCTCTTGATATTTTTGCAAGCTTATTTCCGATAGTTTTTCTACGGCAGCAATAGGAAAGTCCGGTTGTTCGCAGTCAAAATGCTTGTAACCAGTCTGAAGTGCTGTTCCTGAGAGTAGCATTTCCAGATTGAAGGTTGCATTCAATAAGTTGGCAAATTGTTGTGCAATAGATTCGCCCTGAACAGTCAGCTTTATTTCGCCACTCATCGTGCGACGTGGCATACTTTCCAGAAAGCGGTGATATTTTCCACCTCCACGACTAATAGTTCCACCAATTCCGTGGAAGAAACGTAACCTGATGCCATGACGTACAGCTACTTCGGTAAGTTTTATCTCTGTTTCGTAAATATTCCAACGACTGGCCATGATACCACCGTCCTTGTTACTATCGCTATAGCCGAGCATTACTTCCTGAATGTCGGTGTGTGTCGATTTGTGTTTCTGTGTCACTGGATGCGAAAGGTATGCATCCAGTACTTGGCTCGAAACATGTAAATCGTCGATAGTTTCAAACAGTGGAACAACTTGTAGTGGTAGTCCCTGCAATCCAACTTCGCGTAAAAATAAATATACAATGAGTAAGTCGCTCAATTCATGCGTCATACTCACTATAAATGAACCTATCCCTTCAAGGCCGTAACGGTCGATATGTTGTTTTACTACACGGTAGCAACCCAGTAATTGTTCTGCTTCGGGTCCCAGTGGTTGGCCGGCAATAACAAACGGTCGGTTGCTCTTCAGTTCTTCCGATATAAAAGCAATCTTCTTTTCCTCGCTCCAACTGGTGTATTCATAGTCTTCAGCATCTGCCTGATGAAGCATTTGTTCCAAAGCTTTACTGTGGAAATCACTATTTTGGCGAATGTCCAATTTAGCTAAATGAAATCCAAAACATTGCACCTGACGCTCAACAGGGAACAACCATTCATCAATGATGCGATAACCGTTGATTTCTTCCAGGCTTGTGCGTAAAATGCGCAAGTCAACCTGTAAATCGGCCGCTGTTGAGTAGAATGTGTCTGTTATCTGATAGTTCTCTTCTATTGTATTGTCGAGCTTAAGCAATATCAGATTGATAAACTGCCTCCATGGTTCCAGCGGATTTCGATTTACTGCTGCATCACCCGTTTCGTCAAAGAGTAAGCAGTTTTTCTCAATAGCCTCGGCAAGTATAACCGGAGCTATCTGTTTTGTTTCCGAAAAACTAAATTCGCGTACCAAGTCAAGCATACCGCGTTTAACCAATCGCAGTGCTTCACGACGGTGTTCCTGAAGTGTTTCGAGTGTTACATCGGCTGTTACATAAGGGTGACCATCGCGATCGCCACCTACCCAGCTACCAAATTCTATAATAGGGAAGTCTTCCGGTTTCGACAGTTTACGTTCGTTGAATCCATATGATTTCCAGATATATTTCAATCGTTGGTCACTTACTTTCAATGCTTCAGGGAAAACGCGACTAAAGAAGTGCATGACGTTATTCCGTTCCGATGCAAGCGATGGTTTTTCCAGATAAACCTCGCCACTGCGCCACCAACGTTCAAGCAATACCTTCATATTGTTGTCTATCACGTTGTTTTCCATGTAGGTCCACACCTTGTTTTCTTTCTTTACCAGCAATAGGTAAAGTTCGCGGTGTAGTTCCAGAATAGAAATACGTTTAGCTTCGGTTGGATGTGCTGTAAGAACAGGGGTAATGCGTATGGTTGGCAGTAGTTCCGCAATTTGATCTTCGGTAACGCCTTTACTTATCCAGTGATCAAAAGTCTCGCCCCATGAACCACGTATAGCCGATGGGCCAAGCATATTCTCCAGTTTACGTCGGGATTGTACTCCGGCATTTTCTTCTACCAGGTTCATTACCTGAAACAAGATACTCAAAGCCTGAATGAGCTTTTCGTCCGGAATTTCCGATTCAATATCTTTGTTTTCAGTAATCGAATCTTCGAGTAATGAAAGAGTAACTGCAACCGATTTTTCGTCAAGGTCATAAAGCACTTGCTTGAAATGGCTTACCAGGGCATGCAAGTCTTCCCTGATTTTTTGCAGTCCATCTTTCTCTATCTGTTTCTTCAACAGAGATTTCTCTGACTGATTGTTTGTCATAAAATAATTATTGTCGAATCCATCAAGGATTCATGTTGACATATACGATTTGTTAATACCTTATAAAGAGGTTACAAAGATACTGTTTTCTGGCCTATTTTTGACCAAAGCATTATCCACAACTTATCTCATCACTGTTTTTATAGCTGGGAATTTCAACAGAAACCAACATAGTATGGATCAGTAAAGTTTGTTCTTCAGTACCTTACACTAATTATACCAATAACTCCCGCAAACCTTTATAATTCAGAATCCGGTATTCTTTTTTATTGATATTAATCAGTCCTTCCTGTACCATTTCTGATAAACTACGCGCCAATGACGGACGTGCCACACCAAAGAAATCAGCTAATTCTGTCTGATTTCTTTTCATCTCAAAGGGTTTATCTTCTTCAATTGAGTTTTCGAGTAGAAAATGCGCCAGTTTGCCTTTAATAGTTTTAATCGAAAGCAGTTGCAAACGATTGGTCAGGAACTGGGTTCGGTTGGCATTATGTGTCAAAAACTGTTTCATAAAGTCGGGCTGTGTAGTCATGAGTCGCATAACTTCATCTTTGGGAATTCGCAGTATCTCTACTGATTCCATAGTTGTTACATCCACTGGAAAGCGATTGTTGTCCGAGAACACAAAGGCCGGAGCGAGTGGGCGAGGAGCACTAATCATTTCTATACCAAGCAGGTTTCCATTCTCAGTAATCATCTCTGTTTTCACCGAACCATTAATCAGAATATAAAGTGCATCGCACACATCTCCCTGATGGAAAATAACTTCATTCTTGTGATAGTTTTTTATAGAATATCTCAAATCCGAAGGAAACAGCTCGCTATCTTCCCGTAAGTTTTCGAAGCCTGTCCATTCCGGGTTACTATTTTTAGTCATATATTCAATTATTTTTCAAAGTGTAACAACTGTTACACTTTAAATGTTTCTAATTCCTTACTTTTGCAACATCAAAACTACAACGGACAACAAAAGTACTATAAGTATGAACGAGTTTCAATATAAACCCAAAGTGGAAAACAAAGCAATCCCAACCGCTGAAAAATTCAGTATGACCGGCAAAGTTGCTTACGCCGAAGGCTCTGTGGTGAGTAAAATCATTATTCGAAACGAACATGGTAATGTATCCTTGTTTGCTTTCGACAAAGGTGAATTCCTAAGCGAGCACACAGCACCATTCGATGCTATCGTTCAGGTGCTTGATGGCAAAGGCGAAGTTGTAATCGATGGCAAGATTTTCGAACTCAACGTGGGAGAAAGCATTATTATGCCTGCCAATGTTCGCCACGCTGTAGTTGCGGTTGAGCAGTTTAAAATGTTGCTGACAATGATTAAGTAAGAGGCCCCCAACCCCTAAAGGGGAGTTGGAAGTCGAAATAAAAATAGCAATAAAAATACAGTACTAACTTAATTCCCCTTTAGGGGTTAGGGGTGAATCATATGAAAAGAACAATTATAAAAATAGACGAATCGCTTTGCAATGGTTGTGAGGCATGTGTACAAGGTTGCCATGAAGGTGCACTTCAGATGATAGATGGTAAAGCCCGTATAATAAGTGAGTTATTTTGCGACGGATTAGGAGCTTGTATTGGCGATTGTCCGGTGGGAGCTATCACGTTGGAGGAGCGTGAAGCAGAACCATACGATGAAATCGCTACTATTAAACAAATGATTCCTAACGGTGAGAAAACCATCATTGCCCACCTCAAACACCTCAAAGAACATGGAGAAGTGGATTATCTTAAGCAAGGTGTTGGCTATCTCCAAGCTAACGGAATCATGATTGATTTTGCACAAGTACATAATCATAGTGGATCCGGATGTGCTTCTAAACCAGCTGCAATTCCAGTTCAACATAGTCGTAATGTCGGTGGCGGATGTCAGGGAAGTCGGGAAATGTCGTTTTCACCGGCTACAGCATTTGGCTTTAAGATGGCTGCTTCAGCAAATACCGATGCTCCTTCTCAACTACGCCAATGGCCGGTGCAGTTGCATTTGTTGAACTCGGAAGCTGTATTTTTTAAAGGTGCTGATGTGGCTCTGGCTGCAGATTGTGTGGCTTTTGCCTATGCCGGTTTTCACGAGAGATTCCTTACCGGAAAAACATTGGCTATTGCTTGTCCTAAATTGGATTCCAATCAGGAAGTGTATGTAGAGAAACTGAAAAATATGATTGTTTACTCGTCTATCAATACCCTGACGGTAGTAATTATGGAAGTTCCCTGCTGTGGAGGTTTACTTCGTTTGGCACAAAAAGCAGTAGCCGAAGCTGGTCGAAAAATTCCCTTAAAACTCATTGTAGTAGGAGTGAAGGGCGAAATTTTGAAAGAAGAGTGGGTGTAAATCAGGTGATAATTAATAGTTGACAGTTGATATTAATTATCCCGCAGGGATTAAATATGAATAACCGTAGGTGAAGCCCACGGATAAATATGAAACAATGAAACAACCGCGAAAGTGGGTCGAATAAAATAAAATAAAATTATTATTAGATTACATACAATAAACGTTAAATAATTCCGTTCTTTACTGATAGATTTTAAAGTAAGTAATTTAGAATATTTAATGATATGTTTTTCTTTAGGCAATATTCAGATTTACAGCCTTGTAACTTGTAACTAAATACTTGAAACTACTTAACTTAAGTTTGAGAATTAAATAGTTGGTTACTTCATTAAAAAAATACTCAAAACCAATTCAAAACGGGAGTTTTATGAAACGCAAAGCACTTCTTCTTGTATTATTCTTTTCTGTTTTTTCGACACTATCTGCCGAACAAAATCAAACTACATCGTATAAACTCAATTGGAAAGGGGTTGAGCGTTGGTTTTCAAACTCTAGCTCAATAAATGTTATTTCATTTGAGAGTGCTCACTACCCCTTCAACGACAAATTGCCTTATTTTAATCAACGAATTGTATGCGATCCAGCATTTAGATATGAGGTGGAAATTAAAAATCCCGTTTATATTTCGCTAACTGCTGAAGAAAAGGTAGTAATAAACGAAAAGTCGATTAAGTTACTTGATGCTCAAGTTAAAACTAGCTTTTTAAACGAAAGAAAAACTACCTATTTGGAAGTAAATATACTTCCGTTTGCAAATAGAGATGGACAAATACTTAAACTCCAATCATTTGATTTGCAAATAAACAAAGTGCTTCGCCCGCAAAGAATTAGTTCCGCCAATCTTCACTCTTATACTAGTAAATCGGTTCTCTCTCAAGGGAAATTTGTAAAAATAAAGATTACCGAAAGTGGTGTTTACAAACTAAGGTATGAAGATTTAACTTCGATGGGTATAGATGCTAGCAATGTCCGAATATTTGGATATGGTGGAGGTGTTTTAACTCAGGATTTCACATCGCCAAAAATTGACGATTTGCCCGAGTTGGCAATACATATGGAAAAAGGATCCGACGGTATTTTTAATGCGGGCGATTATGTTCTTTTCTATGCACAAGGCGTTAATAGTTGGATGTACAACAAAATAAATGACATGTTTATTCACAACTTGAATACTTATTCTCAATATGGTTATTATTTTGTTACATCCGACGCAGGTACTGGCAAAATGATTAGCGACAAAACCGTTATAACTCCTCCCACAACGGCAACAATAACTACTGTTGATGAGTTTGTTGATTATCAGGTTTACGAGAAGGATAAGCTTAGTATAATCAACTCCGGTAAGGTCTTTTATGACAATGTGCTCGAAAATTCAGCGGTAATGAATATGTCGTTAAGTTTCCCCAATGTAAGCTTGACTAACTCAGCTAAGGTTCGATTGGATGTTGCTGCGGCTTCTACAGCTACATCTAGTTTTAGCCTAAGTTTAAATGCAAGTCAAACAAAAAAAATATCCGTTGAAGCTTTTAATCCAAAGTCAGAGGATATGGCTCATGTAAATTCAGCTATTTATTCATTCACTCCTCAAGGTGATTCGTTTAATTTTAATCTCTCATATTCAGGTCAGAAAGGATATTTAAACTTTATTGAAGTGAATGCGCATCGTAAACTAACAATGTCGGGCTCGATAATGCAATTTCAGAATATTGATTTCTTGGGTAAAGGATATTATAGTCAATATAAATTGGCAAATGCAAACGATAAAGTTCAGATTTGGGACATTACCGACCCTCAGAATATCAATCGAATACCAACCGAAAAAGTAAATGGAAACCTGGTATTTACAGCTTCAAGTAACGATGAAACCCACTATATTGCCATTGACCCCACTGCATCAACAGCATTTCCGATTCCGGAGATTGTGGGTGTCGTTCCAAATCAAAATCTCCATGGCATTGCTCAGGCTGATATGGTCATTATTACTCATCCCAATTTTGTAAGTCAGGCTGAGAAACTAGCGCAAGCTCATCGCGAAAAAGATAAAATGACTGTAGAAGTGGTTACTACCGATCAGGTTTACAATGAGTTTTCGTCAGGTACTCCCGATGCAACTGCCTATCGTTGGGTAATGAAAATGTTGTTCGACCGTGCTTCAAACTCAACTACTTCAAACGATTTACCTAAATATCTTTTACTTTTCGGACGGGGAACTTTCGACAACAGAAAACTAACTCCGGGTGCTGGCGATAACTTTATCTTGACCTATCAAGCTGAAAATTCGTACAATATGACAGATTCTTATGTTACCGATGATTATTTTGGTTTACTGAATGATAATAAGGGAACAAACTTGGTAAGTGATTTGCTCGATATCGCTGTTGGTCGTTTTTCGGTGGCTTCGGTAGCGCAAGCTACTAATGTGGTAAACAAAACCATATCCTATATGAATAATACGAACAAGGGCAATTGGAAAAATCAACTTTGCTTTTTGGGAGACGATGGTGGAAATGATGGAGATGGCATGATACATACCAATCAGGCTGACAATGTAGCTAGTTCTGTTGCTAAAAAATTTCCAGCTTTTCAGGTGAATAAAATTTACCTGGATGCTTTTCAGCAGATGTATTCGGCTAGTGGTGAAAGCTACCCATTGGCTCGCAGCAAATTCTTAAACTTGCTGACTAAAGGCTTGTTTTTAGTCGATTATACCGGACATGGAGGTCCAACGGTTTGGAGTAATGAAGCTATTTTTACCCTAGCTGATGCAAAAACTTTATCTAATAAATATCTTCCAGTTTTTGTAGGTGCAACATGCAGTTTTTCCGACTTTGACAAGTTGACTGTCTCGGCAGGAGAAGAGGTAGTGCTAAACCCAATTGGAGGTGGCATTGGAATTTTTGCAGCAGCGCGTTCCGTACAATCGGGGGCTAATTCTCCACTAAATATATCTTTTTGCAATAATCTGTTCAGGAAAGTAAATGGTGAACAAATGCGAGTGGGAGATGTGGTTACTTATGCTAAAAATGCCATGGGTATTCAATCCAATAAACTATCGTATATATATATTGGCGATCCTGCAGTAAAACTCAATTGTCCTACTAAATATCAGGCTATTACTACAAAAATTAATCAAAACGAAACTTTAGGAAATGATACACTACATGCTTTGCAAGTAGCAACTGTAGAAGGCATTATTGCTGATAATAATAGTTTAGTGACTGATTTTAATGGAACCATACACGTTACTGTTTATGATAAAGTACAAAATATAACCACTTTGAATAATCACGGTGATGGCTCAATGACGTATGAAGATAGGCCCTGTGTTCTTTTTTCGGGAAATGCAGAAGTGAAAAATGGTGCATATAACTTCACATTTAAATTGCCTAAAGATATTAAATATAATTTTGGTGCAGGGCGCATTAATTATTATGCTCAAGATGACGATAATGGATATGAGGCTCAAGGTTATTTTGAAGATTTTATTATCGGAGGTTCCGGTTCAACTACTACCGACGATTCCAACGAACCCAACATGGAACTATACCTCAACTCGAAGAAATTTGTTTCGGGTGGTAAGGTAAATGAGTCACCACTTTTTATGGCTACTATTAGCGACCCTAATGGAGTAAATACAGTGGGAAGTGGCATTGGTCACGATTTGTTACTCACAGTAGATGAAGATGATGACAATAGCAAACAATCGTATATACTGAACGATTTTTTTGAATCGAAACTAAATTGCTATACCGCTGGTGACTTACAATACAAACTGTCCAATTTGGCTGAGGGTAAACATAAACTAACATTCAGAGCATGGAACTTGCTGAATATTTCGACAAAAAAGGCTATCGACTTTGAAGTGGTAAAAGGTTTAACTCCCGAAATTATAAACGTTTATAACTATCCGAATCCGGCCAAAACAACCACGAAAATTGTTGTGGAGCACGATAGACCTGAGACTATTATTACTACTACCATTGAGGTATTTGACCTTTCAGGGCGCAAGGTTTGGTCATTCTCTGAACCAAGTACCGACGATATCAACTGGGACTTGGTGGGTGCTAATGGCAATCGGGTGCAATCGGGCATCTATCTCTATCGGGTAAACATCAAAACTGCGAATAGCGATATCTGCTCTAAAACTCAGAAAATATCTATTATAGACTAATCTGGTACTCAAATTTGTGGAATAAACAAAAAAACAGCATTCAAAATACATTGAATGCTGTTTTTTGTTTTTATCTGTTCTCTCTCATTTTCTTTATCCAAAGATAAAAAGTCCAGATGACTGTTATGGCAAAAAGAATAATCAACGGAACATAATATTGAGATAGAAACTCATGAAAGAATACACCTATTATTACATATATGCTTGCCACACATATTTTTAAAACTCCAAGTTCGGCATTCGACCAACTTGTTTTAATTTTGAAGAAGTTCATAATAATTGATTTCTAAAATTAATAATAGTGACTATCATTTATAACAAAAATTGCCATGTAATGTTGAATGGAATGAGTGTTTGCAATTTAGATTTATACAAGTTTAAAAATGGGATACTATAAAAAAGTTAAAGGTGATGGAATAGCTAAGACGTTTGCATTGAAAATTGTACGAACGCTATTACCTTTGCAAATTATGTCGAAAAAAGCAAATTAATGGATAGTAACAAACAGCAAAAACAAGTATTAAATACAATTGAGATAGATAATTGCATTTCGGTTTTAGAACATTTACTTGAAAACGGCGATCAGCTGATTCACTTGTCGGATGAGCAGCGAATTAAACTGATGAAGGCTGCCGGACAAATTACCCGTCCGGATAGAGCGGAACTAAAAAAGAGAAACAAAGGCGTAAAAGTCGTAAAAAAACAAGAGCTTACTGATATCAACCGCAAAGCTCGTGCAGCATCAAGTATCAGAAGTGCCCGCTTAGCAAGTGTATTTCAAGCCCCGGAGCAGATTTCATTACCTGAATCAACTCTCACGCCCGACAAACATGCTTTTACTTCAGAGCAAAATTGTTACGTATGCAAAAAGCGATATACCGAGATACATCATTTTTACGATTCAATGTGCACCGAGTGCGGTGATCTGAATTACGCTAAACGCTTTCAAACTTGCGACATGACCGGGCAAGTGGCGCTAATTACCGGATCGCGACTTAAAATTGGCTACCACGCTACTCTAATGATGTTGCGTTCAGGAGCATCTGTTATTGCTACTACCCGTTTCCCTGCCGATTCGGCCATTCGCTTTGCCAAAGAGAAAGATTTTGCTCAATGGGGTCATCGTTTGCATATTTACGGACTCGATTTGCGTCATATTCCCAGCGTTGAACTGTTTGCTACCTATGTAGAAAATAAGTACGAACGATTGGATATTCTGATTAATAATGCTGCACAAACAGTGCGTCGACCAGCTACTTTTTATGCCCATTTAATGGCGAATGAGTCACTTCCTTTTCATCAACATTCGGCCGGTGTACAACAATTGCTTCAACATCATCAGGAATGTATTGCCGAAATAGAAGCATTTAATGGTGCAGCCCCCGATATGGATTCAAACAAACCCATGACTGCACGCTGGAATGTGCGAACTCCCGGAGTTGGAATAAAATCATCGGCACAATTGTCACAAATACCTTATAGTTTCGATAATTCCAACGAAGCTGTAGAGCTTTTCCCCGAAGGACAATTGGATGTAGACTTACAACAGGTAGATTTGCGGAAAACCAATAGTTGGAGACTAAAACTGGGGCAGATTGAACCGGTAGAAATGATGGAAGTACAACTGGTTAACTCTATTGCTCCATTTGTGTTGTGCAACCGACTCATTGCTTTGATGCGCAAGGATTATACAGGATGTAAACACGTGATAAATGTGTCGGCTATGGAAGGTAAGTTTCACACCTTTAATAAAATAGACCGACATCCGCATACTAATATGGCTAAGGCAGCCCTGAACATGCTTACACATACGTCGGCAAGCGATTTGGCTAAAGATGGTATTTTTATGAATGCGGTTGATACCGGTTGGGTAACCGACGAAGATCCGGCCGAATTATCGAAACACAAACAAGAACTGCACGATTTTCAGCCGCCATTGGATATTGTAGATGGAGCAGCACGCGTTTGCGATCCGTTTATCGATGGTATAAACACCGGTAAACACTGGAGTGGACAGTTTCTGAAAGATTATTTCCCAATAAGTTGGTAAACTATGTGAGGGTGTCCAAAAAAGTTTTCACATTTTAGACACCCTCATGTTAACTCTAACTAGTTAACATTATTGTACTCGAAAACTCCATCCCACAATTCATCTATTCTGATAAGCGCTTTATCCAACGGAATAACTTCCCATTTTCCATCCCTTTCGGTTCCAAGTCCAATGTTTTTTAGCTTAAACAAGGCATCTTCCACATCAAAATCGAGATCTGTGTCAAGCTTTGTTTTAAACCAAGACTCTATTTGATGGTCGAGTTCTTCTGCAGTCATGGCTTTTTTGCTTCTGTTTAAAAATGCATAAGCCAGAATTGTTTCCTTCAGCTCTTCTTCTTCCGATGAGTTTAACAACGAATAGAATGCACCGCTATTATTTCCCAGATTTTTAAAGTAAAGACTATCAGAAAGCATTTTGGAGTACTTTATCTTCTTGTTGACAAAGCTACTGTATTGGCGAAATAAGTAACCACCCAAAATTCCGAGGGCAATTAATCCCTGATTTAGCGATGTTTTGCTATTTAATAAATCTATTGTTTCGCCCGATTTGTAAGCTCCATACATCCCAACAAGTGCTGGAATTACTTTTGTGCTTAATAGCGAAATTCCACCGACTATACCCGGTACCCAAAACAGCAGTTTATCGGTTGTCGACATTTTAGGAACTGCATTCGGAAATATCGTTTCCAAATCGTTTTTTGGTACACGCTTGAAAATCTTCAATACAATGCAGCCCGGATCAATTGGCAGTTTATCTAAGCGAACGTTGTTTTCGTCAAAGTAATTTACATCGTTGTAATGCAGATAAATCATTACACGGTCATAATATTCAATTTCAATTTCTTTTTTCCAGAAAAAGAATTTAGGTACTTTTTCAATAGTGGTGTGATGACCCCGAACGTACAATCCATAATCTTTAAAAGCATTAAAGTCAATGGCCAGATTCAGGCCTATTAGATCAGACTCATTTAAAGCTTTGTCGAATGTTTTCTGGTCAACAAGACTATAATTTCCCCGCTCAAGGACTTTAAGAAGCGTTTCTTTAAAAATGGGGAAATCGCTTTTGTTACTGAATGCAGCTCGTTCTTTAGTGTCTAAATCAGGGTCGAAATACGCATAATTTTGTTTCAGCTTACGAATAAGATTAAATGCTTCGTAGTGAAAATAATGTTCGAGTATATCAAATAGCTTATTGAAATTTTCTACTTCTTGTTGATCGGCAGCATATTCTGCTATTTGTAGTTCGAGTAAGAATTCCTTATCAAATGGAATATACTGCTCTCGTTTCATGTGGATTGGTGTTTGAGTAATAAGTACAGCAAAAATAATTAAAATTTGGGCTTAAAAAAAATAATTTATTTGCGATTCTATTATTTCGGGGAATCTATATATTTTTCTTCAATTATTCGTAATCTAAGTGACAAAATGCCTTCATATTTGGTAATCCCGAAAAACATTCCGAACTTTGTAGCTCAAAATTTAAAAACAACAATAAAAGAAATAAGCATGAAAACAGCAAAAATCATTACTGAAAAAGGAGATATGCAGGTTGAGTTCTATGAAAATGATGCTCCAAAAGCAGTAGCAAACTTTATTAAACTGGCCGAAAGCGGTTTTTACGATGGATTGACTTTCCACCGTGTAATTCCAGATTTCGTTATTCAGGGCGGATGTCCAAAAGGAACCGGTGCAGGTGGCCCTGGTTATACTATTCCATGTGAGTTGACTGGAGAAAACCAGTACCACGACCGTGGAGTGCTTTCAATGGCTCATGCAGGTCGTAATACCGGTGGTTCACAATTTTTTATTTGCCATTCGCGTAAAAATACTTCTCATCTCGATCGCCAGCATACTTGCTTTGGTAAAGTGGTTGAAGGTTTAGATGTGATTGATGCCATTCGTCAGGGCGATAAAATTCTGAAAATAGAAGTATCGGAATAGAAATTTCGTATTCAATAAAAAAAAACAGCATTCAGAGGACTCTGAATGCTGTTTTTTGCATAGAATCAATCACATACATATTATTTACCACTGAATGTTCTTGTCAATAAAGTCAATCAGTTGATCTGCCATTACTTTTTGTTCGGCTGTTTTTGGATGTCCGGAAGTGTTTTTGAAAGGGAAAAAACAAGTGTAAATCTTTGAATCATTCATGCCTTTCACTGCTTTCTCAATATATCCCGGCCACGGAGAGCCAACTTTTGTTGCATCCATGCTACCTAATGCACAAATAATCGATGCGTTGGGATACTTGGTGCGAATGTTTTTAATAAAGTTGCTATACGATTCAATGATAAACGATTCCGACGGAGCAGTGGTTCCAAATCGCGCAATATATTGGGGGTGTTTTGGGTTGTTTACAAGCCACGAGTCGTTCTGAAACAAATTGACAACTACTATGTCTGGTGTGTAATTTGCAAAATTCCATTTACTTTTTGGGTCAGCTGGGTTAATACGGTCATATACTTCGGGCATGATTTCAGGAAACCAACTGAGCATAATACCAATACCACTACGTGCAATGCACGAATATTGAGCGTTAAAATGACGAGCAGTACGTGCAGCATATGTCCAATAATTATTGAAGTAATCTGGACTTCCCGAATCTTCACCTTCAGGCAATACATCCACACCATGACCCGCAGTTATAGAGTTACCATAAAACTCAATTTTACGTTGTGGGAGTGGAGCTGCTTCCAGTAATTCTGAACCATCAGCAAGTTCGAAGTTATAGAAATAGGTATAGGAAGTATTATTCGAAAGCTTGAACAGCTGTACCGAATGTTTCACATTCTCCAAACCACTCGCCAGCATAATGGTCGATTTGATTGTATCAGCTTTAATTTTCGTTGCTTCATTCTCTTTGCCATCTACAATGGCATAAAAATAAGTGTCTTCTTCTCCATTTTTCAAAGTTGCTTTAATTTCTGTCCCTTTGAAGTTTATTGTAACAGATGTTCCCGGCCAATAAAATTTGGCATACTGCCCGGTAACAGTTTCAATACGCCCCATATAACTGATGTTTTTATTGCTGAAAGGAACTGAAATGTTACTGAAGATGAACGTTATAGCAGTAAATAATAATAGTGTTACAAAATAGATTTTGCGCATAATTTTGATTGTATAATTTAAGACAGGACAAGTTTGATTACAAATTTACTATTTTTAATGCAGTTATCATTAGCTGTTAAGATTTTTTTATATAGTGTATTGGTAATAAAGCTGTTTGTAAATAATTATTCATTTTAACTACAAAATTACTTGTTTGCTCACTTTAAAATCAAACTACAGTCGTATCTTTGCCGAAAATATCAACGATGAATTTGAACGTAAAAAACGAAACCTCCACCTTACAAGCTGTTGTTTTGGGACAGCCGGGATCCATCGGCAAAATACCCACCATTGACCAAAGTTTTGATGCCAAATCCTATGAATCTATTTCGCTGGGTATCTATCCAACCGAGGAAGCTATCTATAAGGAAATGAAAGCATTTGAAAATATATTATTAAAACACAATGTTCAGGTATTTCGTCCGTGGACGCTAGATAACTGTAATCAGGTTTTTGCCCGTGATGTTGGTTTTGTAATTGATGATAAGATTATTAACTCCAATATTATTCCCGATCGTGAAGATGAAAAAGAAGCTTATGAAGTAATTTACAATCAGATTGCATATAATAAAATCTACAATTTACCCGAAAAGGCACATGTTGAAGGTGGTGATGTTGTGCTTATGAACGATACCGTTTTTGTTGGACTTTATACCCAGCCGGATTACTCTCAATTCAAAACTGCCCGAACCAATTCATATGCTTTCAATTTCCTGAAAGAGATTTTCCCCGAAAAAGATTTTGTCGCTATAGAGTTGAAAAAGCACGATACCAACCCTCGGCTTGGAGTGTTGCACTTAGATTGTACGTTTATGCCTGTAGGAACTGACAAACTTATAGTTTACAAAGATGGTTTCTCCAACCCAACTAATTTTTATAACCTGGTTGACAGGTTTGGGAAACACAATATATTTGAAATTACACAGGATGAAATGTATGCTATGAATACCAATATTTTTTCCATTTCTCCAACTGTAGTTGTTTCAGAAGAACGTTTTACGCGACTTAACCACCATTTGGAAAGCAACTGGGGAATGACTGTTGAGCGTGTGCCTTATTACGAAATTTCAAAAATGGGCGGACTGTTACGCTGCTCCACTTTTCCATTAGTAAGAAGTAACGATTAAAACTTTTTTTAAGCCCCAAATTTTATGATAAAACAAACTACATATAAAATCCTTATGATTGAACCTGTTGCATTTGGGTTTAATCAGCAAACAGCTGAGAATAATCATTTTCAGCAGAGAGGTAATCTGCTACAGCCTGCTATTCAAAAGTTTGCACTTGCTGAGTTTAGTCAAATGGTTGATCAACTTCGCAAAGCAGGTATTAGCGTTTTGGTGGTGAAGGATACAAATGAACCCCATAAGCCGGACTCAATTTTTCCCAATAATTGGATATCGTTTCACGAAGGTGGACAGGTGGTTTTATATCCTATGTTTGCACCTAATCGTAGGTTTGAACGTAGTAAAGACATTCTTCAATTGCTCGAGAATAAAGGCTTAGTTATTAATAATATGAGCGATTTTAGCTTCTGGGAAGAACAGGGCTTGTTTCTTGAAGGTACTGGCAGCATGATTTTCGACAGAGTTCATAAAATTGCTTATGCCGCTTTGTCTGAACGTACCGATAAATCTGTTTTCTTGCAGTTTTGTGAGACTTTTGATTACCAGCCGGTCTGCTTTGCTGCTAATCAAACTGTAGCCGGAAAACGACTGCCTGTTTATCATACTAATGTAATGCTATCTGTTGCCAATGAATATGCTGTTGTTTGTGCCGATTGCATTGATAATTCGGGTGAACGCGAAATACTAATACAGTCTTTAGAAAAGACTGGTAAGGAAATAATTTCAATTTCGGAACAACAGATGCATGCCTTCGCTGGTAATATGTTGCAGGTTCAGAATAAAGATGGCAAAAAATACGTAGTTTTGTCGCAAACTGCTTTTAACTCATTAACCGAAGGACAAATTAACCGCTTAAAAGCATACAATGAATTAATCATTGTGTCTATTCCAACTATAGAGAGTACCGGTGGTGGAAGCGTTAGATGCATGATGGCTGAAATATTCTGCTAAAACGATAAAAAATCTCGTTGGGGATTTATTACTAAAAAAGTTACAATATGAACAATTCAAAACCTACAGCTTCTGAATTAATGGAGCTTGAAAATAAATATGGTGCTCACAACTATCATCCGCTCCCGGTAGTTCTCAATCGGGGTGAAGGTGTGTTTGTGTGGGATGTTGATGGTAAAAAATATTTCGATTTCTTGTCGGCATATTCGGCAGTAAATCAAGGTCATTGTCATCCAAAAATAATTAATACCCTGATTGAACAGGCTAACAGGTTAACTCTTACTTCCCGTGCATTTTACAACAGCCAGCTTGGGAGTTACGAGGAGTTTATTACGAACTACTTTGGTTATGAAAAGGTACTACCTATGAATACAGGTGCCGAAGCTGTTGAAACAGCTATCAAACTTTGCCGTAAATGGTCGTATGAAAAGAAAGGATTACCCCAAAACACAGCTCAGATTGTGGTATGTGAGAATAATTTTCACGGTCGTACTACCACTATAGTTTCTTTCTCAGTTGATGCTGATGCATATAATAACTACGGTCCATTCACTCCCGGATTTATTGTTATTCCGTATAATGATGTTGATGCTTTGGCTAATGTTTTAGCTACTAACACAAATATTGCCGGTTTCTTAGTTGAGCCTATTCAGGGCGAAGCGGGTGCTTATGTGCCTGATGCCGGTTATCTGAAAGACTGTTACACTCTTTGCCAGCAACACAATGTTTTGTTTATTGCTGACGAAGTTCAAACAGGAATTGCTCGTACAGGAAAACTACTGGCTTGCGATTACGAAGATATTCATCCGGATATATTAATTCTTGGAAAAGCGTTATCGGGTGGAGTATATCCTGTGTCGGCAGTGTTGTCGAGTCGCGAAATTATGGATGTAATTCATCCCGGTCAGCACGGTTCTACCTTTGGTGGAAATCCTATAGCGGCAGCAGTGGCCATTTCAGCATTGGAAGTTATTCGTGACGAAAACTTAGCCGAGCATGCCAAGGTGTTAGGTGAAATCTTCAGAACTGAAATGCGAAAGGTTTGTGAAAATTCTAAAGTAGCTTCCTTCGTGAGAGGAAAAGGACTTTTAAATGCACTGGTTATCAATGATAAAGGATCAGAAAATTTAGCTTGGGACATTTGTCTGCAATTGCTCGAAAATGGACTGCTGGCAAAACCTACTCATACTAATATTATTCGTTTTGCTCCACCTTTGGTTATTACTACCGAACAGTTAATGGAGTGTGTGGATATTATTAAAAGAACGCTAATCACATTTGAAGAACCAGAGAAATAAGACTTAAGTAGTTACAAGTATTTAGTTAAATGATTACCCGCAAAGAGTACAGTTGCAAAAAATCTATTAGTCGCGGGGATTGACCTCGATCTGTGAGCCAAAAAACAAGTGAGAAAGGTGCAAAAATACTCCTGTTTGACGACCGTAGGGAGGAGGCAACAGAAAATATCAGAAGTTTAAAACTTTGTGTAGCTCTGTGTTCTTAGTGACTTAGTGGTAAGTCTTTTGTTTTCAATTCTATAATAAATTAATCTGAATAAACTCTAAAGTATTCGTTCATTTTATGTATTGTAGATTTGTATTTATGTCACCCTTTAATTTAACTCACTAATAACAACCATATCACTGTTTACCAACTCTACACTTTCGTGCGTAGCCCATATCACAAGGGGGTGATAAGCCGCAAACCATTCCGAAAGAAAAGAAATAATTCGTAGTTTCAATTCTTTGTCTAAGCCGGTTAATGGCTCATCCAACAGCAGAATGTCCGATTGTGAAGCCAGAGAACGTGCTAGACCTACGCGTTGTTGCTGACCACCGCTTAATTCATGCGGGTACTTATCAGCATGTTCTTTCAGTTCCATTTTCTCCAGCAAAAATGCAATCAAACTATCAGTTGTTCCTTTGGGGTTCAATTTTACCTTCAATCCATACTCAATATTTTCGCTAATGGTAAGCCATGGGAGCAGACGAATATCCTGAAACGAATATCCAAAACTACTGTTGTGAGCTAATACTATTTCACCTGAATCCGGCTTTTCGAGTCCTGATAAGAGTCGCAAAAAGGTACTTTTTCCTTGCCCCGAAATACCTTTCAGACAATATACCTTATCAGATCTAAACTCATAGTTGAATGAATTTAATATAATATTATCATTAAACTTCTTTTTTAGATTAGTTGTCTTAATGCTAAGTATAGTAGTATTTTGTGAAATGCTTTTAATGTTGAATAAACTTGAATCATGTAGTCGTTTCTTACGGGTTATTTTCTGAATGAGTTTAATAAGGTATTCAAAGGCAAAGCTGATGAGAACTGCAATAACCGTCCACGCTATAAGTTCCGACACATTAATATAGACCTGTGCTTCCTTCATCGCTGTTCCAATTCCATGCAGTGGTTGCGACAGTACTTCACCAATGATAATGGATCGCCACCCAAATCCCATAGCTGTTTTTATACCATCAAATATAGGTGCTTTAGCTGTTGGAAGGTAAATATCGAAAAACTGCTTTGTTTTTGACTTTCCAAACACGGTTGCCATTTCCAGAAAGCGTCTGTCGGTTCGTTCAAGTCCGGTAAGATTGTTCTGATAAAGAATAGGAAACATGGTGATAAGCGCAATAAAAACAGGCAGTTGGGTGGGAGCGAACCACAACAAAGCAATCAAAGCCAGTGAAATAATAGGAACAGAACGAATAACTATGATGATGGGATTAAAAAAGGCTTTCCAGAATGATGAGAACACAGCAAGAGTAGCCAATAAAGTAGCCAAAACAAAGGCTACTCCAAAACCAATAAGTCCGCGCACAACGGTGTAGCTAATTTCCAGCCAAAAGCTTCCTGAACTTACGAGATGAACAGTTTCTTTCAGTAATTCAATTAATGGTGGAAAAATAGCCGGATAAGCTATCTGTAGTGCAATTAGTTGCCACCCAATAGCCAACACAACTATGCCCAGCAAAGTAGGCAGTAGTTTGTTTTTTAGTTTACTCCTCGAATTATTAAACTCACTCATAACTCATAATTCATAGCTCTTTCCATAATCGCCTATGTGTTTAAAATAATCGATATAATACCCCATAGTAAACTTGAACACTTTTTAAAGTTGATAAATAAACTCCTTATCAGTAACTTTTCCACCCAACGATTGTGGGTTAAACTGATAAAAAATATCTAAAAACCGTAACACTTTATCCGATATAGAAGCAGCCTCTACATAGTGAATATTACAAAGTGGAAGCGATTGTTTTGCAACCTCCATGTCGGTAGCAAGTTTGTATTTCAGCATTAGTTTTGCAGTGCTGTCAGGCTGTTCATTGCAGTACGAACAACTGGTTGCATATTTACTACTGATACTTTTTACTAATTCTTTGTTATTTGTTGAAAATGTGCTATTTACAATAAAAGCTGTCTGCACGAATAAATCACCATCGATTTTGTGTTCGTTATCTTCGCAAGTAAGTTTTGCTACAATATGAATGCTTTTGTCTTTTGAAATAAGGTTACTTACCATCGGTTCAGAAACTACTGCCAACGTTGTTTTGTGCATTAATAATGCTTGCGAAATTTCGGCATGAGTGCTATAAGTATAGTCAAATTTTGTACTCTTGATGCCTTGTTGCAACAATACCCTACGAAGCAAAACATCAGGAGTAGTTCCTTGTCCCATTAAAGAAACAGAACGGTTTTCCAATCCCTTTAAAGTGCTGGTTGAATCATTGGCCAACAGATAAAGTGTACCCCATATCGGGCAAGCCACCATTTGGTATTTCACACCTTTGTTGTATAAGTTTGCCGCCATAAGTGTTGGTAAAATTGCAAACTCCAGTTTTCCCTGCATCATAAGTGCCTGAATTTGCATAGGCTCTTTCAATACGCTTATTTCAATCTTTCTGCCATCAATAATACTGTCCTTATCTAACATATGCAGAAAACTCACTGCCGATGGTCCAAACAAAATTCCAATCCGTACCGGTTCATTCTTTTTGGGTTGTGTGCAGGAATAAAATAAAGTTATGAGTATTAGTAGAATAATACTGGTTTTTGAAGTTGTTCTCATTCTTTTTTGTTTAAAATACTTTTGTTTACAAAACAAAAGTTATATCTATTGTTTAGATATTAGAGTTTATATCGAATAAAATGTTATTAAAATAAGAATCAAATAAATAAGAGCAACCACTAAGACACTAAGGACACAATCCCAATAGTTATTGGGGCACTAAGATAAAAATACAAGTGTTTTTATCTTCTAAATCAATGAATTTCAGAATGGTCGAAGAATAAAACATTCATGTTTTATTCTTCGTGTTCTTTATGTTTTTAGGAACAGAAAATATCAGAAGTTTTAAACTTTGTGTAGCTCTGTGTCCTTAGTGACTTGGTGGTAAGTCTTTTGTTTTCAATTCTATAATAAATAATCTGAATAAAGTCTAATAAATTAAATCCTTTAGGGAGTAAGTGTGCATAACTCTCAGTTTCAACTGGGGTAATAATGAAATAAAGAATAAAATTACGTAATTGATTCATCAACAGTTACTAATTAATTTTGAAAGACGAGCTAAACTTCCATTTTTCAATACTTATTCCGAATTATCGCTCATTACAATACTACCCGTTTTCTCATGCAAAGATACATTTTTTGCCTACAAAGTGGAGGCGCTATGCAATTCTAATGACCAAAATAAGTATATTTGTGCAATAAATAAAAATTAAGGATGCTTATTTTCGGAATAAATACCGCTAAGTACCTTACAGTTATATTCTAAATTAGTTGCGTAATTATCAATAAATCAATATGGCAGAACTGCTTTTCGCTATCATAGTTATTATTCTTATAGTCGATTTTGCTCTCGGGCGTTATTTGGCATTTTTAAATATTAAAGAGTCAGGTAAAGAGTTGCCGGCTTTATTGCGCGATATTTACGATCCGGAAAAATACAACAAACAACAGGATTATTTCCGCACCAATTCAAGGTTTGGAATGCTTACGAGCACTTTTAGCTTTACCGTAACATTACTTATGTTGGTGTTTGGTGGTTTTGCCTGGGTAGATGCCTGTGTACAACACTATGTGCAAAGTCCAATCTGGACACCCATTTTGTTTTTTGGTATCTTATTTATTGCCAATGATATTATTGGTATTCCGTTTGAGTGGTACGATACCTTTGTTATTGAAGAACGATTTGGGTTTAATAAGGTCACTCCAAAGCTTTTTCTGCTCGATAAGCTGAAAGGGTATGCCATGACCATTGTACTGGGTGGCGGCATTCTATTTTTAGTTATCTGGATTTACACGCTTACACCCACTTATTTCTGGTTGCTGGCATGGGCGGTGATAACCGGTTTCAGCTTGTTTATGACCATGTTTTATTCGCAGATTATTGTTCCGCTGTTCAACAAACAAACGCCGTTGGCCGATGGTGAATTGCGTACTGAGATTGAGAAATTTGCCACTAAGTCGGGTTTTAATCTCGATAATATCTTTGTCATTGACGGATCAAAACGCTCGACCAAGGCTAACGCTTATTTTAGTGGGTTGGGAGCGAAGAAGCGCATTGTGCTTTACGATACTTTGATGGATAAAATGACCACCGACGAAATTGTAGCTGTGTTGGCACACGAGGTTGGACATTATAAACATAAACATACACTGATCAATTTCCTGATTTCTATGCCTTCAACGCTTTTATTGTTTTGGGTCTTTGGACTTATACTGCAAAGCGATGCATTGGCACAGGCATTGGGCGGAACAGTAGCTTCGTTCCATTTGAATGCATTGGCATTTAGCATTTTATATTCACCAATATCAATGGTACTCGATATTTTTACTAATGTGTTGTCCCGGAAATTTGAATATCAGGCCGATGCCTTTGCAGCAAAATATGGATATGCTCCACAGCTTGAATCGGGATTGAAAAAGCTTACAGCCACTTCGCTCGGAAACCTCATGCCGCATCCCTTGTATGTGTTTTTCAATTATTCGCATCCAACATTGTATCAGAGAATAAGTAGATTAACGAACAAATAGTTTTCAACACTAAGATACAAAGAACACAAGTTGCACAAAGAATTCGTCCAGACTTTTTAGAAATAATATAATTCAACTCCTATTGAGCTTTAAAAAACTATACTATTTATTTGTAAGTACAATATAGGAATTAGTTTATATTATTCAATTTATACCTAACAGGTTTTAAAAACCTGTTAGGTATCTGATTTCGCTAAAAACATCTTTTCAAATTATATAAACTAATTATTGCTCAGTACTTACCAACTTATAACTATATACTATTTAATTTTTTTCACTGAGTCATTGTACTTTTACTGTCTTTGTGGTACTTTTACTAAACCAACTAATTTGTTATTCTAAAATAAATTCTAATTATGTTACTAGGAATTATGGGTGCCATGCCCGAAGAAATGGACAAAATTATTTCCGCCATTGAAAACAAGGAAATTGTAGAGCGCGGAAGCAGGATTTATTATCGTGGTATGTTGCACGGTCAGGAGGTAGTAGCTGTGTTCTCGCGCTGGGGGAAAGTAGCTGCAGCAACTACTGCAACCAACATGATTTTGGAATTTGCTGTTGATAGCATTGTTTTTACAGGAGTGGCCGGAGCCATATCGCCGGAACTGAATGTAGGCGACATTGTTATTGGTCAGCGTTTGTTCCAACACGATATGGATGCACGTCCGTTGATGCGCAGGTTCGAAATTCCACTTACCGGAAAAACATCCTACGAAACGCCTCAGCAAAATGTTGACACCATGTCGGATGCAGTACATAATTTTCTGAAAAACAACAAGGAGTTTCGCAAAACACTTAGTAATAACAATATCCATAACGTAAAAATGCTTACCGGCGATATTGCCAGTGGCGATTTATTTATTTCCAGCTCCGAAATGAAGCAAGCGCTTATTCAGAACCTGCCATCGGTGGTATGTGCCGAGATGGAAGGTGCTGCTGTAGCACAGGTTTGCGACGATTATGGGGTCCCTTTAATTGTAGTGCGGGTAATTTCGGATACTGCTGACGAAGAGGCTCATACATCTGCTATTGGTTTTGTTAATCAACATGCCGGCGACTATTCGCTCTCTATTCTCAAAGAATATATCCAAAAAATTGCTGAACGGGGATAATTGTTTCAGAACGCAAATTACGCAAATTCACGCACCCAATTTTGCTTTCAGTAATTGTAATAATGATAAGCTCCATTATACCTTTCTTATTACTTACACCAGAATGCCGCTAAGTTTTGCGAAAATTGCCGCCATTTGAATATCAGTTATATTTAGTTTCCTTCGGATATTTCTATAATGAGTGTTTACTGTTCCTACAGTTATAAAGATTTTTTCAGCAATATCCAATTGTTGGTGACCATCAAAAACCAGCTGAAGTATGTTTAACTCTCGTTCGGTTAGCCAGGTATTGTTTACAAAAATCTTCCGTTTTTTTCTATTCGGTTTGCTTAGGGGAAATATCAAATAGAATTCGCTTATCAGCGATATTTCTTTGAAACATCCGGGGAGTTGTGCTGTACAATTTTGCAATAACCACGGCTTGCCGGTTACATCCCATTCGGCAACACTTAATCTATGTAAACATAGTTGAAAGTCTCCATTCTTGTCCAATAATCTTCGCATATAGAGAAACTGGAAATTCTTTTTCTCTTCTAATGGCAGTTGCTGCAAAAAATAAATTCCTCTCAGTTCATTTTCAATTACTTTCAGTAAATCTTCGGGATGAGTCAGTTTGTAAAAATGCTCAAAGTTATTCGGTTCATCTATATCAATAGCCGGAGCAGGCAGCCATTTATCATTTGCCGAAACATGATATGTACAATGACCTTCGTTCAGATCAATTATACTATACCATTTTCCTTGTAACCTACATTCCTTTTTTGCTTCCTGATGCTTGACTTCACGTTGTAATTTCATTTCCGGAGTTACAGTACAGGTATGGGCATCAATTACATCCTGAAATTCTTTCTTTAATTCATTAATTCGATTGTTCATATTGATTGTATAGTTTAAAGTTTAAAATTTAACGGCAA
>Ga0302213_1000255_pt1 | contig 32980 bp, 32 predicted proteins | sample II_Fen_N1_2_FD_194583 | JGI IMG/M metagenome (GOLD analysis project Ga0302213, IMG submission 194583) | Peat permafrost microbial communities from Stordalen Mire near Abisko, Sweden - II_Fen_N1_1 | ecosystem: Environmental > Terrestrial > Soil > Wetlands > Permafrost | place: Sweden: Abisko...
GGACTACCTGCGCCAGGGCATTCACCTGCGCGGCTACGCCCAGAAGCAGCCCAAGCAGGAGTACAAGCGCGAAGCGTTTGAGCTGTTCGGCCAGTTGCTCGACAGCGTGAAAAACGACGTGACCCAAACACTGATGACGGTTCAGGCTTCGTCCGGCGAGCAGCTCGACGAGGTGGCGGAAGAAATGGAAAACCGCGCCGAGAACCTGATCAACGTCACCTACACCGCGCCGACAGAAACCGGCGAAGCCGAAACCACCGTCGATGAGGCGACGTTGCGCACGACCATCACCAGCAGCGCCCAGCCGCATGTGGGCCGCAACGACCCTTGCCCCTGCGGCTCGGGCAAAAAGTTCAAGCTCTGCCACGGCAAACTGACTTAATCGCCCGGCATAGTCAGTCTGCTGTGTTTCACGGACGCCAGCGGCGTCCCGTTTCTGTTGTTTTTCTGGAGTCCCGCTCATGCCTGTCAACCTGACTGTCACGCCCGCCGCCGACCTTTACCCTGTGCCCGGCGTTCGCTGGGGCATTGCCGAAGCGGGCATCCGCAAGGCGGATCGCAAAGACCTGTCCGTGCTGCTGCTCGACGAGGGCGCAGCGGTCGGTGCCGTGTTCACGCAAAACCGCTTTTGCGCCGCGCCGGTGCAAGTTTGCCGCGAGCATCTGGCGCAAAGCGCCGCTGAGGGCGGTCAGGGCATCCGCGCCATGCTGATCAACACCGGCAACGCCAACGCAGGCACCGGCGAAGACGGCTTGAGCCGCGCCCGCTCCACCTGCGTGACGCTGGCGGCGGCGCTGGGCTTGTCGCCTACGCAAATCCTACCGTTTTCCACCGGCGTCATCATGGAGCAGCTGCCGATTGAGCGCATTGAAGCCGGTCTGCCCGCCGCGCTGGCCGACGCCAAGGCCGACAACTGGGCCAACGCCGCCCAGGCCATCATGACCACCGACACGCTGCCCAAGGCGTTTTCGACCCGCCTGACGCTGGGTGGTGCGCTGGTCACGATCACCGGCATCAGCAAGGGCGCGGGCATGATTCGCCCGAACATGGCGACGATGCTCGGCTTTCTCGCCACCGACGCGGCCATCGCGCCGGAGCTGATGGCGCCACTGGCCAAAGCGCTGGCCGACGCGTCTTTTAATCGCATCACGATTGATGGCGACACCTCGACCAACGACTCTTTCATCGTCGTGGCGACCGGCAAAGCCGCGCATGCGCCGATCAACTCGCTGGACAGCGCCGATGGTCAGGCGCTGTTTGCCGCCCTGCGCGGCGTGGCGCAGCAACTGGCGCAAGCCATCGTGCGCGACGGCGAAGGCGCGACCAAGTTCATCGCCATCCGCGTTGAAGGTGGCAAAACCGGCGACGAATGCCGTCAGGTCGGCTACGCGATTGCCCATTCGCCGCTGGTGAAAACGGCGTTTTTCGCCAGCGACCCAAACCTGGGCCGCATTCTGGCCGCCGTCGGTTACGCCGGTATCACCGATCTGGACCAGACCAAAATCGACCTGTACCTCGACGACGTGCTCGTCGCCAAAAACGGCGGGCGTCATGCCGACTACATCGAAGCCGACGGCCAGCGCGTGATGAAGCAAAGCGAAATCACCGTGCGCGTTGTGCTGGGCCGGGGCGAAGCGGCAGACACGGTCTGGACGTGTGATCTGTCGTATGAATACGTCAAGATCAACGCCGACTACCGCAGCTAAATTTTCAGTATGAACGAGCAGTTTGAACGCCTGATAGTCCGCGTCGAGTCGCTGATGGCGCGCATCGAGTCGGTGTTGCCGCAGCCTTTGACTGCGCCGGACTGGCGCGCTTCGGTGGCGTTTCGCTACCGCAAGCGCAGTTCCGGCCACGGCGCGCTGGAGCCGGTGCGCCATCTGGGCGGCATGTTGCTGGCCGACCTGAAAGAAATCGATGGCCAGAAGGAAAAAATCCGCCGCAACACCGAGCAGTTTGTCAGCGGCAAGCCCGCCAACAACGTGCTGCTGACCGGCTCACGCGGAACCGGCAAATCCTCGCTGATCAAAGCCTGCCTGAACGAATATGCGGCGCGCGGCCTGCGCTTGATTGAAGTCGATAAGGCCGACTTGACCGACCTGCCGGACATCATTGACGTGGTGTTTGGCCTGCCGGAAAAATTCATCGTCTTCTGTGATGACCTGAGTTTTGAAGAAGGTGAGCCGGGCTACAAGGCGCTGAAATCCATTCTGGACGGCTCGATTGCGGCGGCCACGCCCAATGTCTTGATTTATGCCACCAGCAACCGCCGCCACCTGCTGCCCGAGTACATGACGGACAACGAAAGCTACACCCGCAGCGAAAACGGCGAGGTCCATCCCGGCGAAGTGGTGGAGGAAAAAATCTCCCTGTCCGAGCGTTTCGGCCTGTGGGTAAGCTTTTACCCGTTCAGCCAGGATGAATACCTGACCATCGTCGCGCAGTGGCTGGCGTCGTTTGGCATCGCCGCTCAGGCGATTGAGGCGGCGCGCGGCGCGGCGCTGGTCTGGGCGCTGGAGCGCGGCTCGCGCAGTGGCCGCGTGGCCTACCAGTTTGCCCGCGACTACGCCGGTCAGCACGCCGGGGCGCAGGCGTGAGTGCAGGCGCGACTTCTGCGCCGCTCGCTTCCGCGCCGCTTGTCGCCGATGCGGCCCTGCCGCGTGAAGGCGGTGCGAATCGCAAGGTGGTCGAAGTCGCTGTCGGCGTGCTGATTCGCGCGGACGGCCAGTTTTTGCTCACGTCGCGCCCGCCGGGCAAGGTCTATGAAGGCTGCTGGGAGTTTCCCGGCGGCAAACTCGAAGCGGGCGAGAGCGTTGAAGTCGCGCTGCGCCGCGAGCTGCACGAGGAAATCGGCATCACGATTGGCGCGGTGCAGCCGTGGAAAATCGAAATGGTCGATTACCCGCACGCGCTGGTGCGGCTCAATTTCTGCAAGGTGTTTGACTGGGCGGGCGAATTGCAGATGCGTGAAGGCCAGCTCTTTGCCTGGCAGTCGCTGCCGGTGGCGGTCAAGCCGGTGTTGCCCGGAACGATTCCGGTGCTGGACTGGTTTGCGCAGGAGCGTGGATTTCTAGGTGCGACCTGCACGGCGGACTGACGCGGCCCGAGTGGCCAAAATGCCGAAATTCCCAGTCAGCCTCAGCCCAAAGCGCTGTTGAATTCCCAGTTCCGGCTCGCGCCCAGCACTGCATTTGGATAAGGCGCTTTGCCGCGTGAGCCGTTGTAGCGGCCCAGGCCGGTGAACTGGTCACCGCGCTCGCGGTCCAAGTAGTGGCGCAGGATCACGCAGCCAAAGCGCAGGTTGGTCTGCATATGAAACAGCTTGCCGGGATCGCCGTCGCCAATCGCCCGCGTCCAGAACGGCATCACCTGCATATAACCGCGCGCGCCAACGGGGCTGACGGCGAACTTGCGGAAATTGCTTTCCACCTGAATCAGGCCCATCACCAGCGTCACGTCCAGCCCGGCGCGCTTGGCTTCGTACCAGACGGTTTGCAAAAACTCCTTGCGGATTTGCCACTCCGGCAGTTTTTTCTTGAGCCGGTCGCTCATCGCGCCCAGCCAGCGCAGGTAAATCAGGCGGCTTTCGGTGTCCTTGAACTCGGGCACCGGCGGCGCCTGGTTGGCGATGGCGGAACTCAGCGCCGTGCGGATCGAATCGCTGAGGAATTCTTCCGCCTGCCCGCCCGCGTGGGCGGGCGCCGAAAACAGCAGCGGCGCGCAGCCAGCCGACAGCGCCATCAGGCATGTTCTGCGGGAAAGGCTTTGAGCGGCGGGCGAAGGGGGAATGGCTTGTTCGTGCATGCGGGTGAAGTCTGAAGTCCTCAGAGGGCCAGTTTTTCCTTGAGGAAGTCAAACGCACCAGCGGCGTCAATTTTGCTCGATGCTGTGTCGCGGCGGTGCTGGTATTCGAGCTGGCCTTCTTTCAGACCCCGGTCGCCGATGGTGACGCGGTGCGGCACGCCGATCAGCTCCCAGTCGGCGAACATGGCGCCGGGGCGCTCGTTGCGGTCGTCCAGAATCACATCGACGCCAGCGGCCAGCAGTTCGCTGTAGAGCTTGTCGGCGGCGACTTTCACGTCGGGGAAACGATCCGGGCTGATTGGGCACAGTACGACGGTGAAGGGCGCAATCGCGTCCGGCCAGATGATGCCGCGCTCGTCGTGGTTTTGTTCAATCGCTGCCGCTGGCAGGCGCGTGATGCCGATGCCGTAGCAGCCCATTTCCAAGAATTGCGGCTTGCCGTTTTCACCGAGGAACGTCGCGTTCATCGCCTGGCTGTATTTGGTGCCGAGGTAAAACACATGGCCGACTTCGATGCCGCGCTCGATGGCGAGTGCGCCTTTGCCGTCCGGCGAGGCGTCGCCCGCCACGACGTTGCGGATGTCGGCGATCAGATAAGGCTCGGGCAGGTCGCGGCCCCAGTTCACGCCGCGAATATGAAAATCTTCCTCATTTGCTCCGCAAACCCAATCGCTCAGGGCCGCCACTTCACGGTCTACAACCATCTTTATTTCTGGTGGTTTCTCGTCATATCGACCACATGCGCGGGTGGATAGCTTCAAAATTGGGCCTAGGAAGCCGGGTTTACAACCAAAGCCTTTTTCAATCTCTGACTCAGTTGCGAATCGAAAACCCGCATCTAGCCCTGCGATCTTTGCAGCCTTGACTTCGTTCATGTCATGGTCGCCACGTAACAATAAAAGCCAGAGCGTTACTACTGGCTGCTGGGAGTGAGTCGACTTTGGAGCCTCTGTCACCAAAACGATTGATTTGACTGTGCGAGATAACGGGAGATTCAAGAAATTCGCAACCTCCTGGCATGTTTTTTTGCCTGGAGTAGGTATCCGATGCTTTAGCTCTTTCGGTACCTTACGCGCCCCTGTGGGGGGTAGCGCCTCGGCTTTTTCCATGTTGGCGGCGTAGTCGCTGCCGGGGCAATAGACGATGGCGTCTTCGCCGGTGGCGGCAATCACCTGGAACTCTTCGCTCAGGTCGCCACCGATGGCGCCGCTGTCGGCGGCCACGGCGCGGTAGATCAAACCAAAACGGTCAAAAATCCGGCGATACGCTTGCGCCATGTTCTGGTAGCTCACTTTGGCGGCGGTCTGGTCGCGGTCAAAGCTGTAGGCGTCCTTCATGATGAATTCGCGCCCGCGCATCAGGCCAAAGCGCGGACGGCGTTCGTCGCGGAATTTGGTCTGGATCTGGTACATGTTTTTTGGCAACTGCTTGTAACTGCGGATATCTTGGCGCATCACGTCGGTGATGACTTCCTCGCTGGTCGGCTGGATCACGAAGTCGCGGCCGTGCCGGTCCTTGATGCGCAGCATCTCCGGGCCCATCTTGTCAAAGCGGCCGGTTTCCTGCCAGAGTTCGGCGGGCTGGATCACTGGCATGGTCATTTCGATGGCGCCAGCGCGGTTCATTTCTTCGCGCACGATGGCCTCGACCTTGCGGATGACGCGCAGGCCCATCGGCATGTAGTTGTAGATACCGGCGCCCAGTTTTTTGATCAGGCCGGCGCGCATCATCAGCTGATGGCTGACGATTTCGGCGTCAGCGGGGGCTTCCTTGAGGGTGGAAATAAAGAACTGGGAGGCTTTCATGGGCTATTTTTCTGGGTTTGGGCGCTGTCGTCCGCTGCGCGCCGGGCCGGGGGTGCCTGCGCTGTGCATAATGGACTCAGTTTAAAAAATTTGAGGTTTGATTATGCTTGACCGGGACGGTTTTCGGCCCAATGTCGGCATCATCTTGCTCAACCAGAGAAGTCAGGTATTTTGGGGCAAACGCATCCGTACCCACTCATGGCAATTTCCGCAGGGCGGCATTGATCGGGGCGAAAACCCCGAGCAGGCCATGTTCCGCGAGTTGCACGAGGAGGTCGGATTGCACCCACAGCACGTCCAGGTGCTGGCCCGAACCCGCGACTGGTTGCGCTATGAGGTGCCTGACCGGTTCATCCGCCGCGATGCGCGCGGACATTACAAAGGCCAGAAGCAAATCTGGTTTCTTCTTCAACTCGTGGGCCACGACTGGGATTTGAATTTGCGCGCCACCACGCACCCCGAGTTCGACGCCTGGCGCTGGAACGACTACTGGGTGCCGCTCGATGTGGTGGTCGAATTCAAGCGCGGCGTCTATGAAATGGCGCTGACGGAGCTGTCGCGCTTTGTGCCGCGCTCGGAGCTGCGCTTTGACGCCCGGCCCGAGCAGCGCAACCGCTATTTGCGCGGCGGGTTGCACCAGCGCGATGCGCAGGCGGGCGAGTCGGTCGCTTTCAATGCTTCGCGGTCCTGCCCGCCGTTTGAGCTGCCGCCCGGCGGCACTTTCGAGCCCGATCCGCATACCAATTTTGGCGCCGATGCGCCAGTGAAAAAACCATGACAGTCAAACCGCTGAACGCTATTTTTCTGGGCGCATTGCTGTGCGCCGCAAGCGCGGCCTGGGCGCAGTCCGCCTACGAGGAGGTTGAATGGAAAGAGTCGGAGCCGCCGCCGCCGCCCGCTTTCGATGTCGGTAAGCTGGTGACGATTGAGGTTTCGCCGAATTCGGCGCTGGTCTATGGAGTCGATCCGGCCTCCATCAGCATTTCTAAAAGCGACGGCTTGGTGCGCTATGTGATGGTGGCCAGCAGCGCCAGCGGCGCCCGCAACGTGATGTACGAGGCCATCCACTGCGCCACCGGGGAATTCAAGACCTATGGCCGCTATTCGTCGGACGGGCGCTGGACGATGGTCGATCAGCCGCAGTGGAACCCGCTCTACGGCATGCCTTCAAAGTATGCGCTGCGCTTTGCCCAAGCGGGCGCCTGCGACGGCGCGGCGGCGCCATCCTCGGTGCAGGTGCTGGTCAGTCGGCTGAAAAGCCCGTACCGCTGAATCGGCCACTGGCGCCGAACGCCGTTAGCGGCTGAGAATCAGGTTCGTGCGGTGAACCATCTCTGGCTCGCCGGTGTAGCCCAGCAATTTTTCAAACTCCGACGAGGCTTTGCGGCAAATCAGCCGGGCTTCCGCGCTGGAGTAGTTGGCCAGTCCGCGCGCAATCTCGATGCCTTCGCCGTCCTTGATGGCAATCACGTCGCCGCGTGAAAACTCGCCCTGCACGCCGGTCATGCCAATCGGCAGCAGGCTTTTGCCGTCACTTTGCACAACGCTGGCCGCGCCCGGATCGACGCTGACGGCGCCGCGCAACTGCAGGTGATCGGCCATCCACTGCTTGCGCGCCTGCATTTTTTGCGTCGGCGCGATCAGCAGCGTGCCAATCGCCTCGCCCTGCGTCAGGCGGATCAGCGCCTGCGGCTCGCGGCCCCAGGCAATCACCGTCGAAGCGCCCGAACCCGCCGCGCGCTTGGCGGCGAGGATTTTCGTAATCATGCCGCCCCGGCCAATGCTCGAACCCGCGCCGCCCGCCATCGCTTCGAGCCGGGCGTCGCCCGCCTGCGCTTCGTGGATGAACTGGGCATTGGGGTCTTTGCGCGGGTCGGCGCTGTACAGGCCTTTTTGATCCGTCAGGATGATGAGCGCGTCGGCTTCCACTAAATTGGCCACCAGCGCGCCCAGCGTGTCGTTGTCGCCGAACTTGATTTCGTCGTTGACGACGGTGTCGTTTTCGTTGATGACGGGCACCACGCCGAGCTGCAACAGCGTCAGCAGCGTGGAGCGGGCGTTTAAATAGCGTTCGCGGTCGGCCAGATCGGCGTGGGTCAGCAGCACCTGCGCGCTGCCGATGCCGTTTTCACGCAACTGGGTTTCATAGACCTGCGCCAGGCCCATCTGGCCGACGGCGGCGGCGGCTTGCAGCTCGTGAATGGCTTTCGGGCGGGCGCTCCAGCCCAGGCGCTTCATGCCCTCGGCAATCGCGCCGCTGCTGACCATGATGACTTCGCGCCCGTCCTTGACCAGCGCGGCGAGCTGTTCGCACCACTGGCCGATGGCGGCGGCGTCCAGCCCCCGGCCTTCGTTGGTTACCAGACTGGAGCCGACTTTGACCACAATGCGCCTGGCGTTGCGCAGAACCGGGGAGCCTGAGGGAGTTTGCATGTTTCAGTGTGGGAAGGCGCTAGCGCATGGCCTCCATGCGCTGCATGCGGTTGATGGGTGTGTTGCTCAAGAATGACGCGCCGCCGGAAAAAGCGGCTAGCCTTTATTCAGCAGCAGGCTCGGGCGGCAGTTCGATAAAACGCGGATCGATGACTTCCTCGGGCTGCTCGCTTTTTTGCACCTGCTTGACGTGCTGGTAAATCGTCTTGATCAGCTGCTCGCAGCCTTCGCGGGTCAGGGCCGAGATTTCAAACACCGGGCCTTTGAACTTGAAGCGTTTGACGAAGTCCTTGACGATGGCTGCGCGTTTGTCGCCATCGACCATGTCGAGCTTGTTGAGCACCAGCCAGCGCGGTTTTTGGTGCAGCGATTCGTCGTATTTTTTCAGCTCGCCGACGATGGCCTTGGCCTGCGCGACCGGATCGACGCCTTCGTCAAACGGGGCCAGATCGACAATGTGCAGCAGCAAGCGCGTGCGCTGCAGATGGCGCAGGAACAGATGGCCCAGGCCAGCGCCTTCAGACGCGCCTTCAATCAAGCCGGGCAAGTCGGCGACGACAAAACTCTGCTCCGGGCCGACGCGCACCACGCCCAAATTGGGGTGCAGCGTGGTGAACGGATAGTCGGCAATGCGCGGGCGGGCGTTGGACACGGCGGAAATAAACGTCGATTTGCCCGCGTTGGGCATGCCGAGCAGGCCGACATCGGCCAGCACCTTGAGTTCGAGCTTCAGGCTCTTGCGGTCGCCGGGCCAGCCGGGCGTTTTGCTGCGCGGGGCGCGATTCGTCGAGCTTTTGAAGCGCAGGTTGCCAAAACCGCCGTCGCCGCCTTTGGCGATCAGGATTTGTTCGCCGGGCACCAGCAGCTCGAACAGCGTCTCGCCGGTTTCGGAGTCGGTCAGGATGGTGCCGACCGGCATTTTCAGGATGATGTCGTCGCCCTTGGCACCGAACATGTCCGAACCCATGCCGTGGCCGCCGTTGCGCGCTTCGTGGCGGCGCGAAAAGCGGAAATCGACCAGGGTGTTTAAATTGATGTCGGCCACGGCATACACATGGCCGCCCCGTCCGCCGTCCCCGCCGTTCGGGCCGCCGAATTCTTTGTACTTTTCGTGGCTGAACGAGACGCAACCGCTCCCGCCATCGCCAGCGGCAATGTCAATATAAGCTTCGTCAACAAATTTCATGATGGAGTAGGGTAGGGAAGTTCGCGAGGAACGGGGTGAAAGGAGCCTAGTTTACAAACAGAAAAGCCCCGGCAGGCCGGGGCTTTTCTGCCATCGACGTGAGCAGCTTACGCTGGGGTCACATTGACGGTTTGCTTGTTCATCGAACCCTTGATGGCAAAGGAGACGGAGCCGTCAACCAGTGCAAACAGGGTGTGGTCTTTGCCGATGCCGACATTGACGCCGGGGTGGAACTTCGTGCCACGCTGACGCACGATGATGCTGCCTGCGTTGATCACTTCACCGCCGAATTTTTTGACGCCGAGCATCTTTGGCTTCGAGTCGCGTCCATTTCGCGTAGAGCCGCCGCCTTTTTTCTGTGCCATTTTCCGTTACTCCTGTTGCTGAACCGATTAGCCGACGATAGCGCCGATTTGCAGTTCAGTGAAGTTCTGCCTGTGACCTTGGCGCTTTTGGTAGTGCTTGCGACGGCGCATCTTGAAGATGCGAACCTTGTCGTGACGACCGTGCGAGAGCACCGTAACAGTCACAGTTGCGCCGGAAACCAAGGGGGTACCGACCTTGATGGAGCTGCCTTCGCCGACAGCCAACACCTGGTCAATAACGATCTCTTGGCCTACGTCCGCAGTGATCTGTTCTACTTTAATTTTTTCTCCAGCAGCAACTTTGTATTGTTTGCCGCCGGTTTTTATGACCGCGTACATGTAAGACCTCTTAAATTGAGCTTCTGCGAACGTATTTCCGCAGAGCCAAAGATTCTAGCATCCTGCGTAAAAAATAGCCAGTCCTCTGAATTTCAGTGTTGTTTTCGGCAGTGTGTCCGCTCAGCGCCTTAAAGCAGGAAGTCTGATGGGCTTTCTATAATCTGCGCAAACTTAACCTTGGGATTCCTTTTGTCTGCCAATTCTTCAAGCACTGCCGCTGCCCTTGCCCTGATTGCCGGAGATATGGGCGAAATGGATGCGGTGATTGAGCGCCGTCTCAAGTCCGAAGTGGCCCTGGTCAGCCAGGTGTCGCGCTACATTGTGGCCGCTGGTGGCAAGCGCCTGCGCCCGGCTTTGCTGCTGTTGATGTGCGGCGCCTTGGGCTACCGGGGCGATCAGCGTTACAACCTGGCGGCGGTGGTCGAATTCATCCACACCGCCACTTTGCTGCACGACGACGTGGTCGATGAATCGACGCTGCGCCGGGGCCGCGCCACCGCCAACGAGGCGTTCGGCAACCCAGCCAGCGTGCTGGTCGGCGACTTTTTGTATTCCCGCGCTTTCCAGATGATGGTCGAGGCCAACGACATGCGCGTGATGCAGACCGTGGCTGAGGCAACCAACGTGATTGCCGAAGGCGAGGTGCTGCAGTTGATGAACATGCACGATGCCGACCTGTCCGAAGACGGCTACCTGCGCGTGATCCGCTCTAAGACGGCCAAGCTGTTCGAGGCCAGCGCCCGTCTGGCGGCCCTGCTGGCGGGCTCGTCGCCAGCCGTCGAACAAAGCTGCGCCGACTACGGCCAGGCGCTGGGTACCGCGTTTCAGGTCATCGACGACGTGCTCGATTACGACGGCGATGTGTCCGAAATGGGCAAAAACCTGGGCGACGACCTGCGCGAAGGCAAGGTCACGCTGCCGCTGATCATTGCGATGCAGCGCGGCACCGAATCCGAGCGCGCCACCATCCGCCACGCCATTGAAACCGGCGGCACCGAACACATGGCGCAAATCATTGCGCTGGTGCAGCAAACCGGCGCGCTGGAATTCACCCGGCAAGCCGCCGCCGCCGAGGCGCAGCGCGCGCTCAGCGCCTTGGAAAACCTGCCGAAAAATCCTTACAGCTACGCGCTGGAGCAGCTAGCGTCGCAACTGCTGGCGCGGCGCTCCTGAGGTTCGAATCCTCTCATCCCGACCAGAATATTCAAAAAAGGCAGCCGTTCAGGCTGCAGCTTCTTCATTTGCGGGGCATGGTTTGCCAAGAACCCGTTCGATGGTGTCAGCAAGCAGCTCTGGCGAGCAGGGCTTGGGAATGATGTCAAAGCCGAGCCGGGTGATGGTATCGAGTTGCTCGGCATAGCCCGACATCAAAACGATCTTGAGGTCTGGGTGCTTTTCACGAACGTGTTTTGCCAGGCCGATTCCATCGATCTGTCCGGGCATGACAACATCGCTCAGCAATAAATCGGGCAGGGCCGCCTGATGCGCCAGCCAGTCCTTGGCGTTCAGGGCGCGGTCAAAATGCTTGACTTGGCACCCCATCGCTTCGAGCACTTGGATCAGCACCGCCGCCACTTCGTCGTTGTCCTCGACCAGCAGCACTTCTAGGGCAAGGTTGCGCAGTACGAGGTTGGGCGGTTTTTCGGGGGTGCCGGGCTGCTCGTGAAATACGGGGAAAAACAGACTGAACGTTGTTCCTTTTCCCACTTGGCTCTGGACCGTCGCCAAGCCGCCTGCCCGCTGGCACAAGCCGTACATCTGACTCAGGCCCAGTCCGGTGCCTTCGCCCACAGGCTTGGTGGTGAAAAAGGGCTCAAACACCTTGTCCAGAATGTCCGGTGCGATGCCTTTGCCTGTGTCGCTGACCTCGATCACCACCATGTTTCCCTTCAGGCCGGGTGGCAGCTCGTCGCTGCTGGCGTTACGCGCTGTGATACTGAGCTGGCCGCCCGAAGGCATGGCATCCCTGGCGTTGATGGCCAGGTTGAGCAATGCGAGTTCGAGTTCGGCTGAGTCCACATAAATCGCACAGGTGCCCTCTTCGATCTGCGCCGATAGCTGTACCCGCCGACCCAGCACAGGATCGAGCATGTCCTTCGCCGTGCCCAGCCAGTCATGCAGATTCAGGCATTGCGGCAGCAGCGGCTGGCGGTGCGAGAACGCCAGTAGCTGGCGGGTGAGTTTGGTGGCTGTCTCGACAGCCCGCTCTATCGACTGCAACTGTTTGTCGTCGGCGGCGGGATGTTTTCGCTTGAGCAGGGCTAGGTTGGTGCTGATCACCATCAGCGCGTTGTTGAAGTCATGCGCCACGCCGCCCGTCAGTCGGCCTAGGGCTTCCATTTTCTGGGCTTGCAGCAGGGCGTTTTCCACCTGCTTGCGGTTGAGCGTTTCATCCTTGAGTTTTTCGGCTGTGTACAGCGCCTCCCGCGTGCGGCGCAAGGCCACGCGCGCCACCAGGAACAGCCCCAGCATGGGCAGCAGGCCAAACGCTGCAATCCAGCCCATTTCACGCATCCAGCGCTGCGTGATCTGGTTGACATCTATGCTCGTGGAGATATAGACCGGGTAATTGCCAACCTTGCCGTAGGCAAACAGGCGCTCGGGCTCATCGGCGGATGCGACAAGCTGCGCGTTGCCGCTTGGCAGACCCAGGTGGATGAAGCGCATCACGGGACTGTCGGGCATCAGCCGGGGTGAAGGGTTCGGCAAGGGGGGCGATTGCGTCAAAACGGCGCCATCCTCGCGCAGCATGGTGATGTGCATGCCTGGCTCTTCGCTGATCAGCTCCTTGTGGAAATCCTCAAAGTAGGTGGGCGACAGGCTGACGGAGGTGACGCCTGCAAAGCTGGTGTCTGGCCTGTAGCGCCCCCGGCTCATGTCGATAAACGGTGTGCCGGTGGCTCGTCCGACGTTCCGTTCGGACAGGTAAAAGCTGCTGCGCCGGGTCTGGTGCCATTGAAAGTAGCTGCGATCGCTGATGTTGAGTTCCCGAGGGACCGGGTAACGGCGGTCGCTCGCCAAAGGCTGGCCTTTGTCATCCCATACCCAGATGGACTGGGTTTGTTCCTTGTCCCGGGATAGAGCGTGAAACTGCTGATAAAGGGCTTTTTCCCGCTTTTGCAAGGTTGCATTGTCATCACCCCCTAGGGCGTCACTGATGCGGTCCAGAATGATTTCATTGGTTTGGAAAATCTTCAGGGCGTGTTCTTGGGTAATCTTTAACGTTCGGCTCAGGTTCAGTGCGCTTTCGGCGTGCAGGTGTCGATAACGATGAACACCTTCTAGGGTGTAGGCCAGCAGGGGAAGCGAAATGAAGAGCAGGATCAACACGCGCAGCGGGGCCAGCTTGGACGCAAGCGGCTCTGTCAATGGCTGTAAATCCACAGGAGTTTGGCTCACACCTGAGCCAGACGGATGCATTGGATTGCGCATGACTTGTTGTGATGTGGCTATGAGTGGAGTTACTTTTTATCTCAAAATTTACTTGACCAACTGGTTGAGCTGAATAATCGGCATCAAGACGGCCAGCACGATCAGCATCACCACCAATCCCATCACGACAATCAGCAGCGGCTCCAGCAGCGTGGCCAGTTGCAGGGCGCGGCGCTGCACTTCGGTGCCGAGTTGGCGGGCGGCGCGGTCTAGCATCACTGGCAATTGGCCGGTTTGTTCGCCGAGGCGGGCAAACATGCTGAGCAGTCCCGGAAAATGCTTTTTATGCGCCAGCGCGGACGCCAGCGGCGTGCCTTCGCGCACCAGCACCAGCGCGTCGAGCGCGTCGGCGCGCATGGCGCGGTTCGACAGTGTGTCGGCGGCGGCTTGCAGGGCGCGCAAAATCGGCACGCCCGCGCCCGCCAGCATCGCCAGCGTTCCGGCGAAGCGGGCGGCGTTGTAGCCACGGGCGAGCTTGCCCAGAATCGGCAGTGTCAGCCAGAAGGCATCGAATTTTTCGCGAAAAGCGGCGCTGGTCCAAGCCAGCTTAAAACCGCCCGCTGCGGCGATCAGCGTCAGCAGCATCAGCCAGCCTTGGTTGCGCACAAAGCTGGCCAGCCCGAGCATGATGACGGTCAGCGTCGGCAGCGCGCGCTTGCTGCCGGCAAACACCTGCGCCACCTGCGGCACGACGTAGCCGAGCAAAAACATCACGATGGCAATCGCCACCAGCGAGACGATGGCCGGGTACAGCGCCGCGCCGATCAGCTTGGCTTTGAGTTCCTGGCTTTGTTCCAGGTCGTCGGCCAGCCGCTCTAGTACTCCGCCCAGATGGCCGCTGTGCTCGCCCGCGCCGATGACGGCGCAGTAGGTGGCGGAAAACTCGCGCGGGTGCAGCGCCAGCGCGGCGGCAAAAGCGGTGCCGCCGTTGACTTCGGCGCGCAGCCCGGCGACTAACTGGCGCTGGGCGGGGTCTTCGGATTCCTCAGACAGCGCGGTCAGCGCCCGCTCCAGCGGTAGGCCGGAAGTGACCAGCCCGGCAATCTGGCGCGTCCAGATTGCCAGCGCCGTGGCGTTGAAGACGGGTCGGCTCCAGAGCGTGGCATTCCAGCCGGTACCAGAGTCGGGTGTGCCTTTGGCGTTGGCGCCGCCGCCGACCGGCAGCACCGCCAGCGGGACCAAGGCTTGCGCGCGCAGCATGCCGCGTGCGGCGCGGGCCGTGTCGGCCTCGATGATGCCCTTGCGGGTGGCGCCGTCGGCGCTCAAGGCTTCGAAGGAATAGGCGGGCATGGTGGTTCTGCGTTGCGGCGGGTCAGTCTCGGGTGACGCGCACCAGCTCTTCGCGGGTGGTGATGCCGCTGCGTACCAGCCGTTCGCCGTCGTCGCGCATCAGCGTCATGCCGTTTTTCAGGGCCGCTTCGCGCAGCTCGGCTTCGGAGGCGCGGTGGTGGATTTGTGCGCGGATCGCGTCGTCGGTGGCGAGTAGTTCAAACACGCCGGTGCGGCCTTGGTAGCCGGTCTGGCCGCAATGCTGGCAGCCGGTGCCGTGGCAATGTACGCAGACCTTGCGTACCAGCCGCTGCGCCAGCACGCCCAAGAGCGACGAACTGAGCAAAAACGGCTCAACCCCCATGTCAGTCAGCCGCGTCACGGCGCTGGAGGCGTCGTTGGTGTGCAGCGTGGCCAGCACCAAGTGGCCGGTCAGCGAAGCCTGAATGGCGATTTGCGCGGTTTCAAAATCGCGGATTTCGCCGATCATGATGACATCTGGGTCTTGGCGCAGGATGGCGCGCAGGGCTTTGGCAAAAGTCAGCTCGATTTTGGCGTTGACTTGGGTTTGGCCGACACCGGCCAGCTCGTATTCAATCGGGTCTTCGACCGTCATGATGTTTTGGCGGCGCGTGTCGAGGCGCTCCATCGCCGCGTACAGCGTGGTGGTTTTGCCCGAGCCGGTCGGGCCGGTGACCAGAATGATGCCGTGCGGCTGCGCCACCAGATGCTCAAAGCGCGACAGCACCGCGCCCTGCATGCCGACGGCTTCCAGATTGATGCGCTCGCCGCTTTTGTCCAAGAGGCGCAGCACGGCGCGTTCGCCGTGGGCGCTGGGCAGCGTCGAGACGCGCACATCGACCGCCCGCGTGCCAATCCGCAGCGAAATGCGCCCGTCTTGCGGCATGCGCTTTTCGGCAATGTCCAGATCGGCCATGATTTTCAGGCGCGAAATCAGCGCGGCGTGCAGGGCGCGATTCGGCTGCACCACGCTGCGCAGCGAGCCGTCCACGCGGAAACGCACGCTGGAATGGCGCTCGTAAGGCTCGATGTGAATATCGCTGGCACCATCGCGCGCGGCCTGCGTCAGCAGCGCGTTGAGCATGCGGATGATGGGTGCGTCGTCCGAGGTTTCGAGCAAATCTTCAATCGCGGGCAGCGCCTGCATCATGCGCGAGAGGTCGATGTCGCTTTCGACTTCGCTGATGACGGTGGCGGCGCTCGATTCGCTTTGCGCGTAGGCGGCGCTGATGCGCTGCTGCAGCAACTCGGGCGCTTCGACGCTGACATGCTGGACGTCAAATTTGCGCATCACTTCGCTGATGGCGCTGGCGGCGCCGGGCGCGTCTAGGCTGTGCAGCCACAGCGTCAGCTCACCATCAAAGTCTTCCAGCAGCAACTGCTGGCTGCGCGCAAAGGCGTAGGGCAGGGGGTAATGCGGCGCTTGCATGGGTTTTATTGTCCGAGGGGCGGCGGCACGAGCCTGGGCGCAGCGGCAGGTTCAACAACCGTTTTGGCTGGCGGCGGCGCGGGCAGCACTGGCGACTCGTTGACCGGAATCATCGTGCTGCTCGGTGGCTGGGTTTGCTGCTGCTGGCTGCGCATCAGGTCGTAGCGGTCCATCGACAGCGCGTTGGTGGCAGCGGCGTCGCGCACCACCACGGGCCGCAAAAACACCATCAAGTTGGTCTTTTTGCGGCTGCGGCTTTCGGACTTGAACAGGTTGCCAAAGAACGGCAAATCGCCCAGGCCGGGCACCTGGTCTTTGTTGCCCGAATACTCGTCTTGCAGCAGGCCGCCAAGCACGACGATGGAGCCGTCTTCGACCAGCACGTTCGATTCGATGGAGCGTTTGTTGGTAATCAAGCCGGTCGTCGAATTGACGGAGCCGGCCTGCACGCTGGAGACTTCCTGAAAAATCGCCATTTTCACGGTGCCGTTTTCGCTGATTTGCGGCTTGACGCGCAGTGTCAGGCCCACGTCCTTGCGCTCAATGGTTTGAAAGGGGTTGACGCTGCCACTGTTCGAGCCGCTGTTGCTGTTGGTGTACTGGCCGGTGACAAAAGGCACATTCTGGCCGATGACGATTTTGGCCTCCTCGTTGTCCAGCGTCAGCAGGTTGGGCGTGGACAGAATGTTGCCCGCGCCCGAGGTTTGCAAAAAGTTGGCCAGAAAGCCGAGGAAGTACACGCCGTTGCTGCGCGCTGCCACGCCCACGTTCATGCCCGAGCCCGGCATGGTCGTGCCGGCAGTCTGGGTGGATAGCTGCAGGATGTTCTTGCCGCCGGTGCCAAAGTTGGTGCCCAGCAGGCCGATCAGGCTGTCGCCCTTGCCGCCGAGCGGGCCTTGCCACTGCACGCCGAACTCGGCGGCCTTGTCCACGTTGACTTCGGCAATCAGGCTTTCGACATAGACCTGGGCGCGGCGCGCATCGAGCTTTTCGATGACGGCGCGTAGCTGGCGGTACTGCGGCTCGGAGGCGGTGATGATCAGCGAGTTGGTGGCCGGGTCGGCTTGGATTTGTCCGCCGGTTGAGGGGCCGGCACTCGGTGTGATGGGGGTGCTGGCGGCGCTGCTCTGGTTCATGGCGCCGGGCGTGTTCGATGTGCTCGACGGGGTGGTCGGGGTCGAGGTGGCGGTGCTGCCGCTGGTAGCGGTACCACTCATGGCGGCGCGCAGCACGGTGGCCAGATTGGTCGCGTTGGCGTTTTTCAGATAGACCACGTAGATGTTGCCAGCGTCGCCGTTGGGGCCGTTGAGCAGCGGTTTGTCCAGGCTTTTGACCAGCGATTTGGTCAGCTCCAGTCGGGCGCTGTTGGCGGCGCGCACGATCAGGGTGTTGCTGCGCGGCTCGGCGATGACGGTGGTTTTGTAGCTCGACTCGGCGGTGGCGCCCGCGCCGACTCCGGCGCTGCTGTCGAGCAGTTTGGTCAGCAGCGGCGCCATGTCCGTCACCGAGGCGTAGCGCACCGGGATCAGCTCAACATCGGTGGCGTTGGCCACGTCCAGCGTGGTGATGATGCGGCCCAGGCGCTTGAGGTTGTCGGCGTAGTCGGTGATGACCAGCGAGTTGTTGCCGGGGTTGACGTTGATGGTGTTGTTCGGGCTGATCAGCGGGCGCAGGATCGGCAGCAGGTTGTTGGCATTCTCGAAATTGAGCCGGAAGATGGTCGTGGCAATCTGTCCGCCGGACACCGGGATGTCGGCGGAAACCGCGCCGCCTTGCAGCTTGGCATCGGCCTCGGGGACGATTTTGTCCAGCCCTGGCGTGCTGATGACGGAAGCGCCCTGCATGCGCAGCAGGGCCAGAAACTGGTTGTAGGCCACAGCTGGGCTGACCGGGCTTTCGGTGGTCAGGGTGATAGTGCCTTTGACGCGCGGATCGACCACCACGTTGCGCCCGGTCAGGATGGCCAGAGTGCGGGCGACGGCGTCAATGTTGGCATCGACAAAGTTCAGCGTGATGGCTTCGCCGCGCTTGACTTCGGGCGCAGGCTTGGCGGGCGCCGCTGAAGTGGGTGCTGGCGCTTGGCTTTCTGGCTGCGCCTGTGTTGGTTGGGGCAGGGGACGATGCGGGCGCTCGGGCGGCTTCTGCGCCTGCACGCTGGCAGGAAAAATCCCCGTGGCGCAGACGATCAGCACGCTGCTGGCGATGCAGGACAGCGCGGGAAAAGGCCGGGGCCGGAGGCGGGAGATCGGGAGTGATGACATGCGGATTAACCCACTTTGATGATGGCGCGCGCGCCGTTGCGCCGTCCAATGATGTTCAGGAGATTGGAGAGCGCCTCGACGCTTCCGGGGGCGGCGCTGGCCGCGCCGGTGAAGCGCAGGCGCTGCGCTACCCATTGGCCTTGGCCGGTCAGCTGCAGGCTGCCTTCCAGCGTGTCCAGGGCCAGTGTCGGCGTGGCGCCGCCCTGCAGCGTCAGGCGGTAGCTGCCCATGGGCTGCAGCGTGGACAGGCGCGATGAAATCTGGGTGGCGTCGATCTGCAGGCGCCCGGTCAGGCTCAGCTGGCCCTGCGCCCATTTCAGCGAAAAGTCTTCGGTGGAGGCGGCCAGCAGGCCCTGGGCCTGCACCGTGTTCCACGGTGTGCCCAGACCGCTCAGCAGGCTGGCGGGCCATTGCGACTGGCTGTTGGACAGTGTCAAGCGTGCGCTGCCCCAGCCCAGCGGCATCAGTTGCAGCGCCAGTGGTTGCTGGGTGCAGCAGTCGGCGCTCAGTTGCAGGCTGGCGCCGCTCAATGTGGGGCGCAGGCGCCAGGTCAGTCGGCCGGGCAGGGCCATCGCGTTGCGGCTGCCGCTGCCGCCGGACAGCACCAGCTGGGCCGAGCCCTGCCAGACGCTGCCCTGGGGCGCCAGCAGCATGACCTGCTCGCCGCTGGCTTGCTGCACCAGCGCGGCCAGCCAGCGGGCCGGGGCCAGCAGCACCGTGGCCAGCAGCAGTCCGGCCAGCGCGCCCGCCAGCGCCCAGCGCCACGGGGTGGCGGCAGGATTGGCGACGGAAGACGGCAGGCGCGGCATCGTGTCAGCGTGGCGGCAGGGCCATCATGACCGTGCCGCTCCACGCAATGCCCTCTGGCACGCTGCCGCGCACCAGCCGGGCTTCCAGCGGCACTGAGCGGGCATTGAGGCGGGCCTGGGTCAGCCAATCGGCCAGATCGTCGGGGTCGGCGTTCTTGAGGGTGATGCTGGCGCGATCACCCACCATGCTTAATTGGGCGCTGGTGCCCAGCGTCTGCTGGGTGGCGGCGGTCAGGGCGCGGCTGGCCGCGTCAAAATCCAGCGGCGGCTGCTTTTGCAGGGCTTGTGCTTGGGCTTGGGCGGCGCGCATCTGCTGGAGCTGGGCGTTCAGCGCGCTGGCTTGGGCATCGGCGCTGCGCAGCGTGGCGATGGCGGGCTTGAGGCTGAACTGCCAGAGCAGCGCGCCCAGCACCAGCACGGCGCTCAGGCGAACCAGGTTTTTTTCGCGCGTGCCCAGTCGGCTCCAGCCTGCCTTGAGTGGCTGGATAGCGTTGGCAAGACTCATGGACGGCGCTCCTCTTTGATGACCAGGCTGTCGCCTTCGGCTTTGGCGCTGTAGCCCTGGGCCTGCAGTTTGGTGGCAATGCCTGCCAGTCCGCCCTCAGGCGGCTCAAGTGCTTTGAGGCGCAGCTCGCCAGCCGTGTAGTCGATGCTGCCGGGCGGGCGCATGCCGGGGGCGGCGGCTTGGAATTGCCCGAGCATGGTTTCCAGATCCGTCAGCGAGGCGGCGCCGTTGCGGCGCTGCAGATCGGCCAGCGAACGGGTCATTTGCAGCGGCGCATTGACCACCACGCGCACTTCGGGAAAGGTCGCCAGCAGCGTGTCCCGGATGGCGTTGCGCTGGGCGGCCAGCGCCGCCTCCTGTTTCCAGGCCGAGGTTTGCAAGCCGATCAGGTTGATGAGCACCAGTGCCAACACCGTCCAGCGCGCGGCGCGCCAGCGCGGTGCGCGCAGCAGCTCCGAGGCTAACGTGGAGAGCTGTTTGCGGGTGCGGGTGCTGCGCGTGTAGAGCAGCTCGAACTGCGCCAGATCCCAGTCCGACTGGCCCGCTGCCAGCCAGCGTTCGGCGGCAGTTTGTACGCTGACGGGGCGCTTGAAGCAGTCTTCTGCCAGCGCGGCGACGCCGGGTTCGGCCAGCAGTTCGGCGTCTTCGGGCCAGGCGAGCAGGGCGGCACTGCTGGCCGACAGCGGCAGCACGGTCACGCCGCCAGGGCCAGCGAGCAGCAGCCGGGCGTTGTCGGGATCGCCCACCGCCTGCAGCGAAGTCGGGGCCGGGGCGCTGGCCGCCGGGGGCGCCAGCTCCGGCACGATGCGGGAGGCGGGGCGTCCGGCCTGCTCCAGCGCGGCAAGCCAAGCGCCGAGCCAAGCCCGGTCGCAGGCGGCGACCCAGACCGGCTGCCCGGCACGCGCCTGCGGCTCGATGGCGAAATGCAACTGGGCCGAGTCGTCAAGCAACTGCTCTTCGAGCAGGCCGTCAAGCACGCTGCGCAGCCGGGCGGCGCTGGCTTTGAGCGCGCCCTTGGGTAGCTCCAGCCGGTGCCAGGACAGCCGCGCGGCGGGCACGATGACCACCGTGTCCTGACCGGCGGGCGCAGGCAGCAGCGCCAGCGTCGATTCAATCGCTCGTGCGGGCGTGCGCCCGTCCTCGCTCAGCACGGCTTGGCAGAGGGTGGCCGCTGTCGGCAGCGTGCGGGGAAGGAGTAGGGTCAGGCGGGTCATAAAGGGCTTGAAGGGTCATTGTAGAGGGCTGTTTTGACGCCCTTGGTTACCCCGCTCACGCCACAAGGTTTTGACGCTGAGCCCGTCGCGCTGTACCACGGAGTGCTCTTCGACCACGGACTGGTCCAGCCTGAGCCGTCCCTGGATCTCAAAAAAGCGTGTGCTGATGCTGTGCTGGGATTCATTCAGAGCGCGGCTGCTCTGGCCGATCAGCGCCGCCGCGTCGGCCAGCGTGCGAAAGTGGCTGCTCTGGCGCGCGCTGACCAGCCGCTGGGCGCCAGCCATGTCCAGCGCCGGGATGCAGGCATACAGCACGGTGGCGCTGGCGGTGTTGAGGTTGACCGGCGTGCGCACCGGCAGCAGCGTGATGTAGGGGCGCAGCACGGCCAGACTGCGCGGCGACAGGCCGAGCCAGACCAGTTGATCGACCCGTTGCGGCAGCAGTGAGGTCTGCTGCGCCGCGTTGTTGTCGGTGCTGGTGTCCTGGGCCAGCCGCAGGTTTTCCGCCAGTGCGGTGAGTTCGCTGGGCGGCAGGCCCAGTTGTTTAAACAGCTTGGCAAAGGCTTGCTGTGCGGGCTCGGAGACTTTGCCTCCATCGACCAGGTTGGTGACGTTCAGGCGCGCCTGCAAGTCGGTAATCAGGCCGGACAGAAAGGTTTGCGCGGCGCTGTCGTCGTTTTCCAGCGTGGTGGTTTTGTCGGCGGCCAGAAAGGTGGACAGCCGGGCTTCTTCGAGTGGCACGGCCCAGGGTTCGGCCAGGTGATCGGCGCCGCCTGCGCGCGCGTCTTCGCGTAGGATCAGGCGCGCCCAGTCGAGCGCGCCGATCAGCACCCAGCGCGACTGCACCCGGGCGCGCTCGGCTGTTTCGACCTCGACGCTGCGCCATTGCTGCCACAGGGCGCCAGCGGCCAGGCTGGCCACCAGCGCCACGGTCAGCATGGCCATTAGCAGGGCCGCGCCAGTCTGATGGGGGCGCTGGCTCATGATTTGCCCTTGTCTAGGGCGGGCTGGACCCAGTCCAGCGTGAGTTTGCCGCTCAGCGCCTGGCCGGGCGGCAGAGTCAGCACCAGCCGCACGCCTTCGGGCAAAGAGGGGTCAGGCGCTGCAGCGGCTTGGCTGGCGCCCGAGGCGGGCGTGGCCGGGGCGGATGCGACGGCGGCGGGAGCAGGGGCGGCGTTGTCGCTGGACAGTGGGTTGGTCCAGGCATTGCCCCGGAAGTAAAAGATTTGCCACTGCGCCAGTGCGGCGATGCGGACTTCGTATTTTTTTTCCTCGTCGCCGGGGTTTTGGGCCCATTGGGCGGCGCGCTCCCAGGCGGTTTGTAGCCCGCCCCGGCTCAATTGCGGCGGCGATTGCCAGCGCAGCCATTGGGGCGCGCCGTCGATATTGCGCAGCGCCCAAGCCACGACCAGCAGGCCGTCGCCGGGCGCGGCGCTGCTGCGGCGGATGAGGCGCAGGCCGCGCCCGTCCCAGTCCAGCGTCTGGGTTTGCGGCAGCGCCTGCAGTGCGTCCAGATCGGCGCTCCACTGCGCCAGACCGGCTTGCAGTGTCAGGATGGCATCGGCGCGCTGCTGGATTTGCGCCTGCGCCCGCACCATGCCGTCCAGGCCGCGCCAGCTCAGACCCGCCATCAAGGCCATCGCGGCAATCGCCACCAGCAGCTCGATCAGCGTGAAACCTCGAACCCGGACTGCGCTGGTCGCCGATGGGCGTGAAGGGGAAATGCCGGTGATCATGTTCAGTAGCGTCCGACCACGGTGGACAGGTTCAGCAGCCCGGCCTGGCCGTCCGACACCTGGGCTTCAACGCGCAGAAAATTCGGGTTCGGCGTGGGCTGCGCCAACAGCTTGACGGCCAGACTGCGCCCGGCCTGTTCGCAAACGGTGATGCTGCTGCCAGCGGCGGGCATTTGCTGGGACAGGCGCACGCTGATCAGCGCGTTTTCGGCGCACAACTGTGCCAGCAGCTGGTCGGATTGGCGCTCGGAATTGCGCGTCAGCGAGGCGGTGGCGCGCACGCCCGCCGCCAGCGCAATCGCCACGATGCCGAGCGCGACCAGCACTTCCACCAGCGTGAAGCCGCGCAGCCGCGCACGCTGGCGGGCAACGGCCCGGCTGGCGGCTGAAGTTTCTAGCGTCATTTTTGTGACGGCGGGCGCACTGGCGGCGCCATGCGGTGTCATGGCGCGTCAGCTCCCTGCGCCAGCACCGAGAAAGGGCGCACGCCATCGGTGGCCAAGGTCAGGCTGCGCGTGGGCTGCGAAATGGAGACGAGGCGGATTTGCTGCGGCCCGATCACCGGCTCAGGCCCGAGCAAGACTGGGGCCGCGCCTGCCGCCTGCACGTCCGAGCTCAACCAGTTCGAGGAAAGCGTGGCCGGGTCGGTCAGGCCTTCAAACGAAAAGCCGGTGGCGGTGGGGCGCCAGTACACCGGGTTGGCCGTCATGCGCGACTGCGCCCGCCCGGATTCGAGCAGCACGGCCAGCCGCTGGGCTTCGCGCTCCAGCGCCGTCGCAGAGCTCGGGCGCAGCGACAGCGACACGCCAGCGGTCGCGATGGCCATGATGGCCAGCACGACCAGCAACTCCAGCAGGGTAAAGCCGCTGGCGCGCCTGCGCTGAAAAAGAGGGATACCGTCAGTCCCAGCTGCCGACATCTGCGTTCTTGCCTTCGCCGCCTGCCTGGCCGTCGGCGCCGAAAGACATCACGTCAATCTCGCCCTTGATGCCGGGGTTCAGGTACTGGTAGGGGCGACCCCAGGGATCGTTGGGCAGCTTGTCCAGGTAGGATTTCCAGTTGCCGGGAATCGGCCCGGTGCTCGGTTTGGCCTGCAGCGCCTGCAGACCCTGCTCGGACGTGGGGTAACGCTGGTTGTCCAGCTTGTAGAGCTTGAGCGCCTGCATCAGGTTGTTCACGTCGGTTTTGGCGGCGGTGGAGCGGGCGTCGTCGGCGCGCTCCAAGACACTGGGCACGATCAGCGCGGCCAGCACGCCGATGATGACCAGCACCACCATCAGCTCAATCAGGGTAAAACCGGCTGAAAAGCGGCGCCGGACAGGGTTCAGGAGGGAAATTCGAGTATTCATGGTCGTTTCAATCATAATCCTGCCATGCAGACAGATGCCTTTCGCCTATGGTTGTCCCGGATTGTGACATTCACAATTGCCGGTTTGGCCGCTGCCAGCGCGGCTTATTGGGGGCTCAAGGCCTGGGGGTCGTCCACACCTGTGGCAGCTCCAGCGATGGCGCTGGCTTGGGCACCCCCTGTCGGCCCAAAGGTGCTGGCCTTGGCGCTAGGGGGTGGGCTGGCCCCACAGGACTCTGCCGAGGCGCCGCCTCCTACACCGAGCCGTTTTGCGTTGCTGGGCGTCGCAGCCGGGAATGGGCATGGCGGCGCGGCCCTGATTTCCATCGATGGACAGCCAGCCAAGCCGGTACGCGTCGGAGCATCGGTAGAGGGCGCTCTGGTGCTGCAGTCCGTGACGGGACGGCGTGCCGTGCTGTCATCTGGCGATGGGCCTCAGGTGACGCTGGAGTTGCCAGCCCTGAACCATTGATGAAATGCGAAAAAAACAGCCGGAAACTGTCATGTAAATTAAATCTGTAAGAATCGTCGCAAACTACCACCACGAGATGTTTCTTCGTTTACACCTTGTGATCAATGGACGATGATGTCCTTTTTGAGTAACTGTTGAGAATCATGGCCGCTATCGATATTGCCAATACTCCTCTGTCTTCCGTAGCGCTTCCAGGGCTGGGCCGCGCGCTAGTGTTCGCCGGAAAGCTGGGTCAAAAAGCGGCAGAGGAAATTTTTCTCAAGGCAAAAACTGGGCGCACCAGTTTCATTGCGGAACTGACAGGCTCCGGTGCTGTGTCGGCATCTGATCTGGCGCACGTCATGTCTGCCTCGTTTGCCGCGCCTTTGCTGGACTTGAATGCGATTGACATTCATCATCTTCCCAAAGACCTGCTTGACGCCAAAATTTGCCAAGCCTACAGAATTGTGGTGCTGTGCAAGCGCAACAACCGCTTGGTGGTGGCAACGGCTGATCCCTCCGATCAAGAAGCAGCAGAAAAAATCAAATTTTCCACCCAGTTAAGCGTGGACTGGGTGATCGCCGAATACGACAAACTGTCCAAAATGGTGGAGGCCTCCAGCGTCACGGCAACCGAGGCCATGGAAAATCTGGTGGGCGACGACTTCGAGTTTGACGAGGAAACCACCGAGGTCAGCACGGACGAGCAAGCCGACAAGGCTGCTTCGGACGTTGAGGATGCGCCGATTGTCAAGTTCCTGCAAAAAATGCTGATTGATGCCTTCAATATGCGAGCGTCCGATTTGCACTTTGAACCTTTTGAGCATAGCTACCGGGTGCGTTTTCGGGTGGATGGCGAATTACGGGAAATCGCTTCCCCGCCGGTGACTATCCGCGAAAAGCTCGCGGCGCGTATCAAGGTGATTTCCAAGCTGGATATTTCCGAAAAGCGCGTACCGCAAGACGGCAAGATGAAGCTGAAAATCGGCCCAGATCGGGTGATTGACTTTCGGGTCAGCACCTTGCCGACCATGTTTGGCGAGAAAATCGTGATCCGTATTCTGGACCCGAGCAGCGCCAAGCTCGGGATTGATGCGCTGGGTTACGAGCCCGCCGAGAAAGAGCGCCTGCTCGCGGCCATTGCGCGTCCTTACGGCATGGTGCTGGTGACCGGGCCGACCGGCTCCGGAAAAACTGTCTCGCTCTACACCTGTCTGAACATTTTGAACACGGCCGGTGTCAACATCGCCACAGCGGAAGATCCGGCTGAAATTACCCTGCCAGGCGTCAACCAGGTCAGCATGAACGACAAGGCGGGCATGACTTTTTCGGTCGCGCTGAAAGCCTTTTTGCGTCAGGATCCAGACATCATCATGGTGGGTGAAATTCGAGACATTGAAACTGCCGACATCGCCATCAAAGCTGCCCAGACCGGCCACATGGTGCTCTCAACGCTGCACACCAATGACGCGCCGACCACGCTCACACGGATGCGCAATATGGGCATTGCGCCTTTCAACATTGCCTCCAGCGTGATTTTGATCACGGCCCAGCGGCTGGCGCGCAGGCTGTGCCCGCTGTGCAAGACGCCAGCGGATATTCCGCGCGAAACCCTGATGGAGGCTGGTTTCGACGAAAATGAGATTGACGGTTCCTGGACGCCCTACCGTCCGGTCGGCTGCGCCAAGTGCAACAACGGCTACAAGGGTCGCGTGGGCATTTACCAAGTCATGCCCATCTCCGACGAAATTCAGCGCATTGTCCTGCGTGATGGCAGCGCGATGGATATTGCGGCCCAAGCCCAGGCTGAGGGGGTCAACAGTCTGCGTCAATCTGGTTTATATAAAGTTAAACTTGGAATGACTTCGCTGGAAGAGGTTCTGGGTTGCACTAATGTGTGATGTCATGCGTTGGCAACGCGTAGTGCGGGCGCGCAACTGTAGTGCGTGAGCTGCTCTGACAAGCATTTATTAACAATAAGGCATTATGGCAACGGCAGTATCCAAAGATATCAAGGAATTTGTCTACGAGTGGGAAGGCAAAGACCGGGGGGGCAAACAAGTTCGCGGGGAAATTCGCGCAGCTGGTGAAAATCAGGTAAAGGCTATCTTGCGGCGGCAGGGTGTATTGCCTGGTAAAATTAAAAAGCGTACCATGCGCGCGGGTAAGGCCATTAAGCCAAAGGATATTGCTATATTCACCCGCCAGCTTGCTACGATGATGAAAGCAGGCGTTCCTTTATTGCAGGCTTTTGATATCGTCGGACGGGGTAATCCGAATGTCAGCGTCACCAAGCTGCTCAATGATGTGCGTACCGATGTTGAAACCGGCACCTCCCTGAGTTCAGCTTTCCGCAAGTACCCGTTGTATTTCAATACCCTGTATTGCAATCTGGTCGAGGCCGGCGAGCAGGCCGGTATCTTGGAAAGCCTGCTGGACCGCTTGGCGGTCTATATGGAAAAAACCGAGGCCATCAAGTCCAAGATCAAGTCTGCTTTGATGTATCCGATTTCTGTGCTGGTGGTGGCTTTTGTTGTGGTGGCGGTGATCATGATTTTCGTGATTCCGGCGTTTAAAGAGGTCTTTTCTTCGTTTGGCGCCGAGTTGCCAGCGCCAACCTTGATTGTGATGGGCGTCAGTGAATTTTTTGTGGCTTACTGGTGGCTGATTTTTGGCGGTATCGGGGGCAGTGTGTATTTTTTTATGCAGGCTTGGAAGCGCAACGTGAAAATGCAAAATGTCATGGACCGGCTGATGCTAAAAATGCCCATATTTGGCGTGCTGGTTGAGAAATCTTGCATTGCCCGCTGGACCCGCACCCTGGCGACCATGTTTGCGGCTGGCGTCCCCTTGGTGGATGCCCTTGACTCCGTCGGAGGCGCTTCCGGCAACGCCTTGTATGCCGATGCTACCGAAAAAATCCAGCAGGAAGTCTCTACTGGCACCAGTTTGACGGCTGCGATGACCAATGCCAACCTGTTTCCCACCATGGTGCTGCAGATGTGTGCCATCGGGGAGGAGTCTGGCTCGGTCGATCACATGCTGGGCAAGGCGGCTGACTTTTATGAAGCGGAAGTCGATGAAATGGTTGCGGGCCTGTCCAGCCTGATGGAACCCATCATCATCGTGATTTTGGGTACTGTGATTGGCGGTATTGTGGTGTCCATGTACCTGCCGATTTTCAAAATAGGTCAGGTGGTTTGATGGCTCTCATGGATTTTTCGCCGGAATTCAATGCTGCGCTGGCAGGCCTGTTCGGTTTGTTGATAGGCAGTTTTTTGAATGTGGTTATTTATCGGCTGCCAAAAATGATGGAGCAGCAGTGGGCTGACGAGTGCGCCGAGCTGGCCGGAAAGTCTCTTGAGGCAGTTGAGAAATTCAACCTTCTGGTGCCGCGTTCGCGCTGCTCCAATTGTGGTCATTTGATCGCTTGGTATGAAAATATTCCAGTACTCAGCTATCTTTGGCTTAGAGGAAAATGCGCCGCCTGTGCCACACCTTATGGCATGCGCTATGCGCTGGTTGAAGTGGCGACGGCTGCTCTGTTTTCCTTTTGTGCCTGGCGCTGGGGCTTGTCGTTGACAACATTGGCTTGGTGCGGATTTTCTGCGGCGCTGCTGACGCTGGCGATGATCGATTGGGACACTACGCTGCTGCCGGACGATATCACCTTGCCTTTGCTCTGGGCGGGGTTGATTGCTGCTGCGTTGCAGTGGAATCCCGCTGTGAATTTACCAACTGCCTTGTGGGGCGCAGTAGCGGGTTATCTGTCGCTGTGGATCGTTTATTGGGCTTTCAAGCTAGTGACCGGCAAGGAAGGCATGGGGTATGGCGACTTCAAGCTGTTTGCGGCGCTGGGGGCTTGGTTTGGCTGGCAGGCGCTGGTGCCCATTATTTTGATGTCCTCTGTCATCGGTGCCATTATTGGCATTGGCATGAAATTTACCAGCGGGCTGCGTGAAGGCAGTTACATTCCATTCGGACCTTTTTTGACAGGCGCAGGTTTCACTGCCCTCGTCTTTGGACCTCAATCCATTTTGCACTTCATTGGTATGTGACAGCATGCCTGAAGGCATCCAGCGCATCGGCCTGACGGGCGGCATTGGCAGCGGAAAAAGCACCGTCGCCCAAGCCTTGGCCGACTGCGGTGCCGTCGTGGTGGACGCCGACCTGATTGCCCGCCAGGTTTGCGCGCCGGGCGGCGCGGCCATCAGTGAGCTGGCCCACCAGTTTGGGCTGCAGATGATCAGCGCCGAGGGGGCGCTGAACCGTGACCGGATGCGCCAATTGGCCTTTGGCGATCCGGCTGCCCGGCAGCGGCTCGAAGCCATCATTCACCCCTTGGTCGGCCAGGAGTCCGAGCGCCAGTTCGAGGCGGCCGTAGTGGCGGGGCACCGCTGCGTCGTGTTTGATGTGCCTTTGCTGGTCGAGTCAGGCCGTTGGCGGCAGCAGCTGGACCGGGTGCTGGTGGTCGATTGCACGGAATCCACCCAGATCGCACGCGTCATAGCCAGAAACGGCTGGATCCGCGAGCTGGTCCAGACCATCATGAACGGCCAGGCCAGCCGGGCGCAGCGCCTGGCGGCTGCTGATTTTTGCATTTGTAATGAAGGGTTATCGCTGCCGGAATTGGGGCAGCTGGTGCGCCAATTGGCCCGCCACATCGGGCTATGATGCGTCAAAACACATCCCGTGAAGCCCAAAACCAGTTCCGTGATTCTTTACGAGCATCCTTTTAACGAGCGCATACGCACTTACCTGAGACTAGAGCAGTTGTTCTTGCGTCTGGGTGAGCTGGTCAAGCGCGACAGCCCGATTGACCACCACTATGCGCTGGCCACGATTTTTGAAGTCATGGATGTGGGCGGGCGCACGGATTTAAAAACCGAGGCGCTCAAGGATCTTGAAAAGCAAAAGCATGTCCTCAATGGTTATCGGGGCAATCCGGCAATATCCAATGCCGCGCTGAACAACATCATCGGCCAGCTTGAAAAATGCTTTGTCGGGTTGAGCCAGCTGCCGGGCAAGATCGGCCAGTCGCTGACCGAAGACGACTGGCTGATGGGGATTCGCAGCCGCATCGGCATTCCCGGCGGCACCTGCGCGTTTGACCTGCCTGCCTACCATGCTTGGCAGCATTTGCCTGTGGCGGCCCGGCAACAGGATTTGCAGCGATGGATGTCGCCGCTGCTGTCGCTGGCCGAGGCGGTGCGCCTGCTGCTGACGCTGCTGCGCGACTCCGGCACGCCGCAAAAAGTCATGGCGGAAGCCGGAAAATACGAGCAAATGCTGCCGCAGGGACGCACTTTTCAGCTGCTGCGGCTGCGCCTCGATTCAACAGGGGGACTGATCCCGGAAATCAGCTGCAACCGCCTGATGGTGGCCGTGCGTCTGACGCGCCGGGAGCGCGATGGCCGCCTGCACACGAGCGGCGCCGATGCGATGTTCGAGCTGACTTTGTGCTGTTGAGTTGAACGGCCCGACCCGCGATTTTTTGTTTTCCAGATTTATTTTTTGACCTCATGAACCAAGACGCGCTATTTTCCCGGCAGGTGGTGTGCCCCGGCTGCGGCGGCCCCAGTCTGTATGCGCCCAGCAATCCTTTTCGTCCTTTTTGCAGCGAGCGTTGCAAAAAAATCGATCTGGGCGCTTGGGCTGATGACAGCTTTCGTCTGCCCGCCGACGCAGCGCCGGATGATGCTTTTCAGGACGATCAAAAATTGCCGTGAAATCCCGGGTGTCTATCACCCCGGCCGGAGTTGATTCTGCTAACCTGCACGCAGCAAGTGCATCGATAAAGGGAGATAAAAATGAAACATTTCACGCTGAAACCGGCTTGGGCTTTCCTGCTCGTGGCGGCGGCCCTGATGGGTAATACCCATGCCCGCCTGTCTTCTTCGACGGCGGGCGATCCGCCCGCTGCGAGCAAGGCCAAAAAACACGCTGCCGCTAAAGCCCCCCGCGTCAGCCAGATCAGGTTCTTGTCCGGTTCCGGGGAAACCGAAAAAGAGCGCAGCAGCCGCCTCAAGCGTGAGTGCAAGGGCCGCGTCAATGCAGGCGCTTGCGCAGGCTACACCTACTGAACTGAAAAACGCCCGAGCAGGGTAAGCAGCGGGCGTTGAAAATCAGGCTATGGGCGTTCAGGCTGCCGGGGTGTCCAGCATCTGCTGGAGTTCGCCGCTTTCGTACATTTCCATCATGATGTCCGAGCCGCCGACAAACTCGCCCTTGATGTAGAGCTGGGGAACGGTTGGCCAGTTGCTGTATTCCTTGATGCCGCTGCGCACGGCTTCGTCTTCCAGCACATTGACGGTGGCGGGTTTGGTCACGCCGCAGGCTTTGAGCACCTGAATGGCGCGGCCAGAAAAGCCGCACATTGGAAACTGGGCCGTGCCCTTCATGAACAGAACAACATCGTTGGACTTGACGAGTTGGTCAATGCGTTGCTGGGTGGAATCGGTAGCGCTCATGGACATCCTTCAGGGGCCTGCAAGGCCGTAAAAAATTAGTTACCGGCAGTCAGTGACAAGCCGGGCCGTGACGAATTCATGGAATCTGGCGGCCAGAGTTCCAGCCGCTTGATTATCCCCTGCGCTGCTTTTTCGTGCTGGACAGCGGTTCCCGCTCTTGCCAGCGGAGCCGCTGTGGCCAAGCGCCTCATTTTTCATGAAAATGGCGGCGCCTCAAGCGGGCCACTGGCCGCCTGAGCAGCGTTCAATGTCGGCTAGATCCTGGCGGCTCTGGACCTGCTCGAAACCTTGGCTGGCCAGCAGTTCGCGGACGCGTCCGGCCTGATCGTAGCCGTGCTCCAGCAGCAGCCAGCCGCCGGGCTGCAGGTGAGCCGGGGCTTGCGCAATGATCTGTCGGATGTCGTCGAGCCCGTCGGCGCCTGCGGTCAGCGCCTGCAGCGGCTCATGCGTCAGCGCGGCCAGATGCGGGTCGGCGCTGGCGATATAGGGCGGGTTGCTGGCGATCAGCGCAAAGCGGCCTTTGACCTGCTGCAGCCAGTTGCTTTCGAGAAACTGCACGTTCTTCAGTCCCAGCCGCTCGGCGTTGGCGCGGGCCACGGCGAGCGCGTCGGTGCTGGCATCGACGGCCAGCAGCCGGGCCGGGCGGCTGGCGGCTTGCAGGCTGTGGGCAATGGCCAGCGCGACGCCGCCGCTGCCAGTGCCCAGGTCCAGCACATCCAGCACTTCCAGCACCACCGGCGTTTCCAGCGGCGGCGTGATAGCTGTTGCCAGCAACAGATCCAGCGCCCACTGCACCAGCGTTTCGGTGTCGGGACGCGGCACCAGCACGCGGCTGTCCACCTGCAACTCCAGCCCAAAAAATTCCTTGCTGCCGACGATATAAGCCAGCGGCTCACCGGCGGTGCGGCGCTGGCTCAAGGCCTGAAATTGCCGGGCGGCGTCTTCGGTCAGAACATCAGTGTCGTGCGCCAGCAGCCAGGCTCTGGCATCGGCGGGTTTTCCGAGCGCGTGCAGCAGCAAGAGCTGGGCATCGAGCCGCTCCAGCCCGAGGGCGCGGGCGGCGGCCAGCGCCTGGTCGCAAGTGGTTGGCGTCATGGTTTTTTGATTGCTATGAAAGTAATAGCTGCCTGCGACCGTGAGTACTCGGCATGGCAGCAATTTGGTTTAACCAGGGGCATTTTGGGGTGCTTCTGCGCTTTCACACCTGAGCTTTTCGGCTGAAAAGCGGCGCACGGGCTGCGCCGGTTTTCAAACGCTCAGCCGCCGTTCGTTATTTCCAGCTCGGCCATCTGCTCGGCGCCGCGTGCCACTTGCAGCGCGGTGATGACATCGTCGAGGTCGCCTTCCATGATGGCCAGCAGCTTGTACAGCGTCAGGTTGATGCGGTGGTCGGTCAGGCGGCCCTGCGGGAAGTTGTAGGTGCGGATGCGGTCGCTGCGGTCGCCACTGCCGATCAAGCCCTTGCGCTCGGCGGCGTCTTTGGCCGCGCGCTCGCTGCGGTCTTTTTCGTGAATGCGCGCTGCCAGTACCTTCAGCGCCTGCGCTTTGTTGCTGTGCTGGCTTCGCCCTTCCTGGCATTCGGCGACGATGCCAGTCGGAAGGTGCGTCACGCGCACGGCGGAATCAGTCTTGTTGATGTGCTGGCCGCCGGCGCCGCTGGCGCGGTAGGTGTCGATGCGCAAATCCGCCGGGTTGATTTGAATCGCCACGGCCTCGTCTGGCTCTGGCAGCACGGCCACGGTGCAGGCGCTGGTGTGAATGCGGCCCTGCGTTTCGGTAGCGGGCACGCGCTGCACGCGGTGGCCGCCCGATTCAAAGCGCAGTTTTCCATAAACGCCCACGCCCATCACGTCGGGCGCGCCGTCGATGCGCAGCACGACTTCCTTGAAGCCGCCCAGCTCGCTCGGCGACTCGCTGACGATTTCCACCTGCCAGCGTTTGCGCTCGGCAAAGCGGCTGTAGAGGCGAAACAAATCGCCAGCGAACAACGCCGACTCGTCGCCGCCGGTACCGGCGCGGATTTCGACAAAGGCGGCGCGCTTGTCGTCCGGGTCTTTCGGGATCAGCGTCAGTTGTAGGGCTTCGTCGATCAGCGTGATGTCA
>Ga0302213_1000257_pt1 | contig 32677 bp, 26 predicted proteins | sample II_Fen_N1_2_FD_194583 | JGI IMG/M metagenome (GOLD analysis project Ga0302213, IMG submission 194583) | Peat permafrost microbial communities from Stordalen Mire near Abisko, Sweden - II_Fen_N1_1 | ecosystem: Environmental > Terrestrial > Soil > Wetlands > Permafrost | place: Sweden: Abisko...
GAATAAGTGAGTATAAAAATTAAAATTAATAGCTGGAAAAGCTTGTATAAATAAAAAAAATAGTGTACTTTTGCACACTGTTTTTGAGAAAAAATGTAAACAATAAAAAGATATAGAAATGTCAAAGATTTGTCAAATTACCGGTAAAAAAGCAATGGTAGGAAACAATGTATCACACTCAAAACGTCGTACCAAAAGAACTTTTGATGTGAACTTGTTTACAAAGAAATTCTATTGGGTAGAGCAAGATACCTGGATTAGCTTGAACGTATCAGCTAATGGACTACGTACCATTAACAAAATTGGATTGGATGCTGCCATCAAAAAAGCGTCAGATAAAGGGTATTTATACGCATAATTAGTAGGAGAATTACACCATGGCAAAAAAGTCGAAAGAAGCAAGAATCCAAGTGATTTTGGAGTGCACAGAGCATAAGGAAAGTGGAATGCCCGGAACTTCACGTTATATTACTGTGAAAAACAGAAAAAACACACCGGCACGTATGGAGTTGAAAAAATACAACCCCATCTTGAAAAAAGTAACAGTTCATAAAGAAATTAAATAATATTGAATCATGGCTAAAAAAGCGGTAGCATCTCTCCAAAAAGGTGAAGGTCGTGCATTTGCAAAGGTTATCAAGATGGTGAAATCACCTAAAACCGGTGCTTATATGTTCCAAGAAGAAATTGTACATAACGATAAAGTGAAAGATTATTTTGTAAAATAATTCAAGATCGTTCTTAAAAATAGGAAGAATCCTCTCATTGATAAAAATGAGGGGATTTTTTTTGCGGTTAGCTCGAAAAAAAAACTTAATTTTGTCTGCTAATCAGCAATATGTCAAACAGCTAATTTTGTGTTTGATATTTTGAAATGTAAAAACAAACTGTTAATTTGGATGTATGGGTTTATTTAATTTCTTTAGTAAGGAAAAAAAAGAAACGCTCGATCAGGGTTTATCAAAAACCAAAGAAAGTGTTTTTTCGAAGCTGACACGCGCGGTTGCCGGAAAATCGAAGGTAGATGATGAGGTGCTTGATAATCTTGAAGAGGTGTTGATTACTTCGGATGTAGGTGTTGAGACTACTTTGCGTATTATTGAGCGTATTGAAAAGCGGGTTTCACAGGATAAATATGTAAATACAACTGAACTGAACGCAATCCTTAAAGATGAGATTGCTTCGTTGCTTGCCGAAAATAATTCTGATTCTCCAATTGATTTTGATGCTGTTTTGCCTGCTAAGCCGTACGTTATTATGGTAGTGGGCGTAAATGGAGTTGGAAAAACCACTACAATTGGTAAGTTGGCTCATCAGTTTACTAAAGCAGGAAAAAAAGTTTATCTAGGTGCTGCTGATACGTTTCGTGCTGCTGCGGTTGATCAGTTGGTTATTTGGGGTGAGCGTGCCGGTGTGCCTGTTATAAAGCAAAAAATGGGTGCTGATCCAGCTTCGGTTGCGTATGACACCATTGCATCTGCAAAGGCTAATGACGCTGATGTGGTGATTATTGATACTGCAGGACGTTTGCATAATAAAATCAACTTAATGAATGAGTTGACTAAAATAAAAAATGTGATGCAAAAAGTAGTTCCTGAAGCGCCGCATGAAGTACTGTTAGTGCTTGATGGCTCTACAGGTCAGAATGCTTTTGAACAAGCTAAGCAGTTTACCAAGGCTACTGATGTAACTGCTTTAGCAATAACTAAACTGGATGGAACTGCTAAAGGTGGAGTTGTAATTGGTATTTCAGACCAATTTAAAATTCCTGTAAAATATATTGGCCTGGGAGAAGGCATGGAGCATTTGCAGGTGTTCGATCGTAAAGAGTTTGTGGCTTCATTGTTTGAATGAAATGCTCTCTGAATACTCGAAGGGGATTTAAGCTGGTTGTAAAATTAAAATGTTCATTGATTGAAAAATTCAAATAATAAAGGAACTGTTGATGTCGTGACGCTGGGTTGTTCTAAGAATCTGGTTGATTCTGAACAGTTGATGCGTCAGTTTGATGCGCTTGGGTATAAAGTTAGACATGATGCTGAGAATCCAGATGGTGAGATAGTAATTGTAAATACTTGTGGGTTTATTGGTGATGCTAAAGAGGAAAGTATCAATACTATTTTACAGTTTGCTGATTTGCGTAAGCAGAATAAGATAGGGAAGCTCTTTGTGATGGGGTGCTTGTCGGAAAGATATGTGAACGAACTTAGTGCTGAGATTCCGGAAGTTGATAAATTCTACGGAAAATTCAATTATAACAATATTCTGACTGACTTGGGGCAGGAGTACCGTGCTGATTTGCGATTGGAACGGACGTTAACGACGCCAAATCATTATGCCTACATTAAAATATCTGAAGGCTGTAACCGAACATGTTCTTATTGTGCTATTCCGGTTATTACGGGTAAACATCGATCTCGCTCAATGGAAGATATTGAAAACGAGGTGAAAGGGTTAGTTACCACTGGAGTAAAAGAGTTTCAGTTGATTGCGCAGGATTTGACTTATTACGGACAAGATCGTTATAAAACATTGAAGCTTGCAGAGCTAACTGAGCGACTTTCTGATATTCCCGGCGTAGAGTGGTTACGGTTGCATTATGCCTATCCGGCACAGTTTCCTTACGATTTGTTGAAAGTAATGCGCGAGCGGGATAATGTTTGTAATTATTTGGATATTGCTTTGCAGCATGTCAGTGATAATATGCTCAAATTGATGCGACGGAATATTAGTTCTGCGCAGACTTATGACTTGATTGAAAGAATTCGTACTGAGGTTCCTGGTATTCACTTGCGAACCACTCTGCTTTTAGGTCATCCGGGCGAAACAGATGAAGACGTAGCTAAATTGAAGGAATTTATACAAAAAGTTCGTTTTGAAAGGTTGGGGGCTTTTGCATTTTCAAATGAAGAAAGTACTTTTGCTTATAAATCATATTCAGATGATATACCAGATGAAGTAAAACAGGAGCGTGTTAATGAGATAATGTCAATTCAGCAGAGAATTTCATCTGAAATTAATGAGGCTAAAATTGGGCAAACTCTCAAGGTGCTGATTGATAGGGTAGAGGATGCTTACTTTGTTGGTAGGACTGAATTTGACTCTCCGGAAGTTGATCCTGAGGTGCTGATTCCTGTAGCTACAAAAGGTGTTGAGAAAGGTCAATTTTATCAGGCAAAAATTGTTGGTGCTAATGATTTTGATTTGTACGGAGAATAATGTGTTGCTGATATAACATATCAATTTTGTATATTCGAAGATAGTTGTGGAATTCTTTTAAATCGTAACTACTAACTAGACTAAATATGAATCACAAGGAATTAATTGCCGGTATGGCTGCTAAGATGAATGCCCCTAAATCGGTTATTGCTGATTTGTTGGAAACAACTGTTGCGACTTGTACTGAGCTGCTGGGCGAAGGAAAAACGATAGGATTTCAGAGTTTTGGTAACTTTGAAGTTCGAAAGAAAGAGGAGCGTTTGTCGGTTCATCCATCAACTCAGATGCGTACATTGATTCCTCCTAAATTAGTAGTGAATTTTAAACAGAGCAATATTATCAAAGAGAAACTCAAAGACTTGCCACATCATGAATAAAGAAAAGATTTCATCTCAGGAAATTATTGATCTCGTTGCCACAAAGGCAGCGGTTAGTAAGCGCGCTGCGGAAGAATTTCTGAAAGTGATGATTTCTACCATTGAGGATGCTTTATTGGCTGGTGAAACAGTAAAGGTAAAGGGATTCGGAATATTTAAGTTGCAGTGGAATGAGCCTCGGAAGAGCGTGAACGTACAAACTGGTGAAGAGATACTATTGGCGGGTTTTCATAAAGTGGCTTTTGCTCCTGAAACTTCCCTGAAAGAACTTGTTAACGAGCCTTTTGCTCATTTAGAGGCGGTGCAACTAGATGGCGAAAATGACTCTGTCTCATCGGTGAAGCCTGATGAGGTTGCGTTGGATCCGTTGCGGATTTTTACAGAGCAGGCATCTGAAATAAAAGATTTGTTGTCTGAAATCCAAGCTTTGTCTTCGAAGCCTCAATCTCTGGTGGAATCCGAAATTTCACCAATAGAAGATGTTGAATTGCCCGTGCCAGTTGAATTTGAGTTGTTGGACGATGAGGTTGAATTTGAAGATATAGAATTATTGGAGGATGAGTCAGAAGTCGTTGTTATTGAGGAGTCTGTGCAGATTATTTCTTCTCAGGATGAAAATATAGCTTCGGAAATTAATCCGCTTGACGATTTTATAGTTGAAGATGAGGTTGTTGTAGTGCCTGCATCTTTTTTAGACTCTGTGCCGAGTTCAGATGTGGTCTTGGATGAGACTCAATTGCTTCTGGATGAAATTAAGTCAGTTTATTCTGTTCCTGAAGAGCAAATTGCATCTGTTGAATCTACCATGGTCGAAGATATTGTTGGAGAGCTTGAGTCTACACCATATTTAGTGGGAATGAAGCCAATTCGTAAGGTTAACAGGTGGGTTTTGGCTTTGATTGTTTTGTCTATTTTAATTGGTAGTACTGTGGGATTGTATCTATTTTATCCGCCAATGAATGATTTTGGAAAATCTGTTGCGCTGAAGTCTGCCAATGAGATGTCATATTTAAAGAATGCAGCAATTCCCAATTTATTTAGTGGTATTAAAGGATGGTTTACAACTGATTCAATCCCCAAAAAGCAGATGAATGAAGCTGCAGTGCCCAAGATTGCTAAAAAACCAGTTCCTGCAAAATTGAAAGTACCTGTTGATAGTATGAAGCTTCTTCTTGATGGCCCTCGGGTTTATGAGGAGTCTATTGCAACGGAGCAAATTGATAAAAGTAGTAAGCTGACAACTATGTCTGAGCATTATTATGGTTCTAAGGATTTTTGGGTGTATATTTATGAAGCAAATGTAGAGCGCATTGAGAATCCCGATGAGATTCAAGAAGGTACCTTGATTCGGATTCCTAAGTTGGATTCACGCTTGATTGATGTTTCGAATCCTCGCTGTCTGCAAAAAGCACATGAATTACAAGATGAGTATGTAAAAAAGTAGCTCCTAAAAACGTTATATTTATTGAATTAATGTTTATATTTGAATGAAAATCTGCAATTTTTCACAGTTGCAGATTTTTTTTTGAAAAAAGGTTTAATTTTGCTAATAATTTAACAGCTAGAATCCCTCAATACTTAATAATCTAAAATCAGGTTAATAGATATTAAACCAATGCCTTAACGCCTCAAATAACACTATATTTGCTATCCGAAATTAAAAACAATACTAACATAAAATAATATGATTCAATCTGTTGATATTAGGGAACTTAATGAGCGAATTGAAAAACAAAGCTCATTTGTTGATGCATTAACCATGGGAATGGATAGGGTGATAGTTGGTCAGAAGCACTTAGTAGAGTCTTTGTTGATCGGACTTCTATCTGATGGGCATATTTTATTGGAGGGTGTGCCCGGATTGGCAAAAACACTGGCTATTAAGACATTGTCCGATTTAATTAAAGCTGATTTCAGTCGTATTCAGTTTACACCTGATTTATTACCGGCTGATGTGATTGGTACGATGATTTATAGTCAGAAACGTGAAGAGTTCAGTATAAAGAAAGGACCTATTTTTGCTAACCTTGTGTTGGCTGATGAAATTAACCGTGCTCCGGCTAAAGTGCAAAGTGCTTTGCTTGAAGCCATGCAGGAACGTCAGGTAACAATTGGTGAACATACTTACAAACTTGAAGAGCCATTTTTGGTGTTGGCAACTCAAAACCCAATTGAGCAAGAAGGAACTTATCCGCTTCCAGAAGCTCAGGTTGACCGTTTTATGCTGAAAGTGATTATCAATTATCCTAAAAAAGAGGAGGAAAAATTGATTATTCGTCAAAACTTATTGAAAGAGAAACCAACAATTTTTCCAATTCTATCGCCAAAAGATATTATTGAAGCACGTGACGTAGTTCGTCAAGTGTATATTGATGAGAAAATTGAGCGATATATTGTGGACATTGTGTTTGCAACACGTTATCCTCAAGATTATGGGTTAGAATCATTGAAAGAAATGATTTCGTTTGGAGCTTCTCCTCGTGCTTCTATTAATCTTGCTTTGGCCTCTCGTGCTTATGCTTTTATTAAACGAAGAGGTTATGTGATTCCGGAAGATATACGTGCAGTGTGCTACGATGTATTGCGTCACCGTATTGGTTTAAGCTACGAAGCTGAGGCTAATAACATGACATCTGATGAAATTATTACTGAAATTCTGAATACAGTTGAAGTGCCTTAATTAATTCGTAGATGTGCTAATTCGTCAATCAACATAAAGGTTGATGATGGGAATTTAAATTGGCGCATGGAATTTTAATTATTGCTGTTTTAGCATTTTGCAAATTGGCACATTAGATTTATGGAAACGAGTGAATTAATAAAGAAAGTACGTAAAATAGAGATAAAGACACGTGGTTTGTCGAAGAATATCTTCGCCGGCGAATACCATTCGGCTTTCAAAGGCCGTGGTATGACTTTCGCTGAAGTGCGTGAATATCAATATGGTGACGATATTCGGTCTATTGATTGGAACGTGACTGCCCGCTTTGGACATCCTTATATTAAGATATTTGAAGAAGAACGTGAATTGACAGTTTGTTTGCTAATTGACGTTTCCGGAAGCCGTGAGTTTGGTACAGTATCTCAATTAAAGAAAGATATTTTTACTGAGGTGGCCGCTACACTTGCTTTTTCTACTATTCAGAACAATGATAAGATTGGTGTGATTTTCTTTTCAGATAAAATTGAAAAATTTATTCCACCCAAAAAAGGCAAAAGGCATGTATTGCATATAATACGTGAAATGATTGATTTTCAGCCTCAAAGTACTAAAACTGATGTGGCCGGAGCTTTGCGCTATTTTACAAATGCCATTAAAAAGAGCTCTACTGCTTTCATAATCTCGGATTTTATTGACAAAAACTTTGAGAAAGAATTGACAATTGCTAACCGTAAGCATGATTTAGTAGCTTTACAGGTTTATGATATTCGTGAAACAGAGTTGCCAAATGTGGGTCTTGTTAAGTTGAAAGACGCAGAAACAGGTGAGCGTATTTGGGTCGATACTTCCAATAAACGACTACGGACGACCTATAAACATGCATGGGGTGAAGGACAGCTTGCTTTGCAGAAATCTTTTACCAAGTCAGGTGTTGATTTAGTTTCTATGAGTACTTCAGACGATTATGTTCGTTCTTTGATGAAACTTTTTAAAATGAGAGCCTGATAATTCGTTGACAGTAGATCGTTGACAATTTTTTAAATTAGTAATTGAAAAAATTGAGAATTTGATTGTATGAGAAAATACTTTATATTGTTGTTTCTTTTCGTTGCGTTGGCTTTTACAAATTTGTGGGCTCAGAAGATTTCTGTAAACGCACGTCTTGATTCAACGGTTTTGAAAATTGGTGAACAAGCGCATTTATCATTTGAGGTTTCACAACAACCCAATCAAAAGGTAAGTATGCCTATTTTTTTAGACTCCATTGCCGGACTGGAAATAGTAGAACCTTACAAAGCTGATACTGTAAAAGCTGCTGATGGCCATTTGATTGTAACACAGCATTATGTAGTTACGGCTTTTCAGGATTCGTTAATGTATATTCCTGCTTACCCATTTGTTTCAGGCAGCGATACCGTTTGGTCTAAATCACTTTCGCTAAAAATAGTTCAACCTTTTAAAATTGATACAGCATCTAATAAGATTGCAGACATCAAGCCTGTTATGGATCCAAAGTTTGATTGGATGATGTTGTTGTTGATTCTTATTATTGTTTTAACTATGCATGGGCTGATTGTTTTAGGATTGTTTGTATACCGAAAGTATTTCAAAAAACAACCTGTTTTAGACTTGAAAAGTCAGGAATTATTATTGCCTGCACACGTTGTGGCGTTGAGTTATCTGGATAAAATTAAACATGATAAAGGTTGGCAGCAAGGTCGTTCGAAAGAATATCATACAGAATTAACGGATGTGCTCCGTGCTTACATTGAGCGTATGTTTAATATCAATTGTATGGAAATGACTTCTGAAGAAATCTTGGATCAATTCCGTTTGATGCGTTTGGATCAAAAATCTGTCTACCTGAGTTTACAGCAAATACTTAAACTAGCCGACTTAGTTAAATTTGCTAAGTGGGATGCAACTCCTGATGAACATGAATTGAGTTTGATGAATGCCTATTTGTTTGTAAATCAGACAAAGATTGAGGATGAAAAACCCAAAGAAGAAGCTAAAATAGAAGAGGCAAAAGAAAGCAAGTAGCTGTTAATCTCAATATACAGTGATGTTTATAATCAAATAATAATTACAAACTAGCGATGACATTTCATAATCCGGAATATTTATTTTTACTGTTACTTCTTGTTCCAATTATATATTGGTACATAAAGGAGATGCATAAATCGGATGCGAGTTTGCAGATTTCGTCGCATCGAAATTTGCTAAAATTTCCGAAAAGCAGAAAAGTAAAACTAAGACATGTGCCCTTTGTTTTAAGGGTTTTGGCTATCTCGTTCATTATTATTGCATTAGCACGTCCTCAAGCTTCAAATAGTTGGCGTACTGAAAATACTGAAGGAATTGATATAATGATGGCTTTGGACGTTTCAGGAACAATGCAGGCAGAGGATTTAAAGCCGAATAGAATTCAAGCTGCAAAAGATGTTGCTACTGAATTTATTCTATCACGGCCAAACGATAATATTGGTCTGGTTGTATTTGCAGGCGAGAGTTTTACTCAATGTCCTTTGACAACTGACCACGCAGTTCTAATTAATTTATTTAATGCTGTGAAGTTTGGTATAATTGAAGATGGTACAGCTATTGGACTTGGTTTAGCAAATGCAGTAAATAGAATTAAGGACAGCAAAGCAAAGTCAAAAGTAATTATTTTGCTGACTGATGGTTCAAACAACCGCGGAGATATTGCTCCTATAACTGCTGCAGAAATTGCAAAGACTTTTGGTATCCGGGTTTATGCTATTGGAGTAGGTTCGACCGGTAAAGTAAGCATACCTGTTCAAACTCCAATGGGAATTCAATATCAGCAAATGGATTCGGAATTTGACGAAAAATCGTTGCAAGATATTGCCGGTATGACTGGTGGAAAGTATTTTCGAGCAACAGATAATTCGAAGTTAAGACATATTTATCAGGAAATTGATCAGCTTGAGAAGACAAAGATTAATGTTAAGGAATTTAGTAAAAAGAGTGAACAATTCTACCTCTTCAGCTTGTTAGCTTTTATTTTTGTAGCGCTGGAAGTTCTGTTGCGAAATACTTATTTCAGAAAAATACCTTAATTAGTAAGCAGTTTATATAGGCGAAAGAATTTTAATTTTAAAAAATTACAATGTTTAAATTTGCTCATCCAGAATACTTATTTTTACTCTTATTGGTACCAGTACTAATAGGTGTATTTATCTATACAGGCATTCAAAAACGCCGAAATTTAAAACAATTTGGTAATCCAGAATTGTTGGCTGGGTTAATGCCTAATTTTTCAATTATTCGACCCAAAGTAAAGTTTTATTTGCAATTAACCGCTATTGTGTCATTAATCATTGTTTTGGCTCAACCACAATTTGGAACGAAGCAGGAGGCTATTAAGCGTCAGGGTATTGAAGTAATGATAGCATTAGACGTTTCTAACTCTATGATGGCACAGGATATTCAACCGAGCAGGTTAGAGAAGTCCAAACAGGTTTTGTCAAAATTAGTTGATGGAATGGTTGATGATAAAATTGGTTTAATAGTGTTTGCAGGTGATGCTTACACTCAATTGCCCATAACTGTGGATTACGTATCTGCAAAAATGTTTTTTTCAACAATATCGCCAAATTTAGTTCCACGTCAGGGAACAGCAATAGGCAGTGCTATTGATTTAGCAATAAAATCCTTTGGACCTAAAGGAAAAGCTGGTAGAGCAATTATAGTGATAACCGATGGAGAAAATCATGAAGATGATGCTGTTGGAGCCGCAAAGCTTGCTGCCGAAAACGATATTACAGTTCATGTTATTGGGATGGGTAAACCTGATGGTGCTCCAATTCCAGTTCCAGGAACCATGAGTTTCTGGAAAGATAAAGATGGAAATGTGGTAGTTTCTAAGTTGAATGAGCAAATGTGTAAGGAAATAGCTTCAGCAGGAAAAGGTGTATATGTTCGAGCTGATAATAGCAATGCTGCATTCCGTGTTGTTAACAGTGAACTTGATAAACTAGCTAAATCTGATATCAAAACGAGTAGTTTCTCTGACTACAACGAACAATTTCAGTCATTTGCTTTGCTAGCGCTACTTATATTAATTGTAGATTTCTTTGTTTTCGACCGTAGAAACAAGCGACTTAGCAAAATTAAGATCTTTGATCTAAAAGACAAAGTTATAAAGAATTGATAATGGATAACTTACTATTTATATTTCAACCGATGAGAAAAATAGGATGTATACTGATGATGAGTGTATTGACACTTTCTGTCTGGGCTCAGAAAGAAAATGACGACGTGCGTGCAGGAAATAAATTATATAAATCTTCAAAGTTTACTGAAGCCGAAGTTGCTTATAGAAAAGGATTAGTCAAAAATCCAAAGTCTTTCGAAGCCAATTATAATCTAGGCAATGCACTTTTTAAGCAAAAAAAATATACTGAAGCAATTGAAAAATATAATACAGCTATTTCGCTTCAGCCAACTGAGAAGAAAAAAGTAGCTGCCAGTCTACATAATGTGGGCAATTCACTGTTAGTTGATAACAAAATTGAAGAAAGTATTAAAGCATATAAATCGGCTTTGAAAAACAATCCTTCAGATGACGAAACTCGTTATAATTTAGCTTATGCGCAGATGATGCTTAAGAAACAGCGAAAGCAAAATAAAGACAAGAAGGATAAAAATAAAGATCAGAATAAGGATCAGAAAAAAGACAAGCAAGATCAAAATAAAGATCAACAGAAAAAGGATCAACAGCAACAGCAGCAACAACCTCAGCAGTCCAAATCTCAGATGTCTAAAGAGAATGCGCAACAAATCTTGGATGCTTTGATGCAAGACGAAAAAAACACACAAGACAAAGCTAAAAAAACTCAGGCAAGAGGTACTAAAAAAGCTGAAAAAGACTGGTAAAAATCGTCAGTTGATACATGAGTACTTTAAATAAAAAATGAACATTCAATAATATGAAACGCAGTATATTCTTATTATCGCTCATAATTCTTTTTACATCTCTTACACGAGCCGATGAACCGGTTCGGTTTACGGCTTCAGCTCCCTCAACTGTAATTATGGATAGACCCTTTCAATTGGTTTACACCGTAAATGCTTCAGGTAGAGATTTAAGAGTTCCTGAAATAAATAATTTTGATATTTTAGCAGGCCCCTTTCAATCAAGTAGTTCCAGTATTCAAATTATCAATGGACGTCAAAGTTCTTCGGAATCAAACTCATTTACTTACACTCTTCAAGCTCAAAAAACGGGGACATTTACTATTCCATCTGCCAGCATAGTAGTAGGTGGTCAGAAATACACTTCTAATGGTGTCTCAATAAAGGTTCTTCCTGCTGATGCTGCTTCAAAAGCCCAAAGTGGTGGTGGTCAACAAGGTGGTGGTGGACAGCCAAGCGCTAAATCTGGTGCTGCTATTTCCAATGATAATATTTTTATTCGAACTGAAGTTTCTAAAACCAATGTATATGAGCAGGAAGCTATTTTAGTTACTTATAAGCTTTACACATTAGTCGATGTCGTTCAGTTTACTAATGCTAAGTTGCCTGATTTCAGCGGTTTTATGAAGCAAGATATTGAGCAAAATAAAAACGCTCAATTGAGTTACGAAAATTTCAATGGAAAAAACTATGGAACTATTGTACTTAGTCAGGCATTATTATATCCTCAACATTCCGGTGTTATCGAAATTGGAAAAGCAAATTTTGAAGCAGTAATAAGGGTTCAGAATCGTGCTCAGGTTAGGAGTATTTTTGATGATTTTTTTGATTCATATACGAATGTTTCAAAAAAAATATTAGCTCCGGCAGCTAGAATTAATGTTAATGCTTTGCCTCCAAATAAGCCAAGTTCATTTAGTGGTACGGTAGGGCATTTTAATCTAAATGCAAGTATTTCTGCCAGTCAGGTGAAAGCGAATGATGCCATTACCTTGAAAGTCAATATTGCCGGCGCTGGTAATATGAAGTTGATTAAAAATCCAGAAATTAAATTCCCTGAAGGATTTGAAACTTATGATCCAAAGGTGACCAATAACTTTAAAACAACTTCGGCAGGTGTTACAGGTTCAAAATCTATTGAGTATATGTTTATACCTCGTCATTCCGGAAATTTTGATATTCCGTCTGTCGAATTTTCATATTTTGATACTCAGGATAAGTCGTACAAGGTTCTAAGAACACCAGTTTATAAATTACAGGTTGCTAAGGGTGAAGGGGGCGAAGCTCCGGCAGTTGTTGGCAATTATGTTGATAAAGAAGATGTAAAACAACTCGGCAAAGATATACGCTATATTGTAACTGGCAAATTTAATATTACGAAAGAGGAGGAACCTCTGGTTGGTTCCTGGCTATGTTGGCTTATGTACCTCATTCCGATAATTATTTCGCTTGCTTTATTCGTCTTTTTCAGAAAACAAGGAATTGAAAATTCTAATGTTAGTTTGGTTAAGAACAAGAGAGCGAATAAGATTGCTCAAAAACGGTTGAAATTAGCTCAAAAGTTACTTAATGAAGGTAACAAAGACAAGTTTTACGAAGAGGTTTTAAAGGCTGTTTGGACTTATTTAGGAGATAAATTATCGATTCAGGTTGCTTTGCTTACTAAAGAAAGCGTTGAAGCTGAATTGACCAGTCGTGGCGTTGAATCTACTGTTATTAATCAATTTGTTCAAATTCTAAATACGTGTGAATTTGCACGTTATGCTCCAAATTCTGGTCAGCAAGAAATGGGAAATCTTTACGATGAAACTATTAAGGCAATTAGTGACTTAGAAGGGTTATATAAGAAATTTTAAACACAATATTCATAAAATTATATGAGAAGGGTCATTTTGTTTTTTAGCTTAATCTTGTGTTTTGGTTCTGTTATATTTGCACAGTCGGCAGCAATGAAGCAGGCCAACGACTTGTATGCAGCCGGAAACTATTCGGATGCAGCAAAATTATATGAGAGCTTATTAGCAAAACAAGGAATAGCACCGGAATTATATTATAATTTGGGTAATGCCTATTATAAATCAAATGAAACAGGCAAGTCTATATTAAATTACGAGAGAGCATTACGCATTGCACCAACCTTTGAAGATGCTAAGGCTAATTTGGAATTAGCTCAACAAAAGGTAGTTGATAATATAGTTCAGGCACCTACTTTTTTTGTAGGACGTTGGATAGAAAATTTGATTAACCTTTTGACTTCAGATCAATGGTTTTTTCTTAGTTTTATTGTTTTCATTGTTTGTCTAATACTTGTCTTGCTTTTTGTTTTTGGATCTTCGCTAGTAATTCGGAAGTTGTCTTTTTATGTTGGTGGAAGTTTATTGGCTATAAGCGTTCTTGCTTTTGTATTTGCTGGAATTCGTAAAGATCAAGTGGTAAACCATAACGATGCCATTGTAATGACTGGTGTTGTTACAGTTAAAAGTTCACCAGATAAGAGTGGTACAGATTTATTTCAGTTACACGAAGGTACAAAAGTTGCTATAAAAAGCACTTTGGGCAACTGGACTGAGATTAAGCTAGGTAATGGAAATATAGGTTGGGTAGAGCAAGAGAATATTGAAAAAATATAAATATAAATTTATATGAAATCATGACTATAATTCATACATTAAACAGCTGGGATACTAATTTATTTCTTTCGTTGAATGGTATTCATAATACGTTTTTTGATGGATTTATGTATGCTTTCAGTGCTAAATTTACATGGATTCCTCTTTACATTTCGGCATTGTATATTATTATAAAAAACTGGAAGCGTGATGCTATTTGGATTGTACTTTCTCTTGTTTTATGTATTGTAATTGCTGATCAGGTATCATCAGGCATTATAAAAGATTTAGTACAGCGCCCACGCCCTTCACAAACCTCTGAACTTGCTGCTGTAATTCACTTAGTAAACGATTACCACGGTGGAAAATACGGTTTTGTTTCGTCGCATGCTGCTAATTCTGTAGGTTTTGCTTTACTTTCATCTCTACTTTTTAGACGTAGAGCTTATACAGTTGCAATATTCTTATGGGCAATAATTACTGCATATTCCCGAATCTACTTAGGCGTTCACTATCCATTTGATATTTTGGGAGGTGCAATTGTAGGTGCTTTAGCGGCAGGATTCTGTTTCTGGATACTCACTAAATATCGTCCGACGCTGAAGGTTGCTGATAATGAGTTACAAGTGTTTGTGCCGATAAGTGTTTTAGGATTAAGCTTTATAGGACTTCTTATTTATAGTTTTATCCATTAGTAGCTGAATAAATTTCCCATTTTTCGCACAGAAAAAAGCACTCCCGCTGAATTACCAAACAATTTGCCTCTGTCAGCTCCAACTGAACAACCAATTTCTACATTATGCAAATGTGGGAATTGCTTATTGACTTCAACGAGTGTAGATGTATTATGAACATCCATGCTGTTTGAATAGGTTCCATAGTTTTTACTAAATGTAGCTAACACTTTGTAATTGTAACCATAAACATCGCCTTCTATACCGAAATGGTGAGCCTGTACCCGATTATTTAAAGTGTATACTTCACCGTTGGAGTTATAAATTGCAGAAGTAATAAGAGGTGTTCCAATAATTCTGGAGTAATAACTCCAACCATTATTGTATATATAATTACTAAAATAGCTGTCGGCACCACCGTATACAATTCCATCTTTATCGTGATAGGGCCCAGATTGATCAGTTGTATTCAAGTATTCGTACAAAAGCCCTTTAATAAACGGAAATTGTTTGTTTTTAATAGACATTCCCCAAAGGCCATCCGAGGCATTCATTGTTTTTCCTATGAGGCGAATTGGACCATCCTCAGAAATATTCTGCCAGTAAGCGGCTAACTTAAAATCTGAGATGTCAGCCTCCAATTTCAAGCTTTGCGAAATTATATGGTTTCCTAATGCGTTAATAGCTTCACCACCTGTGCCACCTGATTGTACAAAGAAAATGGATATATAGTCTTTAAATCCGTGTGGTAACTGACCATACTTTGGATCAGGTACTGTGCCTCCCCATTGTGCAACATGGTCTAAGCCCGCTTGTATATGAACAGGAAGCTTTCCTCCAATACGAGCATAAATAAATTTATGGTGAAGTAAAAGGTCTTTTGTGTATATATTGTCTGTAAACCAGCCGTGAGTTAGTCCACCTTTAATCTCTAAAAGGTTAAACGTGAATGGAACGGTTATGAATTTCTCAATTCCAATACTGATTTTAGGCATTGGTCTTGCATTCTTAGAGAAAAGTAATCCTCCGCAAGATAAAGTAGAATCCTGATTCCCATATTGTTCTTCACGAGCTCCAATGGCTAAATCAAAAACAGATAATCTTGCTTTCGCATACATCTCATGAAAGTAGGCTGTTGTAGTAGCTTTGTCGGTTCTAAGTAATAAGTTTGCTTTAAAACCATAATCAAAAAGCTTTTTTTTGACTCCATAATCTTTTGAAAAACCAATTTGTAGGTCGCCGGAAGATGGAGCAGATGAGAATTTATCGTATTGATTGCTTTGAAGCCAAAAAGGAGAATATTTACCCGTTGAAACCAGTCCATACAGTTTTATGTCGTATTTTATAGTGTCGTTTTGAGCTATTATGGTTGAAGGAAACAGGCTAATCAGTATTCCGATTGAAACGAATGAGAATGCTGATTTTATTCCCCCAAAAGATGATTTTGCTTTTATATGAGATGCAAAAATTATAGGTTTCAATTTGATTTTGATATAAAATGATTGTTTCATAGCTTATTATGTAAATTAAGGTTCAAAACTCCAGAAATCATTCAATACCGAGTTATCATTTTCTCCAAATCCAATATAACCTTTTCCGTTAATTGTAAATGCTATCGCATTTTCGCGTTCTCCATTAGGAATATTGCCTCTTTTATACCAGACATTTCGTTTAGCATCATATTCAAAAATATCTGACTTAACATGTCCTCCGGTTTGACTCCCAGCAAAAAAACGACCTGTTGCAACAAAAAATCTATTGTTTACAGACAGAGCAACTCCATTTTCCCTACCGCCATCGGGCATAGCCTTAAGTTGAGTCCATGTATCTGATTCTGGAAAGTATTCCCACCAATCATTACAGTTATAAGTGTCGTAGCCTGTACCAAAGAATATCCGGTCACCATTTGTGCATAATATTGGACATGCTCGTGTGCTGCCGGGAAATTTATTTAATTTCGTCCAACTATCATCTTTGGGACTATATCTCCAAAAATCGGCATTAAACCCATAACCATCAAATCCTGAACCTATATAGATATTATCTTTATATACAAAGCTAACGCAAGCATCGGTTGCTTTACCAGGGATGTCTTTTTTTTGACTCCATTCGTTTCTGGCTGGATTAAACATCCATAAATCAGTCAAATAACCAGTGTTTTGATAAACTTGATCATTCGCAAATCCTAGTCCAACATAAGCATTTGAGTCTACAACAGCTGCTATTGCCTTCACTCTACCAATACCAGGGAAATTTGTTTTGACGGTCCAACTATCTTGCGTCGGGTCATATTCCCAACAATCATTCAGGTAGCCAACTCTACTTCCAGTTCTGCCTAATGCAACATATCCTTTTCCATTAATTGCAAAGCTAACAGCCGATGACCGTCCAATTGAAGATATTGTTGCTTGTTGTTTAAATTCAATGGCAGGGTAGGGGGAATCCACCGTGTTTTCGCATGAAACAAATATAAAGCTTAGAATTAAGCTAAATACTATTTTGAAGTGTTTTATTTGTTTGAACACGGTAGCTTGTTGATAAAATTGATTGTGATAAAATAATTTTGCGTGGCTGTTAACTGATTCTCACTTCTACACCTTTATTTTTCAAATAGGTTTTAAGTTCTGGGATTCCAATTTCTTTATAGTGAAAAATACTTGCTGCTAATGCTGCATCAGCTTTTCCTTCGTCAAATACTGTTACAAAATGTTCCATAGTTCCAGCACCCCCACTGGCAATTACCGGTACGTTAACAGCTTCGGAAACAGCACGCGTAATGTCCAATGCAAAACCGTCTTTTGTACCATCATTATTCATAGACGTAAGAAGTATTTCGCCCGCACCAAGTGCTACAGCTTTCTTAGCCCATTCTACAGTTTTAATATCGGTAGGAATTCGTCCGCCATTAAGAAATACATACCATTCACCATCAATAAATTTAGTGTCGATGGCTAATACAACGCATTGACTCCCAAATTGACTGGCTAAGTCGCTGATCAGTTGTGGATTCCGTACTGCAGATGTGTTTACCGATATTTTGTCGGCACCACAAGCTAAAAGTACAGAAACATCTTCTACACTAGAAATTCCACCACCTACTGTAAATGGAATATTGATATGTTTGGCTATTCTGGTTACCAGTTCCGAGAGCGTTTTACGCTTTTCATTGGTTGCTGTAATATCGAGGAATACTAATTCGTCAGCACCCATTTGGGCATATAAAGCCCCTAGTTCCACAGGATCACCTACGTCGGTAATGTTTTCGAAATTTATACCTTTTACTGTTTGTCCGTTTTTAATATCCAGACACGGAATAATACGTTTTGCTAACACCTTAATTCAATTAATAATTAATAATTGTACAGCTAATTAATCACTTTAATAGCTGTTCTTTCTTCGTTCCAATCGCCCAGTGTAACCGTTTGTATAGTATTTACGTACGATTTTTCAAATGGACGTTCTGCTTTTACATAATTAGTACTGAAACCCACCATGTTTTCTCCATTATGTCTACTTTCCCATAATATCGGGTAGGTTTTGCCACGTTGACTTTCGTAAAATGCATTGGTCTTTTTATCCGATAACGCATGCAAGACATCGCTTCTGCGTTTACGTTCTTTTAAATCTACATTGTGTTCAATTTCAAGCATCTTCGTTCCTGCTCTTTCGGAATAGGTGAACACATGTAATTGCGAAATGTCCAGTGATTCAATAAACTCGTAAGACTGCCCGAATAGTTCCTCCGTTTCACCACGAACACCAACAATCAGGTCTACACCTATAAATGCGTGTGGCATCAGAGTTTTTATTATCTCAACTTTATGGGCAAACAACTCACAATTATATTTTCGTTTCATAATTTTCAACACTTCGTCTGTTCCCGATTGAAGTGGAATGTGAAAATGAGGCATAAAACGCTTAGCGGTTGAAATATAAATAATAATTTCGTCGGTGAGTAAGTTTGGTTCAATGGATGAAATTCTGAAACGTACATCGGCGGGAATATTATCCAATGCCTTTACCAAGTCAAAGAAAGATTCGCCGGTTGATTTACCAAAATCACCAATATTTACTCCTGAAAGAACAATTTCTTTTGCTCCGGCTTCTACTGCTTCCATTGCCATAGCCACTGTTTCTGGGATGGTAGCGTTACGGCTTCGTCCACGGGCAAATGGTATGGTACAATAGGTACAGAAATAATCGCAACCATCTTGTACCTTTAGGAAGTAGCGTGTTCTATCGTCACGTGAGCAAGATGGTTTGAATTCTTTGACCCGTTTTATTTCTGAACGATGAACTTCGCCCTTTTCGCTTCCATTAAGTTGTCGTATGTGTTCCAGTATACTGAATTTTTCGTTAGCACCAAGAACCAAATCCACTCCTTCTATTGCTGCTATTTCTTCAGGCTTCAATTGAGCATAACAGCCTGTTACAACCATTATAGCATCGGGATGCTGACGATTAAGACGATTGATAGCCTGACGGCACTTGTGATCTGCTGTATCTGTTACCGAACATGTATTTATAATGCAAACATCGGCTTGTTCACCGGGTTTAATCTTTGAAAATCCCTCGTTGCTAAGTTGCTTGCCAATAGCTGATGTTTCAGCGAAATTTAGTTTACAGCCTAGTGTGTGAAAAACTACTTTTTTATTGTTGAATATGTTGTTGTCAATCATTGGTTTAATTAATTTGGTTATTCAATTCACAATACAACGATTAGGTTTGTAGTTTTTTGCCTCTACTCGTTGTTAAAGATTCACAGCCTGTATTTTGGGACAATTGAATTTAGTAAATTTCGCAGATAACCAGTTGAAATTAATAGATGCAAAGGTAGTCAAAAAACTTAAAAGCTGAAAGTTGATTATTTTAATGTAACGAGTCCTTTTTCTTTATCAAAAAGTCATAAAACTCAAATTTACTACCATTAAACGTAGATTTAACCGAATTGTTTATAATAAAAATACTCCCTAACGATTGTTTTCGTCAGGGAGTATCTATGAACTAATCTGCTCTTATATATGAGTTGATTTATTCTATTGGATGATTGTACTTTTACTTTTATTCAAACATGTTTCGGAAATGAGAAAAGAAATTACGTGAAGCTGAAGCATTTGGATTTACATTGTCCGATTTACCTAATTTTTCCATGGCAACTTTTTCTTCTTTGTTCAAATTTTCCGGAATGTAAACACCAATATTTACAAGTAAATCACCAGTTCCATATCGGTTTACACTCGGTAGACCTTTGCCACGGAGACGTAATACTTTGCCTGGTTGAGTTCCGGCTGCAATGGTGACTTTAACTTTTCCTTCAACGGTTGGTACTTCTACCGAACCACCTAGTGTCGCCATTGGTACGGTGAGTAAGAGGTTGTATATCAAATCATTCTCGTCGCGAATTAATTCAGGGTGTGCTTCTTCTTCAACTAATACGAGTAAATCTCCGTTAACACCACCTCTTCGTGCGGCATTACCTTTGCCGCTAACCGACAATTGCATACCTTCCATAACACCAGCAGGAATGTTTATGGTGATAACTTCATCTTCGCGAACAACACCTTCGCCATTACAATGTGAACATTTTTCTTTGATAATTTTACCATCGCCACCACAAGTCGGGCATTCGGCAGCCGTTTGCATTTGACCAAGAATTGTGTTCTGAACTCGCATTACACGTCCCTGCCCATTACAAGTAGTACAGGTTGTAGTTGCAGATCCGTGAGCACCTCCTGTTCCGTTACAGTGCGAACATGCTACTTGCTTTTTTACTTTTATTTTCTTTTCAATGCCTGTTGCAATTTCAGCAAGGGTCAATTTGACTTTTACGCGTAAATCCGATCCTTTGCGAACTCGCTGTCCGCCACCGCCACGTTGACCGCCAAAACCTCCGAATCCTCCGAAATGGCCACCGAAAATATCGCCGAAATGAGAGAATATATCATCCATATTCATGTTTCCGCCACCAAATCCGCCACCAGAAGCACCACCAACTCCTGCGTGTCCATATTGGTCGTAGCGTTGGCGTTTCTGATCATCGCTTAACACTTCGTATGCTTCAGCTGCTTCTTTGAATTTCTCTTCGGAGGCTTTATCGCCTGGGTTTTTATCGGGGTGAAACTGAATGGCTTTCTTTCGATATGCTTTTTTTATCTCATCAGCAGAGGCCGATTTTGAAACTTCCAGTATTTCGTAAAAATCTCTTTTTGTTGACATATTTTTATTGTAATAATTTGATAACCTGCAAATATGCAAGTGCATCAATAATTTGAAGTTGTTCTGTTAAGAGTAAATAAATTAACGAATTTGTTATTTATTCTCCAACAACTACTTTTGAAAAACGAATTACTTTATCGTTCATAGTGTAACCTTTAGATACGCAGTCGATAATTTTACCTTTCAAATCATCAGTAGGAGCAGGGAAAGTTGTAATTGCTTCATGAAATTCAGTGTCGAAGGCTTCGTTTTCTGTTGGTATAGCTTTTACTCCGTTTTGAATTAGGAAAGCTATGAATTTGCTATAAATTAAGTCTACACCATCTTTCACCGCTTGCACATCTTGAGATGTTTCCATGGCTTTTAATCCACGTTCAAAATCGTCGACTAAAGGAAGCATATCAACCAGTACTTTTTCACCGGCAGTTTTCAACAGATCCATACGTTCTTTGAGAGTGCGCTTGCGATAATTGTCAAATTCAGCCATTAAACGCAAGTTTTTGTCATTTAGTTCGGCGCATTTTTGAGTTAGTACCTCCACTTCATCAACAATCACATCGCTTGTTTCTTCTGTCGATTGTGCTTGAGTAGCGTCACAATTCTCACAATTTTCTTTCACCTCAGGATTTTCGTCGGTATGTTTTTGTTTTTTCATAAAACAGGAAATATTTTAATTATTTGAGTTTGAACAATGCTTAGTTTCTGAATCTATTGACACTACCACTATGTACAAAAAAGTATCCAAAAGCCTTAGTAACGGTTGTTCTTTTATCCTCAACTGATATAATACTTTTGTAAAACCTGATAGCCAAGCAGCCTAATGTCTATAAATACTGAGCTAAATTAGTAATTTAATACAAATTCTATTAGACAATAATTTTGCCAAAACACCCGATTTCCGTTTTTGGCAGAAACTGGGTGGCAGAATGGCAGATGTCTATTGAAAATTGACAGTTGAAAATTTTAGTTCTCTCTAGTGTATAATCCACTTTTGTTTATCTGTTGTTAATCAGTCTACTACCGGGTTAACATAAACTTGAAACTTACGCCAAAGTTAGACGAAGAAACCGGGAATGAAGAAGAGATAAGTGGTGTACTGGATTGTCTATCGTAAAATAATTGGATATTTACCTTAGAGCTAAATACATAATCAGCCATAAATTTAAACGTGAATACCTTATTTCCACTTGATGCTTGAGTGATGTTTTCTTGAATTTTTCTCAAAAGAGTTTTAATATCTTTATATGAAAGATCGGCACTTACTTTTAAATCATTTTTTATTTTAGATTGTTTGTCCGATTTCAGTTTAAGAATTACATCAAAGTCTTTCAATACATAACCAAGTCCTACAACGTATTCATCAGTCGCAGATTCTATCAGCTGTGTGCTCGATAGGTTAAGTCCCAAATTTCGTTGTTTTTTGTACTCCAATTTACCGGTCATACTGTTTTTGAGAACAACGTTTACACCTAAAAGTGGACTGAATTGTTCGCTTATAGATACATCCGAAATATCGTATGCTGAGGTTGGTGTTGCATTTTTCTCATTCTGGACATCACTCACATAGCCATATTGTTTTGTGTCATCCATTGCCACCCATGTAGAGTAGGAGGTATACGATCCGATACTGTAGCGGCAAGAGTAACCATGAGTCAGACTCACCGATTTAAAGCGTTCTTTCACCCAATCGATATTTGAAAGTCCATCATAGGTTACACGCCAGTTAGGTAAAACACTCAAGAATGAAAGAAATGGATTGGTATCAATTGTATTTATGTCACGACCAGTATATGCAGCCAAAAATGAGGGAATAAGAACATCGGCCGAATTTTGACCGAATGAGCCCTTAGTTGGATCGTATTTTCCGGAAATTTTATTAGTAAGAAAACCACCACTTGGATAGCTTGTACCAACTAATTTTGCATTTAACCTGTCTGCAATTATCTGACGGTTGGCAAGTAACTTGTCAAACAACTCAGAGCTGTAGTTATTATTTGCAGTCCCTAAGGGTTTGAAAGCAGTTGACAGTGCTATCAAGGTAATATTATAACTACCGGTATAAGTGCTTGGCATATCGTAGTACTTGTCAGCGTACGCATACTGTATGCTGGTGTTTTTAGCTTCGTAACGTTTAGCACTTAAATCAATTTTAAAACCTGCTATAGGTTCTATTGTTGCCTTTATATCTAAATCGGAAGTGAAAGCAGTTGCCACAGTGTTTCCTACATCCGTACTCGCGCATAGCCAATTATTACTTTTGGCTTTTTCAATGTAGCTTTGTTCATCAAATATCCCAAAGGTAAATTCATAGCCGGGTGCGTTGTTGCCCGCTGCTGTCATTTCTTGACCCATAAAGCCTGGTGTAGGTAAAAATCCAGTTATTACCATACTGTTCGATTGGCGGTAGGTTATCGATGCACGTCGCACCATCATAAGTGTTCGAGCTGCAAAATCAATTGTGTTTTGCATAGGACTTTGAATATTGGGGTCTTGACTAACTACCGTCAATGAAACACTATCCACACTTATAGATGGAGTTATTTCGATTGTACTTGCATTTTTCACTTTATAATTTAATAGAATTGTTTTCCCAAACTTATCAGTTGCACTGAACTTAAGCTTGTCACTTCCCAGTCTATGATTAATTGTTACAAGTTTGTTTTTTTCTAGGTTAACCTTTTGAGTATAGGTTTTCGACTGGAATTTAGCATCATTAGCCATACCTTGAGACGATAACCTTTTGTTTACATCTTTCAGATATTTAAACTTGTTGTATAAATTTTCAAAATTAAGTTGGCCATCGCCTTGCCACGCTCTCATTGAAGTAGCTGTGTTACCAATATCTATGGTGCTTGCGGTCTTAGCCATTCTGTTCCAATTGTAATTAGAATTATAGGAAGCATTCACATTCACCCAATCCAGCAATGGAATTTTGTTTATAGGCAAATTCCATGAAGCTGAGAAGACTTGTTGATACGCATACGGAGTTCCTAGCTTACGAATGCTCGCCATTACCGTATCTTTCCATTCTTCATAATATTCTTTACCAATTTCCGGGGTAAATCTGGACTCGGTAATATTCGCATTCATCACTGTTTGAAAACTAAATTTAAGAGCTTTGGTCAAATCAAATTTAATGTCAAACTGCCTGTTCCACATAAAGTTTTTACTAAATGTAGTGTCCATAGCAATTTTAGAAGTTGAGCCCGAAGTAAGATCTCTCAATTTTACTTGTGAGAATTGTCGGTTCATATTCGTATTGTAACTTAAGGACGTAGGCAGATAGTAGAAATTTAAAAGCTGGTTTGTCCAATGCCTTTATACGTTTAAAAGGCTCAACCGGTTGTGGATTGAAAGAGTAATTGTAAACAACCGCTGCTCGTTGGTCTTTAGCCAGATTTTTCTCAATATCTGCACTGTGTTGATTTGTTTCGTTTTCTGCATATGTAAATGTGACATTTGCAGGATCATAGAATTGAGGTGTCTTGCTCTTGATGTTTAATTTTGCACCAGATATATTAAAGCTTTTTGCAGTGCTTACAGTTTGTGAAACCATTAAAAGCGTGTCCTTACTTTTTTGATTTGTTTCATTATTAATAGCTTCTGATAAAAGTATGTCTTGGTCTAAGGGATTGTATTTAGGTGATAATGTTTCGTTTGAATAAGAGAAATAAGCTGGAATTACCAACTTGGCTTGAGCGGGTAAAAATCGTCCAAGTTGCATTGAGGTTGAAAAACTCATTTGGTATAAGTCATCCAATCTACGATTCATTACGTTACTTTCAATACTTCCATAGCCAGCCGTTTCAACACGTCCAGATAAGTTAACAGTACCAATATCCGATAATCCAACCGCTAAGTTTCCCATAGCAGCCCAACCGCCCGATTCATCAAATTGGGACATACGCATTTCATTTACCCATATTTCACCCGATTTTGTTGCAGTACCCGCATTTCGAATACCAATCATGATATTCTCAACATCGGAGATGGATGGATTACCAACTATTGTAATTTTATTAGCCAATTTGTCTGGATCGTGATCTGTGTACGGAATTAAATTTGATACTGTATTTGAACTTTGTTTTTCTTTATTTCTTTTTAATTTAATGTTTGTCAATGCTTCAAATGGGAAATCAAACATGTTTTCAGGATACCATACCTTTTCACGATCTGCCGTACTGTTTCCATCATAAGGTACATTTCCGGGAGTGAGTCGAAGTGGAATTTCGTATTCATAATAATTATTCTTTAGGTCAGAACCAATTCGTACGAAACACGTTAACTCATTATCTTTTAACTGATTTAAACCTATGTCTGTAGGCAATTGTTCGGCATGTACAAACATTTGGAAACGCTTGTACTGACGCATGTCATATGATGTGTTTTTATATACAGCACGAGCATCATTGGGTGATAAGTTTGTTACACGTAGCACCATTGACTGTTCATTTAGTTGTAATAGTGTTGGCTGTCCCGGGTCAGTTTCACGCGTTACTCCAGGAGGCAAAACGTAATTTACAGGAGTTCTACTTGCGTTTTCCTCAATATTTACAGCTTGTACATCCAGTTTTGCATCTGTTGCTGCTACCGTTTTTCCTTCGTTTAAGTCTTTAGTGTAACTCCGCCATTCACCACGTACTAAGTCGAGCGTGGCTAAACGTAGAGTTGCCGAATCGCTAAAGTTAGTCATGAACATTCTCATAAATCGAATTGATTTAAAGTTCCTAATGCTACCTATATTATTATCAAATTCCCGAATTGGTATTTTAAATTGATACCATTTCACCTCTTCTGGATTACCGTTGGGAAGAGTAACGTTTGATATAACCCGGTCAGTGATATGGTTTTTACCAATTTCCATCTGGTCAGCACTAATACGCACACGATATTGGTAATATTTCTCGTATTCGTTCATCGTGTTATCTCCGTTTACATCCTCCATGTCGGGGATTGAAGTGGCTGTAGTTGAGTAACTTTCAGTTGTGTTGGTTGCATCAGCCGAGTTACCTTCTGTTCCGTTGAAATGTTTATAACGAGTTATGATATCTAATTTCTCGTTATCGTAATCTGTTCCCCGATAAAAATGGTAATTATCACCGGAAGGGTCTCTCAGTGGTGAGAAAGGATCATTTTCTAATCGTTTGATTGCATTGGGGTCAGTTACTTTAGTTCTTACCTCATTGATGTAGTCTTTATAGGTTTTGTACGTAAACTCATTGTCATTGGAGAGACCATCTAAACCTACATCTTGGTTTTTACGGTCGCCCGAAAATGCCGAAACTGTAGATTGTATTTTTGGAACACGTCCCCAAGTAGTTGTATCCACTTTGGTTGCATCACCGTCTATAGGTAAACCATGTTCAAAAGATTTTTTCCCATCTTTTAATACATCTTCGCTGATATCACCAAGGTTAAAATATAAATCACCGCTTTTAGTTTTATCCATTCCGCCATTCACAAACGGATCCATCATCCAAAACTCAATGTATTCAATATTAGATGTTTCAAAGTCAGTTGCATCCAACTTTCGCATAATACCACCCCAGCGTTTTTCGGGATTTTTTAGTGTTCCATCGGCATTCATACCGGCTGAAATATCAGTTGGGTTCACATCTAAGTTATAGGGACCGCGTTCTTTTGGGTAATATGATAAGTTCATAACCGTTAAGCGTGACGATTTTGTAACCTCAATACTTTTATTTGGAAAAATTTCTTGTTCTAAAATGCTACGTGTTAAATTGTTGGATTTATATTCTGCATTATTCCGAATATAGGATGGAGTCGTATTTCTATCCTCGTTAAATAATGGATCAACATAGTACCACGAAAGCAATGCGCGATTTTTTCCATAGTCAGCATTATTGCTTCTTCTTGCTTCCTTGAAAAGTTCAGTATTTGTATCATTATAAGGAGTTGATGCCAAATACCAATTAATAGGGTAGTGGATGTCGATAGATGTTTTTGTCGATTCAAAATCGTCGATATAAGCCAGGCCTTGTTTACTTACAACGCTTGAATGACCAGGAATTAACTGTGCAAATTCGGCATTCAAAGCTATTGTAGATGGTTTAGTTGCATCCACAAATGGAAGTTTATCTAAAGCGTTGGTTAACCATTGTGATTCTGTACGCCATGAAGTGTTTAACCCCCATATAGTGTTTGAAATAGGTTCGTTGCCTGTAGTAACCTTAGTAGTTAAAGGTGTTTCAGACATGTGCATAATTGTGCCACCCAAGCTGAAATCTTTATTGAATTTATATTCAAGATGTGTTCCGAATAGTGACTTGCGCTGCATACTAAATGTAGACTGATTTTCAAGTTTTACATCAATGTTAGTCCCAGCTGCAATTAAAGATTGATTAAGAATTGTAACTGTTCCCATGCTGTAATCCACGGTATAATCCACATTCTCGACCAATGTTGCGCCACCGGCAGTAACAGTCACTGATCCACGCGGAACGTTAGTGGCATTTAATCTGATTTCGGAGCCGGACGATCCTTTGTATTCTCCAACGAGTTTAAACTTATTTTTTTCGCTGTTTTGCTGAGCTACAACTAAAGTAGAGTCGTATAATTCTTGAAAAATATATTTTGTTACAAGTTTAGAACGAGTAGATGGATCTGCCTTAATATCGAATTTGGGATCAATTTGACCTGCCAGATAAGAACCAAATGGCTCAAGAACAGGGAAAATAACCCGACCAGTCGATGGAAGGATAGTGTATCCTGAAACAAAATCAAATTTACCATCCGGGTTTAGCTCATTTTTGGTGTCAAGTCTGTCGAGGTTCATTACTCGAAGAAGAATCTTGTTTTTTACTTTATCATCTCCTTCTGTAATATATTGCATATCAGTGCCTACTGAATCATTTCTATATACAATATTCAATTTGAAGTTATCTTTCTGTACATCTGTGGCACCCAAATCGTACACGTTTTTCATCATTAAGTCCCAGTTTTTTAGCTTGGGCGATTGTGAAGTACCTTTTATTAATTTAACGAGTAATGCGTTTGGAGTTACTATAGGGTCTGTAGAGAATTCACCTACCTGATAAGTACTGCCTTTATATGTGTATTCATATGCAACCCCCAGAACTTCATCCGGATTTAATGCATTTCTTAATGAAATAATACCTAAATCTTTATTTAAAGTATACTCTGAAGCCTCCAGTTTACGTGCACTTTCAATTTTTTCGTAATCTTCGCCACCATAAATTCCGGTAATACCTTTCTTAGCAAAATAATCAGACAAAACGGCATTTGTCTTTTGGATATTACGTACATCGGTAATAGCTGCTACTTCTTTGTAAAGGTTGTTGGCTGTGTTTTGTGGCCATTTATCTGTAACAGCGATATTGCGCCAATGTGAATTGTCGATACTGTCTCGTTCGCCTAAATCCATAAAGGCGGCTATATTTCGAGCTTGATCGTAATTTCCACGTTTGTTTGTAACCCATACTTCAATCCTGTTGACAACAATTCCCGATTGAATACTAGGAAGTTTACTCATTGCATTTTCGAAGTTGTCGCGGAAATAATGAGCCAAAAAGAAATGGCGGTTGTCATCGTATTTATCTATATTTATTTCAAATTTGGTGGTTTGTGCTCCACCTTTTGAACTTACGGTTTGTGTTTGTGACTGTTGTTGCGAGGCTATGGCTGAAACGCTTAACCGTCCAAACTGCAATTCAGTTTTAATCCCAAATAAGGCGGTTCCGCCGGAAATAAGCGAGCTATTTAACTGCATGCTCACATTTCCTGCTTCAATACTTTTAATAATGTCATCTTCTTTGCCTTTGTAGGCCAGTTTCACCATTTTTTGGTCAAAGTCGAAGCTGGATTCAGTGTTATAGTTTAATCCGAAATTCACCTTATCACCAACGCTCCCGGTAACATTCATCTGAATTTTTTCATCAAAATTAAAGTTCCCGGTTTTTCGCATACGCTCTGTGAGAGCAGGATTTTCAATTTTATTGGTTTTATAACCAAAAACTAACTCGGCCGAACCTTGTGTTTTAATTTGAACTCCTCCAGGTCCAAAAACCTTATCGGCCGGGCCTATGTTGAATTTCATATCAGAGATAGAAAACTTATCTTCGTTGTTTTTTTGTGATTTTGAATTTATTTGTTTCCAATAATTTTGTAAATCGTTTTTTGCCGAGTAATTCCGATACTCTTGCTCTGTCATTAAAAAGGGAGTAGCAATTTCCGATTCACCTACAAAGGTGCGTAGTACATAATTCCCGGTTTTTGCATCATACTCAACTACCGATTTTACATTATTCGGGTTGGGGGCATCCATCGGATACTTTGTATTCAGTTCTTCGTATGTGTTTTGAGTATATTTTTTTATTGGGAAAGCTGGAGCTGGTTTCTTGGCAGTATCTTTAGCAGATTCCATTATTGCTGATGCCTCTGGGCTAGCAGATACGTGCTCATTTGCCGTTACAAAAGCGTAAGCGGAACTAATAATAATTCCGCACGAAATAAGAAGAGTGAATGTTTTGTTGGAAAATATCATAAATAAATTACAATGCTATGAGTTGTAGTCCGATATTTTAGACTTGTTATTACATCATTTTTAATGCCAGTTTAATTAACTGTTCTACTTTTAACAAAGGTTGTTCTTTCAGGATTTTCTCCACTGTTTTTTGTGAAGCAGCTGCTGCAAAACCTAGCATAACCAAAGCTGAAATGGCTTCTTCTTTTTGTTCACTATGTACACCGATATCTAATCCTGGAATTTCAGTTCCGCCAACACCTTTGATAATTTTATCTTTTAAATCGATAATAATTCGCTGAGCTGTTTTAGTGCCAATACCTTTAATTGCATTTAGTGCCGAAACGTTTCCTGAGGCTATCATCTCCTGAATTTCTTGTGCCGAATAGGATGACATAATCATTCTAGCCGTATTAGCACCAATCCCAGACACAGAAATGAGCAATAAAAATAGATGGCGTTCGCTTTGTAAACGGAAGCCATAAAGCACATGTGCATCTTCACGAATTGCTTCGTATACAAATAATTTTGTCGTTTTTTGTTCGCCCAGAACCGAGAATGTAGGAAGTGTAATGTGTAATAAATAACCTATTCCGGCAGCTTCAAGTACTGCATAAGCAGGTGTTAGTTCTACAATTTCACCTTTTATATAATCAATCATATAATCAAATTCTGAGTGTAATCAATTTCTTAAATTTAACCTGCAAATATACAGAATTTTTGCGACCTTTCCAAAATGCAAAATTTCTTTAAGACTCTGTGGCTAGATGCATTGAAATGAATAACGGATTATTTAAAAAAATAGTACAAGTGAATCAAAAAAAAGTCTTTGAAATTAGAGAAATATTTTAGAATGAAATCGATTTGTAATAGAATGAAATCAAAATGTAATTATCGATTGTTGAATGTGAAATTGAGAAGTGAAACCTTGTTATGTGTGGGTGGGCTTGGGGTGGCAGTTAATTATATGATGGAAAAAAGAGTTTCTGAAGTAACCTTCAAAAACTCTTTTATGTAGCGGGAACGAGAGTTGAACTCGTGACCTCCGGGTTATGAATCCGACGCTCTAACCAACTGAGCTATCCCGCCATTTTTCTAAAGCGGTGCAAAGATAGCCTTTTTAGCCCATCTGACAAACTTTTTCGGCTAAAAAATAGAATTTCTTGTCTGAAATATAATTGATGACTATATAAATAATTGATACCTAACGACTAATTGTCAACTGTAAATTCTCAATTCTCAATTAAAACCTAGGTTTCATTCCTAAGTTAAACATCACAAACGACCACATATCGGTTTGTGCATCTATAATTTTTCCAATTGGCTTGCCGGCACCATGGCCTGCTTTAGAATCAATACGAATTAATGTAGGTTTATTACTAGCATTTTTCTCTTGCAGGGTGGCTGCAAATTTAAATGAATGTGCAGGAACTACACGGTCATCATGATCGCCTGTCATAACCATGGTAGCCGGATATTTTACGCCGGCTTTAATGTTATGTAGTGGTGAATAGCCTTTCAAATATTCGAACATTTCTTTGGTCTCGCCACTGTTTCCGTAATCGCTGGTCCAGGACCAACCAATGGTAAACATATGATAGCGTAGCATATCCAAAACACCTACTTCTGGAATTGCTACAGCATACAAGTCTGGTCGTTGAGTCAGACAGGCTCCAACCAGTAAACCTCCATTTGAACCACCGTCAATTGCTAGTTTTTTAGAGGATGTATAACCATTGCTAATAAGGTATTCGGCAGCACTAATAAAGTCGTCAAAAACGTTTTGTTTTTTCATTTTTGTACCTGCCAGATGCCAGGCTTCACCGTATTCACCGCCACCACGAATGTTAGCTACCACATAAATACCCCCATTTTCTAAAAAAGGAATTCGTGTTACGCTGAATGTGGGGTTTAAACTAATGTTAAAACCGCCGTAACCATAGAGCATTAACGGATTCTTACCATCTTTTTTCATCCCTTTTTTGTACGTAATTGACATTGGCACTTTGGTTCCATCTTTACTGGTGTAGAAAATCTGCTCGGTTGTATAGTCGTCCAGATTAAACAAAACTTCAGTTTTGTGAAATACTTCAGAGATGTTTTTCTTAGTGTCAAATCGATAGATAGTAGGAGGGAAGGTGTACGATGTAAATACGTAGAAGGCTTCGCTATCATCTTTGTCGCCGCTTAAGCCGGTAACCGAGCCGAGAGTTGGTAAACTTACTTCGTACAGCTTTTTACCCGTTAAATCAAAACTATACAAGTGATTGCTGGCATCTTTCATGTATTCAGCAATAATTTTGCCTCCAATTATGGATGCACTTTCAAGTACGTTTTCAGATTCCGGAATTATTTCTTTCCAATTTTCACGAGCTGGACTGGTCGGGTCAACTTCCATTAATCTGTTCTTTGGAGCCTTCCAGTTTGTGAGTAGGTATAGTTTGCCATTCACCTGATCGATAACGTTATAGTCATTTTCAAAATTCGGAGCTAATTGGACGAAGTCTGCGTTTAGATTTACTGTTTCTTTCATCAACAAACCGTTACCGGTAGTGGTTTCTGTTATGGAAATAAACAGGAATTTTTCATCATCGGTTAAGCTGGCATAGCATTCACGAAGCGCATGTTGTTTGTCTTCGTAAATAAGTTTGTCCTGATCTTGACTTTGTCCAACTGTATGATAATAAACTTTCTCGTATTCATTCTTAACTGAATATTCTTTACCTGCCTCTGGAGTATCATAAGCACTGTAATAAAATCCGTCACCTTGCCAAGAAATTCCTGACGATTTTGACCATTTAATGTGGTCTGGCATCAATTCACCAGTTTCAACATTCAATACAAAAATTTCGTTCCAGTCGGAGCCACTTCGTGCGATGGCATACCCCAGATATTTACCATTTTTTGAAAATGCTACACTGGATAATGCCACAGTTCCATCGGTAGAGAGTTTGTTTGGGTCTAATAATAATTCCGGTTCGGAGCTTAAAGATTTTTGACGGTATAAAGCACTTTGGTTTTGTAACCCATTGTTTTTGAAATAGAAATACTGACCGTTTTTCTTGAATGGAGAACCAAACTTAGGGTAATTTGTCAACGCTGTCAATCGCTTTTTTAGCTCCGAACGAAATGGAATCTGACTCAGATAACCCTGTGTTGTTTTGTTTTGTTCTTTTACCCAAGCCGAAGTTGCTTTTGAAGTGTCGTTTTCGAGCCAACGATAGGGCTCATTAACCTGAATGCCAAAGTAGTTGTCAACGACATTTTCTTTAATGGTTTTAGGATAATTGATTTTTGTTGCTGAAAAAGCTGTTGTCATAAGCAGCAGTAAAGTGGTTAAAAAAAAAGTTGATTTCATGCGTTCATTTTTTTGTTAGTTGTCGCATGGAACTCGCAATAAACATAGTCTTTAGTTTAAACACTTATTATAATGCTCGTTTCATGTGAATAATTTTTGTTGACTTTCAAATGTATTG